>Ga0256839_1003689_pt1 | contig 15574 bp, 6 predicted proteins | sample 354166metaG_FD_185968 | JGI IMG/M metagenome (GOLD analysis project Ga0256839, IMG submission 185968) | Hydrothermal vent microbial communities from Mid Atlantic Ridge, Atlantic Ocean - 354-166 | ecosystem: Environmental > Aquatic > Marine > Hydrothermal vents | place: Atlantic Ocean: Mid... | reverse complement strand
ATAAACTGGAGGCGTTGTTCCAGCATTTGTCGATCACTTTCACGATTACGGATTTTACTAATCAGGTTATTCAACTCCCGCTGACGCTCTGACAAGGCTTTTTCTTTGTCAAGGTGTGCTTTCTTTTCTGCTTCTATCTCTGCTTCCAATTGAGTAACATCAATCTCAAACTGACGATATTTGTCCTCTTCTTCGGTGAGTTGTTTTTGTATTTTTTTATGCTGATCTCTTAGCTCATCAATTTTGATTCTTGCCAGGGTAAGGCTTAAATCTTTATATTTTTCTTTAATTTCAAAATAACGTCTGGCTCTTTTAGCTTGCTTTTCTAATAAAACAAGATTTCCGTTGATTTCAAACAGCAAATCTTCTATCCGATCAAGATCAGCAGCCGTGCTTTTAAGTTTGTTTAAAGTCTGTCTTTTACGCGCTTTGTATTTAGAGATACCAGCGGCCTGCTCAAACATCCTACGACGGGAGTTGTCTTTATCTGCTAGGATATCATCCACCATTCCCAATGCAATAATGGCATAAGAATTGGAGCCAATCCCTGTGTCCATAAACAAACTACTGATGTCTTTCAATCGACAGGAAACACCATTCAGTCGATACTCACTCTCCCCTGTTCGGTAGAGCATTCGAGTAATTTTAACTGTATTATATTCTGTAGGAAGAAGATTCTTGGTATTATCAAAGGTTAGAGAAACAGATGCAACACCCGCTGCTTTGCGCTTTTTAGTCCCATTGAAAATAACACTGGTCATTTTATCCAGGCGCAACTCTTTGCTTTTCTGCTCTCCCAGCACCCAGCGTATAGAATCGACGATATTAGATTTACCACTACCGTTAGGGCCTACAATACCTATCACATCTTCGGAGAAATTCACCACTGTTTCATTGGCAAAACTCTTGAATCCCTTTATTTCGAGCTGTTTTAATCGCATAGCCCGCAAAAATACATAAAGATGGGGGATTCATTGTAAAATGTTGAAAAAAAATGAATTTGCAGGAAGGAAACTTTTTTTATTCTTTCGGCGTTGGTAAATTGTTATGAATTGGGAAATACTCATCAAAGAAATTAAATTTCGGGCCGACAGAAGTAGCGGAAGCGGTGGCCAGCACGTCAACAAAGTAGCGACTAAAGTCACCTTGTCTTTTTTTCCAGCAGTAAGTCTTGCGCTTTCAGAAGAAGAAAAAACATTATTACTCCAACAATTAGCATCCAATATTAGTAAAAACGGAGCAATTACCGTCAGTGAACAGCGGTATCGATCACAAATAAAAAATAGAAAACACGCCTTGGAAAAGCTGAAAGAAATTATTCAAAAAGGGCTTATTCCACCACCGCCACCCAGAAAAAGAATAAAGAAAAAAAAGAACACTCCTGCTCAAAGAGAAGCCAAGGAACGGCAATCAGAAAAAAAAGCATTACGGCGTAAAATCAACATCAATGACTTCTAAATTTTCGATCTTTTTTGTAATTATTTTTGGTATTATTTTTTTTCAATGTCATCAAAGTGAAGGCGAATTACCCATCATTGGCCCTTACCAAAGAGTGGACGGCCAAAAGCAATATTATCCCGTTCCCGACTTTGAATTGTACGATCAATACGGCGACACGATCAATGCTGCAACTTTCAAAAACAGTTTGAGGATTGTTGATTTTTTCTTCATTTCCTGTCCCAGTATTTGCCCAAAAATCCAACGACAAATGAAGCGCATTAATGATGCTTTCCCTGATAAAAACCAGCTCCAATTCATTTCTCATAGTATTGATACCAAAAGAGATACCGTTGACCGACTGGCTCGATACGCAACAAGCATGAAGGTTAAAAAAGAAGACAACTGGCATTTTGTCACAGGAACAAAAGATCAAATATTTAGCCTGGCTGATGATTATTTTAACATCTTGGTTGAAGACGAATCTGCCCCTGGAGGTTATGACCACAGCGGTAGAATTGTTTTGGTTGATAAAGAAGGCTATATTCGCGCTTTTGCCAATGGCTTAAAACCCAAAGAAGTGAATCAGCTTATTTTAAGTATAGACCAGTTGCTCGAAAATTATGAAAAACCAGCAGATTAATCTAATCGGTATATGTCTTTTGTTTTTAGTTGCATGTACTCCAAACGGAGAACAGTATAAACATGGACAGCTACTCTACGAAACCCATTGTGAAAGTTGCCACATGAAAGATGGTACTGGCCTGGGAGCTAACATCCCGCCACTCGCAGCTTCCGATTATCTAAAACAAAGACAAGAAGATATTGCCTGTATTATCAAAAATGGCCTAGAAGATACAATTACCGTAAATAGTGTTTTATATTCAGAAAAGATGCCAGCTATTCCTCAACTAACAACATTTCAAATGGCTAATATCATTAATTTCATCAATCACTCCTGGGGCAATGATTTTGGATATGTTAACATACAAACTTTACAGGAAAATCTAAAAAAATGCCCTTACTGATAGATCTAACACTATAATTAACAGCAAAATGTCTTTTTTTGACATTTCCCGACTAATTTTCTTTTTTAGCTATTGATGAATTTCCTACTTTGTAGCGTTTTTTGACTTTAAAAACTATTTTATGCGCTATAAGCTGATCTTACTACTATTCATTTGTGCTTTTCAAAGTTTTGCTCAACCTGTCAATGATGATTGTGATGGACTGATAGATTTAGGTGTAGCTCCTTATTGTCCAGATATTACTATTTCTGGTAATGAAACGGAAATATATAACAATATAGATGCGACCCCATCCGTCGTTGGAGATGATGACCCCAGTTGTTTTAATGGTGGCCTTGTGAATAGGGATGTTTGGTTTTCATTCACAACAACGGATACCATTCTTGACTATACAATCACAGTCATGGGAGTAGAAGATAATAATGGAACACCTGCTATGCTCAATCCTCAAGTAGCGATATACAGAGGTTCTTGTGAATTTGGCCAGTTAGCAGAGCTTTTTTGTGCTTCTGCTAATCTTGGAGAATCAATGGTGGAGCTAGATGCCGTTGGCTTAACTCCTGGTGTAACTTATTATGTCAGAGTTGAAGATTATACAGGTAGCGGCACACCTAATTCCGGTGCATTCAAATTGTGTATTGACGAAATAGACCCTATCCATTTTATTGATGAAGACGGTTCTTCTTCCTGCACAGGAGTATTGTATGATTCGGGCGGCCCTGACGGTGATTATGGCAATAATGAATTCAACACCTTCGTCATTTGTCCAGATGATCCTAGTAGCTGTATTACTTTCGGGCTGACTTATTACAATATTGAAAGTCTTGATGGCACAATAACAGATCAATTACTTTTTTACGATGGAGATGAAGTTAATCCCAATACCCAAATTGCAGATATTGGCGGTGTCAATATTTTCGATGATGAAGCCAATGATGATGGCGGCGGCGGCGGTGTTTGCTATGAAGTACATGCTTCAAGTGGCTGCTTAACAGTTCTATTTGTTTCTGACAGTCAATCAACTTTCGAGGGTTTTGAAGGGTATTGGGAATGTTCTTCACAGGCTTGCCCAGTTATTGAGCCTGTTACCGTAGATACGAACGCGCTTAACACTCAAATTGTAGATGTCCTGTCTACGCCGTTTACACAGGTAGAAATTACAGATATAATATGTGATAATGCAGCCTACGGTACTTTTACCACAGGAGACAATAGTGATTTAGGTTTATCAAAAGGGCTTATACTGTCAACAGGAGAAGCAGTAGGAGCGATAGGCCCAAACAATACAGCAGGAGGGTTAAGCCCGCTTGAAGACCGCTTTCAGCCTGGTGATGCCGATTTAGATGAGCTATCTTTTTTGTTTGGTAATGGGAGTTTATCACAAGATGCCTGTATTGTTGAATTAGACGTTTTTGCCAATACCAATGAAATTGCTTTTGAGTATGTTTTTGGTTCTGAAGAATATCCAGAGTATATTAATGGTGACTTCAATGATATTTTTGCATTTTTGATTTCAGGCCCGGGAATAATAGGAATACCTGAAATTAACAACCAACTGAATATAGCAACTTTACCAGATATTAACAATACTTTTGTACAAATTAATAGTGTTAACAACCTCAATAATTGGGAATATTATCGTAACAATACCCTAGGACAAAGCATTCAATACGATGGCCTGACCTCTAGTTATCTCGGAGAGAAAAAAAGCCTTACTGCTCATTCCAGCGTTATTCCTTGTAATACTTATCATTTAAAACTGGCTATTGCAGACAGGGGAGATGGGATATTTGATTCTGGTGTTTTTGTGTCAGAAATAAAAGGAGGGACACCAGATGTTTCTGTCGTTTTTAATTCTGGTATAGATTATTTGCTTGAAAGTTGTACGGATACTCCTGATGAAATCATCATTATTCAGGAAAACAGCCAAGACAGCCCCCTAACGGTTAACGTCATCATCACAGGTACTGCAACACAGGGAGAAGACTATATCCTAGAACTGCCCGATCAACTGGTTTTCGAGCCCGGTACCAATGAGTTCAGTTTCCCTATAAGCGTTTTATCAGACCTTGATGACACGGAAGGTATTGAAAATATCATCATCACATTAACCAATGATTTTGGTTGTGGAACTGTTGTTTTAAGTACTTTAGAAATAGAACTGCACGATATTTTTCAAGTTCAGATTAACCCAAATGCTGATACGGCTTTTTATTGCCCCAATACTAGTATCAGTTTATTAGCAGAAGGAGCAGCACAATACTTTTGGACTCCCGTTAATATTTTTGACAACGCATTAAGCAATAATCCTACTGTTACTCCTACAGAAGATGGTTGGGTTTATGTTGAAGGTACGGTAGGCACTAATTGCATAGCCCATGATTCCATTTACCTTTTGGCTATTGATCCCAGCATAAATATAGCTGTAGATACTTTAAATATTTGCCTTGGCGACAGCATCTCTATTCTTGCAGAAAACAATGTTAATGAAGAATACTTAAGCTGGACTCCTACCGCTAATACGCTTAATTCTGACACACCAGAAATCACCGTATTCCCCACCACTAATACTATTTACACGGCTACTATTTTTATCAACGAAAGCTGTCAGCTTAGTGACGAAGTACTTGTTGATGTTGATTTTTTAAACCCGCCTGTTTTAATACAGGATACAACAATTTGCCAACACTCTGGAATCATCCTGGCAACACTGGAAAACCCAGATACCAGTAGCACAAATTATAGCTGGACTCCCGATGTAGACATTGAAGAAAACAATAGCCCAACACCTCTTGCTTTTCCTCAAACAACAACAGAATTTCAATTAATCAGCACGGCTAATAATGGAGCGTGTGCAGACACCTTGAGTACCATTGTCACTGTTCTGCCTGCTGATGCCGCAATATCACCAGCAGATACCATTTATTTATGCCTGGGTGAAAGCGTTGAATTATCAACAATAACGAGCACAGGTAGCCCTGATAATTTATTTTGGACACCCGATGATGGTAGTTTATCATCAACTATAGGTTTCAATGTCACCGCTACACCACTTGTTCATACCACTTATTATACCAATTTTACTATAGGTGAATGTTTTGTTCGTGATTCTGTTGTCGTAAGAGTTGACAGCCTCCCTGTTGACATGCAAATCATGGCAGATCCAGAGAAAGATCCTTATTGTGCAGGGGAATTAGTGACACTTACCTCTCCGATTTACGAACCCGCTATCTATCCAGAAATCACTCACCAATGGATGGCAGGATTGGGTTTTGAAACGCCTGACACCTTATACAATATGGTCATTACCACTGTTGATACCTTTACTTACAATAGAATAACCGTCAATGGAGGGTGTATGCAGGAAGATACCATTACGCTGAATGTACTCACGGATGAAGGCATCTCCATTACACCTGCGGAGTCAAGTATTTGCCCTGGAGAAAGTGTCGATTTGATCGCTACTTCGCCCAATGGTGGCACATTCTCCTGGACACCAACTGATGGTCTCTCCTGTACTGATTGTTTAGAAACAACCGCTACGCCTAATCAGACAACAACTTATGGTTTGGAAATAGAAATTAATGATTGTTCTTTTAATCTCTCTAGTACAATTATTGTGGGAACGACACCAGTTGTTAACCTTATTGATGACGCTGAAGTTTGCCCAGGCACTTCGATTAGTTTGAATAGTGCCCCGGCAGAAGCTGGCGTTACCTACGTATGGACAGCTCTAAATGATCCTGATTTTAACAGCAATGAATCAACTATCAATATTGCGCCTACAAGCACAGAAACCTATACGCTAACCGTTGAAAATGCCTGTACAGATTCACCAGAAAGCTATGAAGTAACCATCACCGTTCCTCAACCAGCAACGATTATTGGCGTAGGTGAAAACCAAACAATTTGCAGTGGCGAAACCTTTAATCTCGCTGCTGTTCTTGATCCAACTCCTCCAAATGATGATCGATTGACCTGGATTTATGATGGTGAAAGCGAAATAGGGTCTGACGTAAGTTTCACAGCAACTTCTTCTGGTTTTGCAGTCTTTTATTACACACAACGGGTAAATAGCCAAGATTGTGAGACTTTTAAGGATTCTGTTTTCATTACTGTATTAGAAAGTCCTATTATAAATCTTGCCCCAAGTCAGGATTTTTGTCTAGCGGATGCGATTGATTTACAACTCAATTTAGCTTCGTCTGAAGACGATGTTACCTATACATGGACTTCCCCTGATGATCCAAACTTTAGCAGTTCAATTGCAAATCCTACCGTTAGCCCCACCATGAATACAACTTATGAGTTGGTTGCAACAAGAGGAACGTGTACCGTAAATGGCAGTGTGAGCATCAGTGTGATCCAGCCAGCAACACTTATAGCTGGCGAAGATCAGATCATCACAGAGGATAATACCCTTATCAATTTAGATGCTGAATTAACTGGTGGCGGAGGGTCTAATGAGTTCTTCAACTGGGATATCAATGGAACATCTGTTGGCGAAACACTCAACGCCATTGCAACGGTCAACTTAGACGATTCCCTCGCTATTATCACTTATAGATATACTTGTGGAGAGTTAATGGATACTATTTTACTAAGAGCAGTTGCTGTGCCTAATATTTTTTCTCCTAATGGTGATTTGATCAATGCCATATTCAAGCCTTTTTATAAGGGGAATTTTGATCTTGTAGAGCTTTATATCTTCAACCGCTGGGGGCAACAGGTCTTCGAGTCAGGCGACCCCAGTAATCCAGGTTGGAATGGAATGCTTGGCGATAAACCTGCTCCTTCTGATGTTTATATTTACCTGATAAAAGTGGGCAAGAATGGAACGGTTAAAGAAATAAGTGGGCAGGTAACCCTGATGCGGTAGGTGTACTCGTCTAAGGTTAGGACAGTAGAGCAATAGCCACTAAAACACAAAAGCACTGAATCCCACAGAAATCATAGAATTCTGACCGCAGAAAGGCAGGTGTATGGGCAGATTTATCTAGTTCTTGTTATTCCTACACTAAACAGGAAGCTAAGTTAATCCCCAACATCTACTCCTAGCACATTTACCCAATAACCAGGTGAAGAAGCGTAGATTTTATTGTCATACATCGCCTCGCATTTGGTTGCGGGCAAATAGTATTTTCCAGGATAAGCAGCCGTGAGGTATACTTTATAGGTATAGGTTTTATTTCTATACATATCGAAAAAAGTCAGCACCCTATCATCTCTAAAATCTCGATAATCATAGCGTGACTCATCCTTTGCCTCCATGTTTTCAAAGCGCGTATTCGTGATTTCCCAGCCTGCGGGGAAGATTTGCTCCAACGCCAGTTCATCAAAATTATAAGCGAGTGCTAAAGTATGGTTTAAACGGACTTCTGCTACAAAGTCAGTACCTTGTTTCAAGTTTTCAACATCAATATCATTTCCTTTGCTATCGTAATAATTGACGTTCAATTTCATAAAACTACTTGTCGCCACTTCTTCTTCAGGTAGTGGCTGACCCTGGCGAACAATCGTGCCAAACAGTTTTTGCTTACTTGTATTTTTAATGCGCACCTGCCCCTGCTTGTCTGCTAGAGCAATTTGCATATAAGGATGATCTGCACCAGCATCTACCGCTTTGCTGCCATTTTGCTGTATGGTAAATGTATAATCTTTACGCTGCTCTTCCTGGCTACCTATAAACTGACTAAAAGCCAGCAATGAATAAGCAATTTCATGCGTACTCAACCATCGGCCTGAGCTTAAATCTTTGGATAACAATAGGGCTGTTTCAGCGGCCGCTTTATCCTTATCTATTAAGATCAAAGTCTCTAAAATCATGGCTTTATCTCTTACTGCAGAGCCGTAAGTATAGCTTAATTCGCGATAATCCTCTACCGAATACGGTAAGCTATTGATTAAATTAGAAGCCACTTCTTTTTGGCCTGCCAGTGCGTAGGCTGCTCCTAGTCGCCAACGAGCCGTTACGCCTAATTTAGGCAATTCTTTCAAACGATTCATAGCACCCATTTGTGCTTTCCCAGCAAGGGCTAATGTATACAGACGATACGCCTGATCCAATTCATAACTACTACGCCGTACATGACCCAGATCCGACAAGCCAGCATCCCATTTCCTGGCAGATTTCTTCTGAAAATCAATCCAGTCTTCCAACATTCCTGCTGGTAAAACATAGCCTTTGGCTTTAGCTGCCAATAGAAAATGCCCAGCATAATTGGTTGACCATGAAGCGACATCCGTATTTCCTGGCCAATAAGCGAAACCACCATTTGGCAACTGGAATCTGCGTAAACGCTCTAAGGTTGCCTGTACGTTTTCGACCATTTCTTCTTCTTTTTTCTTATCCAACTTTATAAAGTCAGCCAAGTGCAACTGCGGAAAACCGCTAGACAGAGTTTGCTCCAAACAACCATAAGGGTAATGAATCAAATAATGAAGATGTCGATCCAAATCAATAGGAGGTAAATTGGTCATCTCCAATAGGCCTGACCGCGTTCCTGCCGTACCAAAAGGAACATAAGAAAGTGTTTTTTCCTCGCCTACTGCCAGCACAAAACTTTCGGTAAGAGTTTGCATTGGATTAGGATTCCGAATATCTATTTCAATTTCCTGACTGGTGCTTTCGCCACCACCTTCAGCAATGATTTTAAATTTCGCTACGCCTGTTCCATTGCCTGTTCGGATCGGAAAACGCAGTATTTTATCCCCACTTTTACGGAAACTCAATTGTTTTTTAGAGGTTGCAATATTTACCAGACCACTGCTTTCTTCCAAGCGTACATTCACAGTCCCTATACCATCTTTCATAGCAAATACATTGACGGGCAAATCAAGGCTTTCTCCTATACCTAATACGCGTGGCAAAGTGGCTAAAACCATCAATGGTTTGCGAACGGGTACGGATTTCTCAACACTTCCATAAGCTTTATGACTGGCTGCGACCACCATCGTCCGTACTGCTCCGATGTAATTAGGCAATGTGATCTTATGGGTTGCTTTTTGGTTTTGGGCCAATTCAAAAGGCCCTAGATGGATCACTACGGGTTTGAAACGATTGGCCCTGTCTCCTTCTTCGGCAGGACTGATTTCAGCATCACCGCCAATGCTGAGTATTTGCCCCATATCAGCACCATTGGCATCCAATACGCTGCTGTAAACATCCCAAGTTCTTACGCCTAGTGCTTCGCGGGCATAAAAAGACGCATGAGGATTGGGGGTTTTGAAATTGGTCAAACTCAATAAGCCTTCATCTACAATCGCAATGGTGTAGGTCATTGGCTTTCCATTGGCTTCCCTGACTTCCAAAGCGAAGGTTTTTTCTGGTTTCAGTTCTTCTGGCATTTTAATTTCTGGATTCAAAATCGTTTCTGCATCGGTTACTGTGATGGGGATAACACCATAAGATCGTATCGGTAAATCATTGCCTTTTTGTGCATGAGGCTGCAATACCGTCAAGCTGGCATAAACCGTAGGCGCCATTGCTGATGTCGCTTTAAAACGATAACTATTATCACCTGCCTTGGTGTCTATCCAATAGGTTTGCATCACACCCAAACCGTTTTCCAAACTCAATAAAGCACGGCCACCTTCACCTGCAGGGAAATTAATCTCTACCTCCTCCCCTACTTCATAGCTTTCTTTAGCAGACTGGAAAGTCAACATACTGGCCTCGTCAGAATACGTGCCTTCGCTATACCAGGGAGAACCCGCATAGACATAAGAACTGGCACAATGACCTGTTTCTGCATCGCAAACACGAACGAGATAACGCCCCCATTTTTCTAGCGTAATACCGACCGAAGCACGGCCATTGGCATTGGTTGTTTTGCTTTCATTTAAAATACTTTTCAGGCTGCGATCTCTATTGTATCGTGAGCCACGGCCATCCTCATCCCACCACCATCGCCATTGTACGCGATAGAGTTCTATATTTAGTTTTGTTCCTGCTACGGCATTGCCTTCGAGGTCAGCAGAGGCTAATTCTACTGTTGCATTTTCTCCCAAGGTCAATTGTGGGCTGCCATACCGATTTTTAGGAATCAACAAGCCTGCGTATCGGTCGTAAGGATGAATATCTACGGTTTTTCTTTGTGTGCTAAAATCACCGCTTTTTTCAAAAACTCTACTACGAACGGTGGCTTTTATCGGGCCAGGAGCAGCTATTTGACCAGGAAGCGGAATCGTAAAATCGGCTGCTCCATCTTCATCCAAATAATCATCAAAAACAACTGTACTACTGCTGTGCATTGTTTTTTCTCTATCTAAAAAGATGTAATCTTTAAACTTCGGAAATCCTGCCCTGTTTACTTTAAATGTTGTTTCTAAATTCGCTTTTAAATAAGACGCTGCTGCGCCATGTAACCAATTGGCCTGTATTTTGCCATAAGCTTTGCCAGACGAGGCTTTAATCGGGTCGGAGGCAAACTCCAATGCCAATTTAATGCGGTTGGGTTTGATGGCTTCTACTTTGATGTTTTTTGTAAAAGCAGCCGTTCCAACCATTACTTTAATACGCCAATTTCCCGTAGGGTCATCTATACCTGTTTTAAAATAAAGTGGGTAAATAGTGCCTTTTGGCTCAATGCCCGACCCTTTTTCTCTCAACTGGCCTTGTGCGTCTCTTAATTCATAGCTAATTGGATAATCAGGAGGCAGTAAAACTTGTTCATCTTCTAAAATAAAGTTTAAGAAGATAGAATCTCCAGGTCGCCAAACGCCTCTTTCTCCATAGATAAAACCTTTCAGTCCATCCTGTGGTGCCTGGCCAGCAATATCAAACCGGCTAAGATTCAATGCTTCACCTTCGTCTAGTCTCAAGTAACCTTGGTCGTCAGCAGATTCGGCAACGACAACAAACGCCTGCTCATCCAGTTTGATGCGTGCTTTCCCCTCACCATCGGTACTGATATTACCCAAAATCTGTTGTTGGTAATTATAAATAGTCAAATTCGCGCCAACTACAGCCTTGGTTGTACGCAAATCATTGACAATAAATACATATTCGTGCTGCTCATTACCTTTTGCTAAAATACCGAGATTCGACGATAAAACATTACGAACGACAAAGCGATCCGCATTATAATAGGCGGGAAAACAAGGATCATCCCTATCATCCCAACTAAATTCCTGATAATAGCCTTCCAGCCCATACCAGGAATCCAATAAAGTGGGTGTTTCATTTTGCCAACTATAACCACCGCCAAATGTAAAGTCCTGTTCATTCTTGCATGGATATAAACTATCTTCTCGTTTAAAACCAATACGAATTTGATAAATGGCCTTAGGATCTACATCAAAAAACTGCCGCAAATCTAAAGCATAACGATTCCACTCTGCCTGATTACGACCAGGGGAAACGCCACTTAAAGGCACATTTTTTCTAATTTCTACTTTGCCAACCCGGTGCAATTCATCACGGCCATCCAGACTATTATTTTGCAAAAACTGAAGAATGTTATTGTGATAAATTTTAAACACTTCTACCTCTACCGCGTGTAAACCTATCGCCTCAAATGGCAATACCAAACCAGAACTGGAAGGCAGAATATTGCCATGTCCAAGCATTCGAATCTGTGGCTCGATAGTTGTAAAACCTACTTCCCAAAGGCCTGTTTTGCTTAGTTTTTCATTATAACGATTCTTAATACCTGTAAAAATAGAGACCGTTTGTGTGCCAGATAATGGCTGATTTAAATAAACTTTAAGCAAATGCCCATCCGTTACATAACGAAAATTATTATTGGTATTGGTAACATTGACCAGCCCGTCAAAAGCCTGACTTGTCTTTAAGGGATCAGAAAAGTGGATATTTACCTGCGCTTCTGCACCTCCAACGGTTTCAACACCCAAAACTTTAAAATCACCGATAGCAGGGATTTCAATTTTTTCCGTACCACTTTGTTGGGCATCAATGTCTTTGCCATTCCAGTTCAGTATCAATTCACCTGGTTCTTTGCCCCTTTTTATGCCAGAAATAGTAAAATAATGAATGGTACCTTCGTCATTATGTGACCATTCTACGGCAAGAGTTTTCCCTTTTTGAGTAACGTGCAAAAGCTTGTCATAATGATCGGCTCCTATAAAATCAGCCGTTTTCAACTGGCCTTTTAATTCTTGTTTTTCACGCACATCTAAATCTGGCGTATTCAAACCATCCACGCTTAAACGAATAAAAGGATCGCGTGTGGTGAAACTAAACTCAAATTCCTGTGCCTCCTTTGGCACATTATCATAAAGATCGGCTAACTGAACAGTCACTAAATAAGAAGTTGATGGCTCTAGTGGCTCATCTGCTTCGAAATAAAGACTTTGCCTGTCTTTCCACGTCCAGGTGCCTTTAACAGAAGGGCTGATTGAAATCAATCCATTTTCGGGGCTTTTACCCACCTGTTCCAGTTCTGCCACTACGCCCGAAAATTGAATTTGAACAGGGCTAACTCGTGAGATAATACCGTCTGTGAACCCAAAGATATAAGCTTTTGCACTTTCTGGCATAGGCTTCGCTTCCTGGTTTTTCTTGTTGCAAGCGGTAAATAATAGGAGCAGCAATAAAAAAGGAAGAAAAAAGATGTTTTGTTTTGACATAGTGGGTTGGTATTTGGTACTAGTTTTATCCTAAATTAATCTAGGTGCCTTATGCTATGCGTGTGATAAAAATATATTGCAAGCTATAGAATTAAACGACAAATGCAAGCTATAAAATAACAAGTGTTGGCTATTTTATAGTAAGTGTACGTAAATATGGAATATTTGTTAGCTACAGAATAACAAATGATGAATTTTAAAGGTAGAATGTAGTGTAAAAAACCATACAAACGCCGGGTGGTTTTGGACCCTCGGAAAAACATGGTTAAAGCCGCTGGTATGGTTCGGTAATCCCCTTGTTTCTTGCGAAAACCCTTTCGAGTTGAGGCCCGCCCTAGTCATCCCAAAGTCAAACTCTAATTTGATAAGTGTAGAGCCAAAACGCTTCAGGCATCTGCATGGTTAGTTCTTAATGCTCCCTGGGTTTAATGCCCAGCCGCAAACTTACAACGTGTGAAAAAGTATTTTGATTGCTGCCTAAATCAGTATAAGCATAATCAACCAATAATTTTCCTAACTTCAAACCTAAACCTAAATTTGGTCTAAAAGTAAGGGTTTCTTTCTGGTCAAAATTCAGTTCTCGCTGAAATTGATTCACACCTGTACGCAAAGATAAAAAATCCTTGTAACTAAATTCTAATCCAAGGCTTGGATCCATAGAAATTGGATCAGCCGATAGGAGTGTATTTCGTTTTCCATCGGTAGTAAATGTCAAATCCACTTCAGAAAGAAGGTTTATATTGTCACTTAATTTGAAAGAGCGTGCTGCGCCTAAAATCAGTTGAGGCTTGGTTATTTCCACCGATTTGATAGGAATTTCGTTATTAGTCAAGGCCAATACGTCTTTTTCTTCATCTGTGAACGAGAAGCTCCATGCATTAAATGTCGTAGTGACATCTTTTGCTAATGCTGCCAATGTCCACTTACCTCTCAACATTTGTATGCCAATATCTGCTCCAAACCCAAAAGAGTTAGCAAAAGGCCCGATACTACGACGAATAACCTTTATAGAAGCTCCGATACGAATAGGTCCTTTGTCTTTATCCAATTGTTTAGCATAGCTGCCAAAAAAACCATAATCTACCGCTGAAAACTCTCGTACATTATCAAAATTAATAGAACCATCACTTTCATAAAGCGATAAAGTATTAGGGATTTGATCAATACCAAATCGTACCATACTAAAGGCTAAACGATTTCCTTTTTGAGTCGTTGGAAGTGAAAACGACAGGTAATCGAAGTTGCCAACACCTCCAAACCAGGCAGCGTGCATAGCTCCGAGTTGTACACCATCTTCTTTTTTCAATGTAGCCAATCCTGCGGGATTCCAAACGCCTGCATAAATACCTGATGTTGTGGCAACCACAGCATTCCCCATAGCCTGCGCACGTGCGCCTACTCCGATTGATAAAAATTCGTTGGAGTATTTCTGAGCTTCTACTTTTAGGCTTAAAAAACTCGATACTATAATTAGCGAAAGTATACTGTATTTCATATTCTGATTCTAGTTATTGCTTCCTAAACGTCAAAAGTACAAACTTTAGGATGAATTGGCTTCAAATTAACATACTCGGTCGAATGAAGGACAATTCATTTTATAAATACTCACACCCAATCATTTGCACAACTCAAACAGCGTTTTCCTTTACGTTTTGAGAAAATAACATCTATTCTGCCTAGCATAATACCAGCCCAGCCAACTTGATTAATCATAACTGGCTGATTGTCTTTGTTATTAACAATCACGGCTTCATCTAAAAAAGTATGTGTATGGCCGCCTAAAATAATGTCAACATTTCTACTTTGAGCGGCTAAAATAATATCACTTACCTTTTCTTCCTTGTATTTATAACCTAAATGAGATAAGCAAACCACCAAATCGCATTTTTTTTCTTCTTTCAAAAAGAAAGCAGTGTTATTAGCAGCCGCAATAGGGTCGCGATATTGTGTACCTCCTATCAATGTGTCAGACACTAAGCCTTTTAAATCTATGCCAACGCCTAAGACTCCAACTCGTATCTGGCCTTTTTCAAAAATTTGGTACGGCTTTACTTTGTCTTCCATGGCAGTATTGCTAAAATCATAATTGCAATTAATCATGGAAAAACTAGCGTATTGCATTTGGTGGCTTAGATTATCAATGCCTCCATCAAAATCGTGATTCCCTAAAGTAGCCGCATCATAGCCCATCGCCGACATTATTTTGAATTCCAATTCTCCTCCATACTTGTTAAAATACGGTGTCCCCTGGAAAATATCACCTGCGTCAAGCAAAAGTATATGGTCTAACTCTTCTCGTAATTTATCTAAATGTTTTGCTCGGCGTACTGCCCCGCCCATTCCTGCATTTCTGCTGCCGTCTTCGGGAAAAGGCTCAATACGGCTGTGCCAGTCATTGGTATGCAGAATGCTTAGCCGGGTTAATTCTTCGTCGCCGAAAGCAAACGCACCAGGAAGACCGCAACCCATGAGTAAGGTTGTTGCTCCTATTTGTTTGATGAATTTTCTTCTGCTTTTTT
>Ga0256839_1003688_pt1 | contig 15577 bp, 10 predicted proteins | sample 354166metaG_FD_185968 | JGI IMG/M metagenome (GOLD analysis project Ga0256839, IMG submission 185968) | Hydrothermal vent microbial communities from Mid Atlantic Ridge, Atlantic Ocean - 354-166 | ecosystem: Environmental > Aquatic > Marine > Hydrothermal vents | place: Atlantic Ocean: Mid... | reverse complement strand
GGCGTCAGCTGGCAGCAATGGAACGGCAAGTTTCGCGACGACCTGCGCCGCTTCACGCGTGGCGACAGCGGCATGGTCAATGCCCTCATGCAACGCCTGTACGGCAGTGACGACCTGTTTCCGGATTCACTGATGGACAGCTACCACGCCTACCAAAGCGTCAACTTCATCACCGCGCACGATGGCTTCACGCTCTACGACCTGGTGTCGTACAACTACAAGCACAATGAGGTCAACGGCCATGGCAACAGCGACGGCACGGACGCCAACTATTCCTGGAACTGCGGCTGGGAGGGCGATGTCGATGTCCCCGACAGGGTGCTGCGCCTGCGCAAGCGTCAGGTGAAGAACTTCTGCTGCCTGTTGCTGCTGGCCAATGGCACGCCGATGATCCGCGCCGGTGATGAATTCATGCAGACCCAGTCAGGCAACAACAACGCCTACAACCAGGACAATGAAATCAGCTGGCTGAACTGGGAACTGCTAGACACCCACAGTGATATCTTCCGCTTTTTTCAGCACATGATTGCCTTCCGCAAGGCTCACCCCTCACTCGGCCGCAGCCGCTTCTGGCGGGAGGATGTGCGCTGGCATGGCGTCGGCCCGGAACCGGATCGCTCGCAGGATTCCCACAGCCTGGCGTTTTATCTGGACGGCGCCTCGCAACAGGATCAGAATATCTACGTGATGATCAATGCCTGGTGGCACGATCTGGTGTTTTCCGTGCAGGAGGGCCGACCGCAGGACTGGCGGCGGGTCGTCGACACCGCCCTCCCCAGCCCCGAGGATATCCTCGCGCCGGGCGCGGAGGTGCCCCTGCAAAGCCTGGACTATTCCGTCAAGGCCCGTTCCGTGGTGGTGCTGATCTCCCCTTGAACCCAGGATGCAACAAGCCATGAATGCTGCCGGCAGCCCCTCCCTGCTGACGATGAACAGCGGCTCATCGAGCCTGAAGTTTGCCCTCTTCGTGCTGCCAGATACGGCGACGCCAAGACGCCTGTACCGGGGCGACATCACGTCGATTGGCGGCGATGCCCGGTTTCGCGTCGACGATGACGAAGGCGCCCCGTTGCTGTCGCGGCGGCTGCCGATCGCCGATCACCGCCAGGCACTGAAAGAGGTGCTGGCATGGCTGTCGGAACAGGCGGCGGCCACGCAGCTGATCGGCGTCGGCCATCGGGTGGTGCATGGCGGGCGACGTTTCCAGCAGCCGCTCCGCATAACGGAAAGTGTATTGTCCTATCTGCACGCGCTGTCGGCCCTGGCGCCCAATCATCAGCCACCTTGCCTGCTGGGCATCACCACCCTGCAACAGCTCCGCCCCGAGTTGCCCCAGGTCGCCTGTTTCGATACCGCCTTCCATCACCAGCGCCCGTCCGTGGAACAACGCTTCGCCCTGCCCGGCCGCCCGGAACTGGAAGAGGTGCGCCGCTACGGCTTTCACGGCCTTTCCTACGAATACCTGGCGAAGGTCCTGCCCGATCATCTCGGCGAGGGGGCGGACGGGAGGGTCATCGTCGCCCACCTGGGCCACGGCGCCAGCCTCTGCGCCCTGCGCCAGCGCCGCAGCGTCGCCACCACCATGACCTTCACCCCGCTGGACGGCATCCCCATGGGCACGCGCTGCGGTGCCCTCGACCCCGCCGTGGTGCTCTACCTGCTGCAACAGGGCATGGACGCGGCGGCCATTTCCGAGCTGCTGTATTTTCAGTCCGGGCTGTTGGGCGTCTCCGGCGAGAGTGGCGACATGGCCACCCTGCTGCAAAGCCGCCGCGAACCGGCGCGGCTGGCCGTCGAACAATTCGTCCACCACACGGTGCGCGCCATCGGTTCCCTGGCCGCCGCCCTGGGCGGCCTGGATGCCCTGGTCTTCACCGCCGGCATCGGCGAGCACGCCGCGCCGGTGCGCGCCGCCATCGGCAAGGGGTGTGAATGGCTCGGTCTGCGTCTGGACGACGAGGCCAACCGCCTCGGCCACACCCGCATCAGCCACGCCGACAGCGCCGTGTCGGCCTGGGTCATCGCCACCGACGAGGAACAGATGATCGCCGAGCACAGCCTGCGTATCCTCAACCACCACCCACACAGGAACACATGATGATCGCGCCCTACGCTTCCATTACCGAGACGCCGCTGAGTGACGAAGACCTGGCACATATCGACGCCTGGTGGCGTGCCGCCAACTACCTGTCCATCGGCCAGATCTATCTGCTGGACAACCCGCTGCTGAAGCAGCCGCTGGCGCTTGAACACATCAAGCCGCGCCTGCTCGGCCACTGGGGCACGACCCCGGGGCTGAACCTGATCTACGCCCACCTCAACCGGGTGATTCGCGCGCGCGACCTGAGCATGATCTACGTCACCGGCCCCGGCCACGGCGCGCCGGGCATCGTCGCCAACACCTGGCTGGAGGGCAGCTACAGCGAGCTGTACCCCAACATCACCCGCGATGCGCCGGGCATGCGCAAGCTGTTTCGCCAGTTCTCCTTTCCCGGCGGCATCCCCAGCCATACCGCGGCGGAGACCCCCGGCTCGATTCACGAAGGCGGTGAACTGGGCTATTCCCTCAGCCATGCCTACGGCGCGGCCTTCGACAATCCCGACCTGATCGTCGCCTGCGTGGTTGGTGACGGCGAGGCGGAGACCGGCCCCGCCGCCACCGCCTGGCATTCCAACAAGTTTCTCAACCCGGCGCGCGACGGCGCGGTGCTGCCCATCCTGCACCTCAATGGCTACAAGATCGCCAACCCGACCTTGCTGGCGCGCATCAGCCGTGAGGAACTGCTGGCCCTGTTCGAAGGCTATGGCTACACGCCCTACCTGGTCGAAGGCGCCGAGCCGCAGGCCGTGCACCAGGCCATGGCGGCGACGCTGGACCGCGCCATGGACGACATCCACGCCATCCAGCAGGCCGCGCGCCAGGGCGGAAAGCCCGAGCGCCCGCGCTGGCCGATGATCATCCTGCGCACCCCCAAGGGCTGGACCTGCCCGAAGGAGATCGACGGCCTCAGGCTCGAAGACTACTGGCGCGCCCACCAGGTGCCGTTCGCCCAACTGGCGGAAAAACCGCAACACCTGCGCCTGCTGGAACAATGGATGAAGAGCTACCGGCCGGAGACCCTGTTCGATCCGCAGGGCCGGCCCCTGCCCGAGGTGGCGGCCCTCGCCCCCGAGGGCGAGCGGCGCATGGGCCGCAACCCTCATGCCAACGGCGGCCTGCTGCTGCGCGACCTGCGCCTGCCGGACTACCGCGACTACGCCGTCGACGTGCCATCCCCCGGCGCCATCAACGGCGAGGCGACGCGGCGCATGGGGGACTACCTGCGCGACGTGATGGCGCTGAACGCCGAACAGCGCAACTTCCGCCTCATGGGCCCGGACGAAACCGTCTCCAACCGCCTCGGCGCCGTGCTGGAGGCCACCAACCGGACCTGGATGGCCGAAACCTATGCCTATGACGACCACCTGGCGGCGGACGGCCGGGTGATGGAAATCCTCTCGGAACACACCTGCCAGGGCTGGCTGGAGGGTTATCTGCTGAGCGGACGACACGGCTTCTTTTCCTGCTACGAGGCCTTCATCCACATCGTCGATTCCATGTTCAACCAGCACGCCAAGTGGCTCAAGGTCAGCAGATCCATCCCCTGGCGGCGGCCCATCGCCTCGCTCAACATCCTCCTCACCTCGCACGTCTGGCGCCAGGATCACAACGGCTTTTCCCATCAGGACCCGGGCTTCATCGACCACGTGGTCAACAAGAAGGCCGACATCGTGCGGGTCTACCTGCCGCCGGACGCCAACACCGCCCTGTGCATCATCGAGCGCTGTCTCAACAGCCGCAACCTGGTCAACGTCATCGTCGCCGGCAAGCAGCCCGAGCCGCAATGGCTGGACATGGACGCCGCCATCAAGCACTGCCACGAAGGCATTGGCGTATGGGGCTGGGCCAGCAACGACCAGGACAGCGAGCCCGACGTGGTGATGGCCTGCGCCGGCGACGTGCCCACCATCGAGACCCTGGCCGCGGTGAAGATCCTGCGTGAGCAGCTGCCGGCACTGAAGATCCGCGTCATCAATGTCGTCGACCTGATGACCCTGCAGCCCCGCGAGGAACATCCCAACGGCCTCAGCGACCGTGACTTCGACACCCTGTTCACCACCGACAGGCCCATCGTCTTCGCCTTCCACGGCTACCCGTGGCTGATCCACCGCCTCACCTATCGCCGCCACAACCACCCGGGTCTGCACGTGCGCGGCTACAAGGAGGAAGGCACCACCACCACGCCCTTCGACATGACGGTGCTCAACGAACTGGACCGTTTTCACCTGGTGTGCGACGTCATCGACCGCGTCGACGGCCTGGGTTCACGCGGCGCCTACCTGAAGCAACAGATGCGCGACAAGCTCATCGAACACAAGCAATACATCACCGAACACGGCCAGGACATGGCGGAGATCCGTAACTGGAAGTGGTAAGCAATAGGAGAGAACTTCCACCACAGAGGCACGGAGGCACAGAGAAAAGCGTTTTTACTCTCGCTATGCCGCAAGGTACGCAAAGAAAAACAGTCATTTCTTTTCTTGGGAACCTCTGATTAATTCTGGGTGAGCAGATATGAGATTCAAAATGTTCAAGATCAAGACGCCAATCGCAGCCAATAGCGGGGACTATTGGCAAGATTGGGAACGCAGAGATTGGACATTTTGGGCTCATAGCTGCCAGTCATGAATTGATCAGAGGTTCCCTTGGCAAGCATCTCTGCGCCTTGGTGAGAAACGGGCGTCTCCGTGCCCCTGTGGCAAAAAAAGGTCCTAACGACTTGTAGACGGCAACCCGCGTGAGCAGGCCTTGAACAGGGCCCGCAGCAGGGCATCGTTGCGCACCGCGATGCGGCTGGCGGCCACCACGCCCTTCACGCTGCGCCGGGTGATCCTTATCGGCGCGGCATGGCTGCGGCCCTTGTCGTCGTGGATCTTGCGCAGGGTCAGGCCGGCCATGCCGATGGCGAGAAAACAAAAGCCGCGGATGCCGGATTCACGGGCGGGAATCCGCAGGGTGTATTCCAGCGCCTGTTTGAGGCAGTCGTGGGCGATGGCGATCAGCTCGTCGATGCCCCTTTCAAAGCCGGCATTCCGCTGCCCCGGTGTCAGCTCGGCGAGTTCGAAACCCTGGCGTGAAAAGACATCCCGCGGCAGCCAGCAGGCGCCGCGGCGGTGGTCGTCCCAGATGTCCTTGAGGATGTTGGTCATCTGCAGGCCCTGGCCAAAGGCGATGGACAGCCGTTGCATCTCCTCGCCGTTTGCATCGATGTCCGGGGAATAGGCGCGAAACAGCCGGGTCAGCATCTCGCCGACCACGCCGGCCACGTAATAGCAGTACTTCTCCATCTCGGCCAGGTCCGTCAGCCCGGCGCGGGTGTCCAGTTCCTGGTAATGGACCATGCCCTCGGCCATCACGCGCACGCAGGTCGCCAGCGCCTCTCGCTGTTGCTCGTCAAAGCCGTGAGTGACCTCGATGACGGCGGGGGTCAGCCGCACCAGCTCGTGTTCGGCCGGGATGGTGGCGCCGGAAAGCCGTGTCGCGAGGGATTGCGCGAAGGCCGTGGCATCCGCCTCGCCGGCCACCACGGCCGTGAACAGCTGGCTGTAGTGGCGCTTCTGCGCCGCCTCCAGCGCCGGGTCGTCCTCGATGGTATCGACGATGCGGCACAGCAGGTAGCCGTTGGAGACCACCCGGCAGAGTTCGCTGGGCAGCTGCGGGATGGTCAGCGCGAAGGTGCGGGAAACGCCCAGCAACAGATGATTCTGCAACGCATCCGTCGAGGCAAAGTCTCCGGGCGCGCTTTCAGGGGGGCGCAGGCGGGAAGCCTGTTTGGCGATGACAGCGTCTGACGGCATGCGGTCGGGGGATCTCGAAGGGTTGCGGAGCAAGCGCCCTGCCTGTCTCCATGGATGCAGCGCCCATTCTAACCGCATTACCCCCGGATCTCATTATGCAAACCGCCTATTTGACGCCTTGGCGGCTCAGGAAGATCGCCGTCATGGTGTCCATGCTGGCAACATGCCCTTGAAACCACTCGGGCCAGTGAACGAGGACATAGTCGGCCAGGGCATCGAGGTCGCCCGTCGTCTGCCAGGCCTTGCAGACCAGCTCCAGGCGGGCCAGGACCAGGGTATGTTCGTGGCTGTGGACGCCATAGGCCGCGAAATGGGCCTCTTCCATGAGCCGGTTTTCATGGGCGAAGTGGCGGCGGGTGTGCTCGATCCATTCATCCAGCTTGGCATGCAGCGCCTCGCGATCCAGGTCGCCCGCCTGCCCGGCCTTGATCAGGCGTCCGATCTGATTGACGAGTTCAATCTCTTCATGGTGCTTGGCATCCATGGATGCCACGGCGATGGCTGGAATCTGGTCGGGATCGACAACGGAAAAATCACTCATAATGCGGGGTTGTCCTTGGTTTCATGAGAAAAAAGAGGAACACCTGATATTCATCAAGGTCTTGCCGGAAAAACTTGCCGGAAAAAATAAGCGTAACTGTTCAGCTCACCACAGAGACACGGAGGCACAGAGAAAGGCTCTTCAGGTTCATGCCGGGAATGGCATGAAACGCAGAGGCCGCAAAGGCACAGAGGACGCAAAGGAAATCCTTTCAGAAAACCTTTGCGCCCTTTGCGTTGGATATCGTGGTCCGGCCTCCGGTGCCAACGTCCCCTGATCCACCACAGAGACACGGCGTTCACGGAGAAATGAAATGCCAGGTCGTCGGGCAGGCCACATCGCCACCCGGGGCATTGCCTCCCACTGATGCATTCTCTGTGTTCTCTGTGCCTCTGTGGTGAATAGATACAAATAAGCGTAGAAAATTGCATGGGTAATACCCTTGATATTGATCAAGGCAAAAATCCATATTGCAAATCCTGATATCGATGGCCCCGCTTAGTTCATTGTTGTCGTTGGAGAATCCCTGGTGGCGGCGGACGAGGCAGACCCTTCCCTCAGCAGTATCAACGCGCCCTCCCAGCGGCCTTCGTCGGTTTCCAGTGAGACGCCCGCCCGACGAACCACCTTGAAGGGCAAACCCTGCACCGTCTGCGTGAAGCGATGCAGGGCCGTGTCGTAGTCGGCACGAGCCCGCGGGTAACTGATCAGTGGCAGCTGCCGTAATTCCAGCTCGGCAATGGTGCCTAGCCACAGCGGTGTATCGCCTGGCTGCAGGCGATAGGCGCTGGCCCACAGGCGAACCACCAGGGGACGACTTCCGCTCTCTCCGTCGTACACCAACTGCAGGGATTCGAAGCGGCCCTGTTGCAGGCGTGGCAGCAGTGGCAAGGCGGACAGCCTGGGCGAGGGCTGCAGCCAGCGCATGGCCGTGCGCCAGTTCAGCGGTTCGGGCCTGCGCCAGCCCCGCGCCTGCAAGCCGGCCTCGATGTCTCGCAAGTCCCCGGCCCATTGCAGGGTGAGCGGCTGTTCGCGTTCGCCACCCAGGTCCAGCCGGTAGGCGGGGACCTGTCGCCAGTCCTCGCGCCACCAGTCCTCGGCGGAAAGCCGGCGGATCTCCTCGTGAATGGCGTAGCGTTGCAGATCCGCCGCCAGATGGTTGCTGACATGCCACAGCCCGGCAACGACGAGCACACTCAGGCATACCGCGGTCAGTCCCGCCGCCGAACCGGGCTCCCGTCGATGGCGGCGCAAGGCGATCCGCGACAGCGCCACCCAGGCCAGCCCCATGGCAAGGCCCGCCAGCACATCGGATGTCCAGTGCACCCCCAGATAGAGGCGGGAAAAGGCAATGCCGGCGATCAGTACCCCGCTCACCACATACGGCAACCAGCGCCAGCGCAGGGGGAGCTCGCGCGCGCTGCTCACCGCCAGGTAGCCATAAATAATGACGCTCATGGTGGCGTGCCCGGAGGGAAAGCTGAAGGCCTCCCAGCCGGGGTACATGGCCACCGGCCGCGCCACGCCGAGGCTGACCTTGAGAATGATCACCGCGAGCTTGCCGAAGGCCGCCGCCGCCAGCCAGTAGAGGGCCTCCTGGGTGCGTCCCCGCCACCACAGCCAGGCCAGCGCCGCCAGCAGCACCGGCACCGTCACCTGGGCGTCGCCCAGGGCGCTGAACACGACCATGACATGGTCTATCAATGGGTTACGGAGATTTTGCAGAAACTGGTTTATGCCCAGATCGAGCCGTTGCAGGGCACCCTCGCCCAGCACATTGACCAGCATGAGCAGGAACAGCCAGGCCCCGCCGGCCAGCAGTACCAGCCAGGCCAACAGCGAGCGCGACACCGGCCGGTCGGGGTCCACCAGGCCGGCCACCAGCCAGCCCAGATAGCGATGCCGGGCCGCCCACAGCATGGCCATGTGAATCCAGCGTTGGGCGTGGGGCTGACTGTGCCGGTACAGCCAGCGAATGCCCCAGGCCAGCAGCCAGATCGCCGCCAGCAGCAGCACGATGAGCAATGCCAGCCGGCCGGCCACCTCGCCGGCCAACGCCAGGGAGGCGCCAAAGGCCATGCCCGGCAGCAGGTACAGGGGCGCCCAGGCAAGAGCCGACAGCACGTTGACGACATAAAACCGCGTCGGCGGCATGTCCAGCATCCCCGCCACCACCGGGATCACCGGCCGGATGGGGCCGATGAAACGCCCCATCAGCACGCTCTTGCCGCCGTGGCGCTGGAAGAAATCCTCGCCCTTCTCCAGCCACTCGGGGTGGCGGCTGAAGGGCCAGAAGGCACGAATCTGCTGATGGAAACGCCGCCCCAGCCAAAAGCTCAGGCCGTCGCCAGCGATGGCCCCCAGCACAGCCCAGGCATAGACTGGCCAGAAGTCGAGGACGCCGACGGCAATCAGCGCACCGATGCCAAACATAATAAAGGCGCCCGGCACCAGCAGGCCAACCCCGGCGAGGGACTCCCCAAAAGCCAGCAGGGCGACGAAAATGCCGGCCAGCTGCGGGTGACTGGCCACCCACTGCAGGAGTTGCTCGAGGAATTGCGCCATGGCTATGTTCGATCCGTTTGTCTAACCTTGGATAGTCTGCTGGGCATCATGACACAAATAGCCTAAAGTCCCGGAACCCCGATGCCGAGATTAAGGGGGCATTCGCCTTTCGTTTTTCCAAGGAACCCCTTGTGGCTCATCGACTACTTTCAACCACTTACCAACGGTAGCGCATAAAACCCATGAACAGTCCCTGTACCTACGTCATCTTTGGCGCCACCGGCAATCTCTCCCGCCTCAAGCTGATGCCGGCCCTGTACCACCTCCACGCCGAGGAGCGCCTGCCGCGCGGCAGCAAGATCATCGCCCTCGGCCGGCGCCCCATGACGCAGGAAGAGTGGCAGGCCGAGCTGCACGACATGGTTTCCGCCAAGGCCCGCGGCGGCCTGAACAAAAAGCTGTTTCAAGACTTCTGCAACCGCATGCACTACTTCCAGGGCGACCTCAACCAGGACGAGATCTACGAGCAGATCCGCCACGCGGTGGATGAAAGAGAGGACTTCCCCAGCAACGCCGCCTTTTACATGGCCTTGCAACCCGCCCAGTTCGGCACCGTGATCGAGAAGCTGGCCGCCGTCGGCGCCTTCGAGGAAACCCACGGCTGGCGTCGCATCGTCATCGAAAAACCCTTCGGCTACGACCAGGAAAGCGCGCACATGCTGCAAACGCGCATCCACAAGTTCATGCGCGAGGAGCAGGTCTACCGCATCGACCATTACCTCGGCAAGGGCACGGTGCAGAACATCCTGGTGTTCCGCTTCGCCAACGTGATGATGGAGCCGCTGTGGAACCGCAATTACATCGATCATGTACAGATCACCCATTCCGAGACCCTCGGCGTGGGCGGCCGTGGCGCCTATTATGACGGCTCCGGCGCCCTGCGCGACATGATCCAGAGCCACCTCATGCAGCTGCTGACCCTGGTGGCCATGGAGCCGCCGGCGGCCATGGACGCCGAATCCCTGCGTGACGAAAAGGTCAAGGTACTCAAGTCCATCCGCCCGATCCCGCAGAGCGCCGTGCACGCACACGCCTTCCGCGCCCAGTACGGCGCCGGCATGATCGATGGCAAACAGGTGCCCGGCTATCTCGAAGAGGAAGGCATCCCGCCCCACAGCACCACCGAGACCTACGCCGCCCTGAAACTCTACATCGACAACTGGCGCTGGCGCGGGGTGCCGTTTTTCCTGCGCACCGGCAAGCGCATGGCCAAGAGCCAGTCCGCCATCTCCATCCGCCTCAAGCAGCCGCCGCAGCACCTGTTCCGCGACACCCCGGTGGAACAGATGAAGCCGGACTGGGTGCTGCTCGGCATCCAGCCCAGCGAGTGCCTGCGCATCGAAATGCAGGTCAAGGAGCCGGGGCCGACCATGCACACCCGCACCATCAGCCTGGACGCCAGCCTGCGCGACGATGAAAAGGAAAACAGCTACGACGCCTACGAAGACCTGCTGATGGACGTGATCCGCGGCGACCAGAGCCAGTTCCTGCGCTTCGACGAGGTCAGCGGCGCCTGGCAGGTGGTCGACCCCATCCTGCGCGTCTGGTCCATGGAGCGGGACTACATTCCCACCTACCCCGCCGGCACCTGGGGCCCGCAGGCCACGCGGCGCCTGTTCGAGAAGGAAGACCAGTTCTGGCGCCATTCGCTGCTGCCGAACGACGAAGACGAGTAAGCGGCGCCACACCCGGGCGCCTGCGCAATTCACCCGATGGACTGGCGGCTATTGCTTACTGCCCCGCGCAGGGGCTAAGCTTGTGGAAGAGAGAGAGCCCACGTCTTCCAGGAGTAAACAGTGAACGTACAGGCCGCCTTACAGGACAACCCCTTCGAACCCACCGTCTTCATCGTCGATGACGATGACGGCGTACGCGACGCCCTGCAAATTCTGCTGGAGTCCATGGGCATTCAAGTCGCCACCTTTGACAGCGTGCAAACCTTTCTGGATGCCTATGACCCCAGCAGGCCCGGCTGTCTGGTGCTGGATGTGCGCCTGCCGCGCTTCAGTGGCCTGGAGCTGCAGGAACACCTCAGCCGTCAGAACGTCAGCATCCCCATCATCTTCATCTCCGGCCATGGCAACGTCTCCATGGCGGTGCGCACCATGAAGGCCGGGGCGGTGGATTTTCTGGAAAAGCCCTTCGACGACCAGATGCTGCTGGACAGCATCCAGCGCGCCATCGAGCTGGACCGCCGCGCGCGCGAGGACGGCGAGTGGCGGGCGCAGATCCGCGAACGGCTGGACAGCCTCTCGCGGCGTGAGCAGGAGGTGCTGCATCTGCTGATCCGTGGCAACCCCAACAAGGTCATCGCCCACGAGATGAACCTCAGCACCAAGACCGTGGAGACCCACCGCGCCCACATCATGCGCAAGCTGGGGGTCAACTCCATGGCCGGGCTGGTGTGGATCGCGCTGGCCTCCGGGGAATACCAGGACGTGCCGGATCAACTCCCCTTCACGGTACCGCCCTCGGGGCTGCAACCGCTGGCCCTGCGCTGACCTGCGCCAAGAGTCACTGCTTTTTCCCGCCCGTGTAGTCCTGGCGAAATTTTTTCGCCAGGCGACGGGCGGTTTCGTATTCGGTCCGGGTCAGTTGCGCGGCGATGCGGTCGCGCTCCCGCGCGGCGCTTTGCAGTCCCTGCGCCACCGCCGCATCCAGCCAGGCGTAGGCCACCATCAGGTTTTTCCCAACCCCCTGCCCGCGCTCGTACAGCCAGCCCAGGTTGTTCTGCGCCTGCTTGTGGCCGCGCTCAGCGGCCAGCCGGTACCAGTGGGCCGCCTGCTTGAAATCCTGCGCCACGCCATTGCCTTCCTCATACATGGTGGCGAGGCTGTACTGGGCAAAATCGGCGCCCTGATCGGCGGCGCGGCGATACCACTTGGCGGCCTCGTGGAAATTCATCGGAATGCCAAAACCGGTGTCGTAGGATACGGCCAGATTGAACTGGGCGTAGACATCGCCCTTTTCCGCCGCCTTGCGGTAGTAGACCACGGAACGGGCGGGGTTGCGCGACACGCCCTTGCCGAGTTCGTACATCATGCCCAGCAGATTGAGTGCGCCGGGGTTGCCCTTCTCAGCCAGCGGCACGGTGATGTTGTAGGCGGTCTTGTAGTCGCCGGCGTAATAGGCCTTCAGGCTGCGTTCGAGCGGGTCCTTTTCCGCCTGCGCGGGAAGCGCGGACAGGGTGCCGATGGCGGCGATCAGGGCCGCGAGGATGTGATGTTTCATCTTTCCCCCCCGGGATTGCTGCCCCTTCGAGGTGGCAGGCAGTCATTCCCAACGTTTCACCGCCCTGAATCTGCCGGTTCAGGGCCTCACATCCAGAGATGTTAGCGCCAATCCCCGGCCTTGTCTCTCACCGTTTCGGTAGGAATAACGGCCTCCTTATCAGGATCGGAGCTTAGCGAAGGCCGCCGACATGGCCGTCCCCGCCGGTTCCCGTGCCGGCTTCGGCTTGCGCGACGGCGTGTCGCGCGGTGCGCGCTGCTGTCGCGGGCCCTCGCCCCGCCGAACCTCGTCGCCCAGGCGCATGGACAGCCCCACGCGCTTGCGCTTGAGGTCCACCTCCAGCACCTTCACCTTTACTACGTCACCGGCCTTGACCACCTCGCGCGGGTCCTTGACGAACTTGTCCGCCAGCGCCGAGACGTGCACCAGGCCGTCCTGGTGCACGCCGATGTCGACGAAGGCGCCGAAGTTGGTGACGTTGGTGACCACGCCTTCGAGGATCATGCCGGCGTCGAGGTCCGACAATTTCTCCACGCCCTCGCGGAAGCTGGCGGTCTTGAACTCGGGGCGCGGATCGCGGCCGGGCTTCTCCAGCTCGCTGAGGATGTCACGCACGGTGGGCTCACCGAAGTGCTCGTCGGTGAAGTCATTGGCCGCCAGCGACTTCAGGAAACGGCTGTCGCCGATGATGTCCTGGATACCGCGGCCGCTCTCGGCGGCGATGCGCTCCACCACCGGATAGGCCTCGGGATGCACCGCGGAGGCATCCAGCGGGTTGTCGCCGTCGCGGATGCGCAGGAAGCCGGCGGCCTGCTCGAAGGCCTTGGGCCCCAGGCGGGCCACCTTCAGCAATTGTTTGCGATTGGAAAAGGCGCCGTGACTTTCGCGGTAGCTGACGATGTTGCCGGCCAGGGTCTCGGACAGCCCGGCCACCTTCGCCAGCAGCGGCGCCGAGGCGGTGTTGATCTCCACCCCCACGGCATTCACGCAATCCTCCACCACCGCCTCCAGCTTGCGCGCCAGGCGGTGCTGGTTGACGTCGTGCTGGTACTGGCCGACGCCGATGGACTTGGGATCGATCTTCACCAGCTCGGCCAGGGGATCCTGCAGGCGACGGGCGATGGACACCGCGCCACGAAAGGACACGTCGAGATCCGGGAACTCCTTCGCCGCCAGCTCGGAGGCGGAGTACACCGAGGCCCCGGCCTCGCTGACCATGATGCTGGTGAGGCGCAGCGCCGGGTGTTTCTGCTGCAGCTCCTTGACCAGCTTGTCGGTCTCGCGTGAGGCGGTGCCGTTGCCGATGCTGACCAGATCGACCTTGTGCTTCTGCGCCAGCGCCGCCAGCACAGCCAAGCCCTGGTCCCACTGGTTCTTCGGCTGATGGGGAAATATGGTGGTGTACTCCAGCAGCTTGCCGGTGGCGTCGACCACCACCACCTTGACGCCGGTGCGCAGGCCCGGGTCGAGGCCCATGGTGGTGCGGGTGCCGGCGGGCGCGGCCAGCAGCAGGTCGCGCAGGTTCTCGCCGAAGACGCGGATCGCCTCCTCCTCGGCCTGCTCGCGCAGACGCATGTTCAGCTCGGATTCCAGCTGCAAGGCGAGCTTCACCCGCCAGGCCCAGCGCGCGCAGTCGCGCAGAAAGCGGTCGGCGGCGCGGCCTTCATCGCGCAGACCAAAGTGCTGCGCCACCATCGATTCACAACGCCCCATCTCGGTGACGGCGTCCAGGTCATCCTGCCCCGGCACCATCAGCTTGAGGCGCAACACGCCCTCGGCGCGGCCACGAAACAGGGCCAGGGCGCGGTGCGGCGGCACCTTGTTCAGGGCTTCGTCAAACGCGAAATAGTCGGCAAACTTGGCGCCGCTCTCCGCCTGCCCGTCGACCACCACCGAGGTCAGGCGGGCGTTGTCCCACACGTGCTCGCGCAGACGGCCGACCAGGTCCGCCTCCTCGGCGGCGCGTTCCATGAAGATCTGCCTGGCGCCGTCGAGCACGGCGCCCGCATCGGCAAACCCCGCATCGGCGTTGAGATATCCTGCCGCCAGCGTCTCCGGTGACTGTGTCGGGTCATCCAGCAACGCATCCAGCAGCGGCTCGATGCCCGCCTCGCGGGCGATCTGTGCCTTGGTGCGGCGCTTGACTTTGTAGGGCGCATAGAGGTCCTCGAGGCGGGTCTTGGTGTCCGCACCGAGCACCGCCGCCTTCAGCGCCGGCGTCAGCTTGCCCTGTTCGTCGATACTCTTCAGCACCGCCGCGCGCCGCTCCTCCAATTCGCGCAGATAGCCCAGGCGGTTTTCCAGATTGCGCATCTGCGTATCGTCCAGCCCACCGGTGGCCTCCTTGCGATAACGGGAGATGAAAGGCACCGTGGCGCCCTCGTCGAGCAGGGCGATGGCGGCCCGGACCTGATGCAGGCCGACGCCCAGTTCTTCTGCAATGCGTGATTCGATGTCCATGGCCATTCCGGCGTGACTCCAATGATGAAAAGTGGCCGTGGCAACACTGCCCGGCGAAGGGAAGGCGGAGTTTAGCAAACCATCGGCGCCTGGGCAGTCTTGCATTTCCGACCGACACATGCCTCGGCCGGCGTCATCGTTGTGCGCTTGAGCCCACCATTTTGCGGCCATTCGCCGACGATACCGGCACATTTCGCAGAAGATGCAGAAATGTCACTCCTATATACAAGGCGGAGATAATGATATTCTCCCATCCGCCCTGCAGCAGAACACCGTCCTGAACCCACGGATTCAGGGCCGTTTCAAGGATCGATGACGCGCCCATGGCGACGCTGCAAGGACCACAGAGAACCCGGATTCGCATTCAGAAAACCGCTTTGTACAAGGAACCGCACTGTGCTTGCCCGTCGACTCACCCTCACCGCCCTCGCCGTCACGGCGGTCTTCGCCAGCCATTTCGCCCACGCCGAAGGCAGCCACCAGGCCGGCCTCAACCAACCCTTGCGGGAATACAGCCTGACGGGTGCGCCGCTCTATGTGGATGTCATCCGCGCCGGCGAGGTCATCAACGTCTCGCTGTGTGGCGACATCGACGCCCATGATGTCCGCGTGCAAATCATTGCGCCGGACAACCTGACGACGGTGCTGGACACCACCCTGAGCGCCGGCAACGTAAGCTGTGGCGACCCCTTCAGCGCCCCGCTGACCAATCCCATCCGCTACACCACCACCGAGGCCGGCACCTACACCCTGTATGTTAGCCCAAAGCAGTAATGTCCCCTTTGTCCAATTCTAAAATGTCCCCTTTTAGTTTCAGGGGGAGACGTGACAGAGGAGCACATTACGATGAGCCGCAAGGAGGTCGATCGAGCCGGGGTCATC
>Ga0256839_1003687_pt1 | contig 15578 bp, 14 predicted proteins | sample 354166metaG_FD_185968 | JGI IMG/M metagenome (GOLD analysis project Ga0256839, IMG submission 185968) | Hydrothermal vent microbial communities from Mid Atlantic Ridge, Atlantic Ocean - 354-166 | ecosystem: Environmental > Aquatic > Marine > Hydrothermal vents | place: Atlantic Ocean: Mid... | reverse complement strand
GCGGTATTTGGATTTCAACGGGACGGCTCCTGAACCGGTTTTGCCAGAGAGGGGAATTATACGCAGAGGCGGTGGTGGCGCAGCCTCTGGAAGCGGGACGGCGACCGTCCGGGGATGCCGGGCGCCGACATCCGGGTTAGAATGCTTCCGTGTATGAACAACCGAGAAGGCCGACACCATGTTTCCGGTCCGCGATACCGTTCCCAGCCAGTCACCGCCGTTGATGACCTGGGCTTTGATCGGCGCCAACGTCGCCGTGTTCCTGCTCGAGCTGGCCATGCCGCCCCGGCAGTTACAGGCCCTGTTCTACTGGTTCGGCATCGTGCCCGCCCGCTACACCCATCCCGACTGGGCGGTGTGGCTGGGGCTGCCGGTGGACGACTACTGGCCGTTCTTGACCTCCATGTTTCTTCACGGCGGTTGGCTCCACATCATCAGCAACATGTGGACCTTGTGGATCTTCGGCGACAACGTCGAGGACCGCATGGGTCCCTGGCGTTTCCTGGCCTTCTATCTGCTGTGCGGTCTCGTCGCCGGGGTGACTCACTGGGTGACCAATCTGGATTCGACCGTTCCGACGATCGGCGCTTCGGGTGCCATCGCCGGTGTCCTGGGCGCCTATTTTCTGCTCTATCCGCGGGCGCACGTCATCACCTTGATACCGGTCTTCTTCTATCCCTTGTTCGTCGCCTTGCCGGCCGCCACCTTCGCCCTGATCTGGTTCTTCGCCCAGTTGTTCTCGGGGGTCAGCGCCCTGCTCGGTCCGGAACAGGTCGGCGGCGTGGCCTGGTGGGCCCACATCGGCGGCTTCGTCGCCGGCATGGCGCTGTGTAAACTGTTTCTGGATCCCGAGCGCCGGCGTCGCTTCAAGGACGAAACGACCTTCGAGAGCGCCTGGGACGTGCCGTTGACCGAGCCGAACGACAAAACCGACTGAGGGGGATACTGATGGACTGGGCATCGATTTTCTGGTTGTTCTTCATTTTCTCGGCGCTGCAGCCGGTCATTCATCAGCGCATGCTGGAGGCCAGCCGGGCCCGTCTGATCGCCCGGATCGAGGCCAAGCGTGGCAGCCGGGTGATTCTGATGATCCATCGCCAGGAGTCCATGAACTTCCTCGGTTTTCCGGTGGTGCGTTTCATCGACGTCAACGATTCCGAGGAGGTGATCCGGGCGATCCATCTGACCGATCCCGACGTGCCCATCGATCTGGTGCTGCACACCCCGGGCGGTCTGGTGCTGGCCGCCCTGCAGATCGCCCGGGCCATCGCCCGCCATCCGGGCAAGGTGCGGGTGATCGTCCCCCACTACGCCATGTCCGGCGGTACCCTGATCGCCCTGGCCGCCGACGAAATCGTTCTCTGCGAACACGCGGTGCTGGGGCCGGTGGACCCGCAGCTGGGGCAGTACGCCGCCGCTTCCATTCTCAAGGCGGTCTCCCAGAAGGACGTCAATCGAGTGGACGACCAGACGTTGATCCTGGCCGATCAGTCGGAAAAGGCCATTCGCCAGGTGCGCGACGCCGTCTACGAGTTGCTGCGTCCCAAGTTCTCCGAGGAAAAGGCTCGGGAACTGGCCGAGCTGCTGTCCACCGGCACCTGGACCCACGATTACCCCATCACCGCCGCCGAGGCCAAACAGATGGGGTTGCCGGTGACCACCGAGATGCCGGAGATGTTTCTCCAGTTGATGAGTCTGTACCCCCAGCCGGTACGCCGGCTGCCCACGGTGGAATATCTCCCGGAACGCCGCATGCGGAGCGAGCCGCGGGGGAGATGACGTCAGGGCCGGCAATCGTTCGCAGTCTTCTCAGGAGTACCCGGGTCGTCGAGATCGTCGGTGACATCATCCGTGTCCGGGCCCGGGGCGTGGCCTTCGGTGAGATGGCCCTGGTGGAGAACGTGGACGGGGAGAAGTCCCTGGCCAAGGTGGTGGACCTGGAAGGAGATCTGGTCGGTCTCCAGGTCTATGCCGGCGGTAAGGGGCTGTCCACCGACGCCAGCGTCGCCTTCCTGGGGCATCCCCCCGACGTGGTTTATTCCGAGCGCATCCTCGGGCGTATCTTCCGGGGTTCCGGCGAACCCATCGACAACGGGCCCGACCTTTCCACGGAACCGCGTATTCCGGTGGAGGGGCCGACGGTCAATCCGGTGATGCGCATCTTGCCCAGCCGGATGATCGAAACCCGGGTGCCGATGATCGACGTCTTCAACTGCCTGGTGGAGAGTCAGAAGATCCCCATCTTCTCGGTGGCGGGCGAGCCCTACAACGAACTGCTGGCCCGCATCGGCTTCCAGGCGGAAGCCGACGTGGTGGTGTTCGGCGGCATGGGGCTGGTGTTCGACGATTTCCACTTTTTCCGCACCGCCTTCGAGAACCACGGGGTGTTCCACCGCACCGTGATGTTCGTCAACCAGGCTTCCGATCCCCTGGTGGAACGGTTGATGATTCCCGACATGGCCCTGGCGGTGGCCGAGCGTATGGCGGTGGAGGAGAACAAGCGGGTGCTGGTGCTGCTCACCGACATGACCGCCTTCTGCGACGCCATGAAGGAACTGGGCATCGCCCAGGAGCGCATCCCGGCGATCCGCGGTTACATGGGCGACCTCTACACCCAACTGGCGCGCCGCTACGAGAAGGCCTGCGATTTCAAGGGCGCCGGATCGGTCACCATCCTGTCGGTCACCACCATGCCCGGCGGCGACGTCACCCATCCGGTACCCGACAATACCGGCTACATCACCGAGGGCCAATTCTATCTCCACGACCGGATGATCGACCCGTTCGGTTCCCTGTCGCGCCTCAAGCAGCACGTGGTGGGCAAGACCACCCGCGAGGACCACGGCCAGATCATGAACACCATGATCCGCCTCTACGCCGGGGCGGTGGAGGCGGAGAAGAAACAGGCCATGGCCTTCGAACTGTCCGCCTTCGACGAGAAGCTGCTCAAGTTCGGCCGCCTGTTCCGCGAGCGTTTCATGGACATCCGCGTCTCCCTGTCTCTGATCGAGGCCCTCGACCTGGGGTGGAAGACTCTGGCGGAATGCTTCGCGCCCGACGAACTGGTGATGAAGCATGAATTGATCGAAAAATATTATCCCAAAGCCACGGCGACCGGCCGAGATGGCTAGGCTCAAACTCAGCAAACAGGCCCTGACCCAGGAACAGGAACGTCTCAAGCTCTATCAGCGGTTGCTGCCGTCGCTGGACCTCAAGCGCCGCCAGCTGAGCGTCGCGGTCAGGCGGGCCGAGACCGAACTGGCCCGCCTGGAGGCGGAACGGGCGGCGCTGACAGGGCGCATCGGCGAGGAATTGCCGATGCTGGCCCATCCCGATTTCAACCTCGGTGGTCTGGTCGCGCTCGAACGGGTCGAGACCGGCGAAGAGAACGTCGTCGGTGTGCGCCTGCCGGTCTTTCGCGGAACCCGATACCGGGTGGCCGATTACTCCCGTCTGGCCACCCCGGCGTGGGTGGACGTGCTCGTGGCGCGGCTGAAGCAGGCGCTGGAATTGGAGGTGCGGCGCGACATCGCCGCCCGGCGGCTGTCCATCCTGCGTCACCAGCTGCGCAGGGTGACCCAGCGGGTCAACCTGTTCGAGAAGGTGCTGATCCCGACCGCCCGGAACAACATCAAGCGGATTCGCCTTCATCTGGACGAGGTCGATCGGACGGCGGTGGTCATCTCCAAACTGGCCAAGCGTAAGCAACAGGCCGCCCGTGAGGGGATGACATGAGCATCGTCCGTCTCGACAAGATCACCGTGGTGGGACTGAAGGGTGACGAAGCCCCCTTGCTCACCCGGCTCCAGGACATGGGCTGCATCGAGTTGATTCCCCTGAAGGGACCTGCCCCGAAGACGGATACGGGGGAACTGGCCTTCCACCACGAATGCCCGATGCATCCGGGGCGGGACAAATGTCTGTGCTGTCTCGAGGAAGCGCTCCAGTTCCTGCGCGATTGCCCCCAGCGCCGCCGCCAGATCCGCCGGGCATCGGATTTCGACCCCGAGGCCGTGGTGCGCCGGGTGTTGGAAGTGCGCCGCCGTCTCCTCGACTTGGAAAGCGAACGCGACGCTCTCATCCGCCGCCTGCGCCTGTGGCGTCCGTGGGGGGATTTCGAATTCGCTCCCCTCGAGGAAATGGACGGCTGGCGCTTGTGGTTCTACGTGGTACCCCACACCCAGTTGGCTGCCGTCCGCGCCCTACCCTACTATCAGGAGGTCGTGCGCCGCGACCAGCGCTTCAGTTACGTGGTCCTCATCGCCCGCGAGGAGCCGCGGGGGGTGCCGGTGCCTCGGGTGCATCTGGGCGCCCGGTCGCGGCGCCGGCTGGAAGAGCGCCTCGACGTGGTGGAGTTGGCCATCGAGGACGCCCAGGCCGAACGCGCCTGGCTGACCCGCTGGTACACCCTGCTGCGCCGCAATCTCGCCGCCTTGCGGGACCGCGCCGCCCTGGAAGCGGCCGCCGAACGGCTGCTGGCCGCCGCGCCGGTGGTGGCGTTGCAAGGTTGGATGCCCTCCCAGCGGGTGGTCGAACTGGAGGCTTACGCCCGTAACCGCCGCCTCGTGCTGCAGCGGGAAGCGCCGTCCCCCGCCGACGATCCTCCCACCTTGCTGGAGAATCCCCCCTGGCTGCAGGCCGGCGAGGATCTGGTCAACTTCTACATGACCCCCGGTTACCGCACCTGGGATCCCTCCCCGGTGGTGTTCTTCTCTTTCGCCCTGTTCTTCGCCATGATCCTGGCTGATGCCGGTTACGCCGCCCTGCTGGGGCTGGCCCTGTGGTTCGCCTGGCGCCGCCTGGAAAGGACGGCGTCCGGCCGCCGCTGGCGCCCGCTGGTCCTGACCATGGTGCTGTTCTCCCTGGGCTACGGTGTCCTGGTGGGCAGTTATTTCGGCCTGGCCCCGCCCCCGGGTTCACCCCTGGCCGTCCTGCACCGGCTGGACATGAGCGACACCGAAACCATGATGGCGCTGTCGGTCCTCATCGGTTGCCTGCACCTGCTGCTCGCCACGGTGATGGACGCCCGCCGCCACGACGACCGGGCCGCGGGACTGGCCCCGGCAGGTTGGGCGCTGGTGGTGGGCGGCGGGCTGGTGTGGGTGCTGGAACGGGGTTTCGGGCTGCCGCTGCCGCCGCCGCTCGGTGCGGGACTGGCCGCCGTCGGTCTGTTGCTGGTGCTGTTCTACGCCGACCCCCGGCGGCCGTGGCCCGGGCGGCTGCTGGCGGGACTGAAGGAATTGACCGGCGTCACCGCCCTGTTCGGCGACGTCCTCAGTTATTTGCGTTTGTTCGCCCTCGGTCTGGCGAGCGGTTCCCTGGCGATGCAGTTCAACCATATGGCCCTCACCCTCCCTGAAACCCTGCCCGGCGTCGGTCTGGCGGTCGCGGTGCTGGTGGCGCTGCTGGGTCATGGCGTCAACCTGGTCCTGGGGGTGGCGGGAGGCGTGATCCACGGCCTGCGCCTCAACGTCATCGAGTTTTTCAAATGGGGGCTGAAGCAGGAAGGCCGTCTGTTTCGCCCCCTGAAACGGAGTGAAATCTGAGGAGGTGGAACGATGGATTCCCTGATCGTCACCCTCGGCTGGGTCGGCATGTACGCCCCCCTGGCCCTGGGTGCCATCGGCAGCATGGTGGGCTGCGCCCGCGCCGGCATGAGCGCCTGCGGCGCGCTGCTGGACGTGGAAAGCGGCTACGGCCGCTACATCGGCGTGGCGGCGATGCCGTCGTCCCAGAGCATCTACGGCATCGTGGTCACCATGGCGCTGCGTCGCGAGCTGACGGTGGACAACTCTCCCGGTATCTTCGGTCTCGGCCTGCTGGTGGGGCTGGCCCTGATGGCGAGCGCCTTCGCCCAAGGGGACGCCTGCGCCGCCGCCATCAACGCCGCCAAGAACAAACTGGAGATCTTCGGAATTTCCCTGGCGCCGGCGGCCCTGGTGGAAGGCTTCGCGGTGTTCGCCTTCGTCTTCGCCCTGGTGCTTTCCGCGGGGATTCCCCGATGAATGCCCCGAACGAATCCCGCCCCCTTGGGGTCCAGGAGCTGATCGACCGCATCCGCGAGGAAGGGGTGCGGGCCGCCCGCGAGGAAGCCGAGCGCATCGTCAAGGAGGCCGAACGCCGAGCCGCCGCTTTGGTGGCCGAGGCCCGCCGCGAGGCGGACGCGCTGCGGGCCCAGGCCCACGAGGACATCGAGGCGGAGAAGGCCGCCGCCGAGGAAGCCCTGAAGCTGTCGGCCCGCGACACCATCCTCCATCTGGAAACCCAGGTCATCCATGCCTTCGAGCGCTTCGTCCGCCGCCTGGTCTCCAAGGCCACCTGCGACGAGTGTTTCATCCGTGATCTGGTGCTGGTGCTCGCCGGCAGAGCGGTGGAGGAATTCATTCACGACCGTAAGATCCAGATCTTCGTCTCCGAAGCCATCCTCACCGGCAGACCCGGCGAACACCTGCACGAGGTCGGCAGGCAGACCATCCTCAGCCTCGCCAGCGACATGCTGCGCGAGGGCGTGGAACTGGTACCCGCCGACGATCTCCACGGCGGCGTGCGGGTGCGCCTGGTGGACGATCAGATGGAGATCGACCTCAGCGACGAGGCGGTGGCGCGGTTGTTGAGCGCGCGGCTGCTGCCCCGCTTCCGCAACTTGCTGGAAGGCATCGAATGAACCAAAGTTACTACACCGTCCTCGGCAGCTTGCCCCATCTGTCCCATTTCCAGCGGGCCGAGCGTCTGCCTCTCACCCGCCTGCGCCTGGAACAGCGCATCGGCATGCTGCCCGATGACGAGTCCCGCCAGATCTGGGAGGCCGAGGCCCTGGTGAGCTGGCGTCACGCCGTCTCCCGTCGTCCCGACGACGATACCTGGCTGCGCCGTTGGCGCCGCGCCATGCCGCTGATCCGCCAGCCAGTGCTCCTGGAATACGTCCAATTCCGCCTCGACCAGCAGGTGGCGCTGGCGGCCCTGCGCCTGCGCCACGCCGGCCTGGGCCCGGAGGCCGAGCCGGAGATCTGGACGGTCAGTCCCTACGGCCGCCACATCCGGGCCCACTGGCAGGTGCCGGATTTTCGCCTCGCCGCCCGTCACCCTTGGCTGCCGGCGGTGCGCGCGGCCCTGGAACGGGAGGACGCCGTGGCTCTGGAACGTCACCTGCTGGAGAGCTGCTGGCGCCACCTGGACCGGCTGGCCGCCGCCGAACCTTTGGGATTCGCGCCGGTGGTCGCCTTCGTGTTCCAATGGGACATCATCAACGCCTGGCTGAGTCAGGATCCCCGTCCAGCCGCCACTTGTTTCGAACGTCTGTTGCAGGAGAGCCGCCATGTCCCGTGACGCCGCTGCCCTCCGTACCGCACACGTCGTCAGCGTCCGTGAAAGCCTGGTGGTGATCGAGGTGGACGAGGACACCCCGGTCGTCAAGAACGAGATGGCCCATATCTGCGTCGGCGACGAACGTCTCAAGGCGGAAGTGCTGCGAATCCGTGGCCGCCGTGCCGACGTGCAGGTGTTCGAAGACACCCGTGGGGTTCGGGTCGGCGACCGGGTGGAGCTGAGCGGCGAGCTGTTGTCGGCGACCCTCGGTCCCGGTCTCCTGGGGCAGGTGTTCGACGGCCTGCTCAACCCCCTCCACGGTCTGGCCGAGCGTTACGGTTTCTTCCTTCCGCGGGGTGTGGCCCTGCCCACCCTCGATCCGGCGCGCAAATGGGCCTTCACCCCCAAGGTGGAGCTGGGACAGCGGGTCCCGCCCGGCGGGGTGCTCGGCACCGTGCCGGAAGGCCCGTTCCAACACCGCATTCTGGTACCTTTCGACGAACCGGAGCCGGTGGAGATCACCTGGATCCGCGAGGGAAGCATCACCGTGGACACCCCGGTGATCCGTTATCGCCACGGGGACGGCGACGACGAGCGCGAACTGACCCTGCAGCAGCGCTGGCCGGTGCGACGCCCGATTCCCGAACCGCTGCTGCGGCGCGGTTTCGCCGAACGCCTCTATCCCGACCGGCCGCTGATCACTGCCACTCGCATCATTGACACCTTCTTTCCCATCGCTCAGGGGGGCACCGCCTGCATTCCCGGGCCCTTCGGCGCCGGCAAGACCGTGCTCCAGAGCCTCATCGCCCGCTACGCCGACGTGGACATCGTCATCGTCGTCGCCTGCGGCGAACGCGCCGGCGAGGTGGTGGAAACCATCACCCAATATCCCAACCTCGAGGATCCGCGCACCGGCGCCACTCTGATGGACCGCACCATCATCATTTGCAACACTTCCTCGATGCCGGTGGCCGCCCGAGAAGCTTCCATCTACAGCGGTCTGACCCTGGGGGAATACTTCCGTCAGATGGGCTACCGTACCTTGCTGATCGCCGATTCCACTTCGCGCTGGGCCCAGGCGATGCGTGAGATTTCCGGACGCATGGAAGAAATCCCCGGCGAAGAGGGCTTTCCCGCCTATCTGGACTCGGCGATCAAGAGCGTCTATGAGCGTGCCGGAGTGATCCGCGGCGCCCACGGCGAGACGGGGGCGTTGACCATGATCGGCACGGTGTCGCCGGCGGGGGGCAATTTCGAGGAGCCGGTCACCCAGGCGACCCTGGGGACGGTGAAGACTTTCCTGGGCCTGTCGGCGGAGCGGGCCTACAAGCGTTACTATCCGGCCATCGATCCGCTGATCTCCTGGTCGCGCTACCTGGACCAGCTCGCCGACTGGTTCCGCCGCGAACTGGATCCCCTCTGGGTGGAGGACGTCAAGCGCCTCCAGACCTTGGTCCGGCGCGGCGAGGACATCCACCAGATCATGCAGGTCACCGGCGAGGAGGGCATTTCCCTGGAGGACTTCGTCACCTGGCAGAAGGCGGTGCTGGTGGACATGGTCTATCTCCAGCAGGACGCCTTCGATCCGGTGGACGCCTGTGCGCCGCGGGAGCGCCAGCTCGAAAGCTTCCGCCTCCTCAAACGGATCGTCGACGCCCGCTACGACTTCCCCGACAAGGAAACGGCGCGGGACTTCTTCGTCAAGCTCACCGCCCTGTACAAGAATTGGAATTACAGCCCGCCAGAAAGCCCGGAATACCGCCGCCTGCACCAGGAAATCGAAGCGCTGGTCGCACACCGTTCCCTGGAGGGGGATGCCGCGTGATCCGTCGGAAATTTCTGCATCTGTTCCGTGCCGAGCCGGGGAAGAAGATCCGTCTCGCGGATTATCCCACCGCCTGGGATCAAATCGAAGGGCTCAAGCCCCTGGGAAAACGGGTGGTGCGAGAGCGGGCCGCCGAGGTTCTGGAACGCAGTCGCCGGGAACTGGCCGAAATGCAGGAGCGGCTCTACGCCGACGACCGCTATTCCCTCCTGATCGTGTTTCAGGCCATGGACGCCGCCGGCAAGGACGGCACCATCAAGCACGTCATGTCCGGGGTCAATCCCCAGGGGTGCCAGGTGTTCAGTTTCAAGGAGCCCTCGGCCGAAGAACTGGACCACACTTTCCTGTGGCGCTATATGAAGGCCCTCCCCGAGCGGGGCCGGATCGGCATCTTCAACCGTTCTCACTACGAGGACGTGCTCGTAGTCAAGGTCCACCCGGAACTGCTAGAGGCCCAGAAGCTGCCGCCGGGCAAGCGGGGAAAGAAGTTCTGGGAAGCCCGCTACGAGGACATCAACGCTTTCGAGCGTCATTTGGTCCGCAACGGCACCGTGGTGCTGAAATTCTTTCTCCACCTGTCCAAAAAGGAACAGAAGAAACGTTTTCTCGAGCGTCTCACCCGTCCGGACAAGCACTGGAAGTTCTCCGCCGCTGATCTGGCCGAACGCCGCCACTGGGACGCCTATATGAAGGCCTACGAGCAGGCCATCAGCGCCACCAGCACCGAATGGGCTCCCTGGTATATCGTCCCCGCCGACAACAAATGGGCCACCCGCGCCATCGTCGCCGACCTCATCGTCCAGACGCTGAAGAAGCTGGATTTGCACTATCCTGAACCGACCCCCGAACAGTTGGCTGCCCTCGAGGCGGCCCGGCGAGAGCTGGAAGACGAACCCGACTGAAGGAGATTTCCACGAGCGCCGGGGAAAAGCTGCGCGACCGGCGGCTCGTCTGCCTTCAGCACGCTGACGAACACAGATGGACCTGCCCGAGATAGAGAGTCCTTGCTGACCGGTTTTCCTCAGGATGGCGTTTGGGATCGTCCCCGCCGGCCCCGGCGCCGGCGCAGTTCGATCAGGGTCCACAAGGGGCCGGAGACGGCGTAGCCGGAGAAGATGGCGAACAGCATGAGCTGGGGATTGGTGGATACCAGCGCCAGGGCCAGGACGACGGCGATGATGACCACGAAGGGGACCCGGCGGCGGATGTCGATCTCCTTGAAGCTGTAATAGCGGAAATTGCTGACCATCAGCAATCCCGCGGCGGCGGTGATGAGGGTCGCCACGTAACGCATCGCCTCGCCCTGCAGGCCGTAGGTTTCGCCCACCCAGATGAAGCCGGTGACGATCGCGGCCGCCGACGGGCTCGGCAGCCCCTGGAAATACCGCTTGTCCTCTACACCGATCTGGGTGTTGAAGCGGGCCAGGCGCAATGCCGCGGCGGCGGCATAGACGAAGGCGGCGAACCACCCCAGTTTGGCCAGGCCCGACAGCGACCACAGGTACATGACCAGGGCCGGCGCCACGCCGAAGGACACCATGTCCGACAGGCTGTCGTATTCGGCGCCGAAGGCAGTTTGGGTGTGGGTGAGACGGGCGACGCGGCCGTCGAGCCCGTCCATGATCATGGCGGCGAAGATGGCGATCGCCGCCAGATTGAAGTCGCCCTTCATGGCCGCGGTGATGGCGTAGAAGCCACCGAACAGACACCCGGTGGTGAACAGATTGGGTAGCAGGTAGATGCCGCGGCGGCGTTTGTTGGCGGTCGGCGCGGCCATGGACGGCTATCTCCCCCTCCGGTGAATCGGGGGACAGGCGTTGGCCGCGTCTTCCGGTGACCGGCACCGGAGCACGCCGGCCCCACCGGTCCGTTCCCGCTGCCCGGGCATGGCTCGGTTCAGTTCTTTTCCTGATCCACCAGGCGGTTGGCCTTGATCCAGGGCATCATCTCCCGCAGTCTGGCGCCGACCTGTTCGATGGGGTGTTCCCTTCCCAGACGGCGTTTGGCCTTGAGGGTCGGGCACCCGGCCTGATTTTCCAGGATGAATTCGCGGGCGAACTCACCGTTCTGGATTTCCTTGAGGATACGCCGCATCTCTTCCTTGGTCCGCTCGTCGATGACCCGGGGGCCGCGGGTCAGATCGCCGTATTCGGCGGTGTTGGAGATGGAGTAGCGCATGTTGGCGATCCCACCCTCGTACATCAGATCGACGATCAGCTTGAGTTCGTGCAGGCATTCGAAGTAGGCCATTTCCGGGGCGTAGCCGGCCTCGGTCAGGACTTCGAAACCGGCCTGCACCAGGGCGGTGGCGCCGCCGCACAGGACCGCCTGTTCCCCGAACAGGTCGGTTTCGGTTTCCTCGCGGAAGGTGGTTTCGATGATGCCGGCCCGGCCGCCGCCGTTGGCCGAAGCGTAGGACAGGGCGATCTCCTTGGCCTGGCCGCTGGCGTCCTGATACACCGCGATCAGGGTCGGGACCCCGCCGCCCTGGGTGTAGGTGGAACGCACCAGGTGTCCGGGCCCCTTGGGGGCGATCATGATGACGTCGAGATCGGCGCGCGGCTCGATCATCTGGAAATGAATGTTGAATCCGTGGGCGAAGGCCAGCGCCGCCCCCTCTTTGATGTTGGGTTCGATCTGTTCCCGGTACAGTTTGAGCTGATGCTCGTCCGGCGCCAGCACCATGACCACGTCGGCGCCCTGGACCGCCTCGGCGACGGGCTTGACCTTAAGGCCGGCCTTTTCCGCCTTGGCCCAGCTGCCCGAACCAGGTCGCAGCCCGACCGTCACCGACACCCCCGAGTCTTTCAGGTTGTTGGCGTGGGCGTGGCCCTGGGAGCCGTAGCCGATGATGGTGACCTGCTTGGACCGAATGATGGAAAGATCGGCGTCTTTGTCGTAGTAAACCTGCATGAATGTCCCCTTGTCGCGAAGTTTTCGGTGTGTTTTACAGATGCAAGCCGCGTTCGCCCCGCAGGATGCCGGTCGGTCCGGAACGGACCACCTCGATGATCTGCCCCGGTGCCAGGTTGGCCAGGAAGGCGTCGAGTTTGGCGCTGTCACCGGTCATCTCGATGACGTAACTGCGGGCGGTCACGTCGATGATGCGGCCGCGGAAGATGTCCGACAGGCGCTTGATTTCCTCGCGGTCGTGACCGTTGTGGGTGCGCACCTTCAACAGCATCAACTCCCGTTCGATGTGGTCGGCGCCGGAGATATCCAGCAGCTTGATGACGTCGATCAGTTTGTTGAGCTGTTTGGTGATCTGTTCGATGATGCGCTCGTCGCCCCGAGTGACGATGGTCATGCGCGACACCGTCGGATCCTCGGTGGGCGCCACGGTGAGCGCCTCGATGTTGTAGCCACGGGCGGCGAACAGCCCGGCGACCCGCGCCAGGGCGCCGGCCTCGTTTTCCAGCAGCAGGGAGATGATGTGTCGCATCAGGCCAGCTCCCGGTCCACGTTGATCCAGGGCGGCAGGCGCATTTCGTGCTGGGCCTTGCCGGCCTCCACCATCGGATAGACGTTTTCGGTGCGGTCGGTGATGAAATCCAGGAACACCAGCCGGTCCTTCATTCTGAAGGCTTCATCCAGGGCCGGGCGCACGTCCTCCGGTTTTTCGATCCGCATGCCAACGTGGCCGTAGGCTTCCGCCAGGCGGACGAAGTCGGGAATGGTGTCCATGTAGGAATGGGAGTAGCGGCTCTCGTAGGTGAATTCCTGCCACTGGCGCACCATGCCCATGTAGCGGTTGTTGAGGTTGACGATCTTGATCGGGGTCTTGTATTGCAGCGCGGTGGACAGCTCCTGGATGCACATCTGGATGCTGGCCTCACCGGTGACGCAGACCACGTCGCTATCGGGATGGGCCAGCTTGACCCCGATGGCCGCCGGCATGCCGAAACCCATGGTCCCCAGACCGCCGGAGTTGATCCAGTGGCGCGGTCGGTCGAACTTGTAATACTGGGCCACCCACATCTGATGCTGGCCGACGTCGGAAGTGACGTAGGCCTCGCCGCGGGTCGCTTCCCACAGTTGTTCGATGACGTACTGGGGTTTGATCAGGGGGCTTTCCCGGTCGTAACGCAGGCAGTCGACCGCGCGCCAGCGTTCGATCTGCTGCCACCAGGCGGCCAGGGCATCGGCGTCCGGTTTCTTCCCCGAGGCCTTGAGTTCGGCGATCAGATCGGTGAGCACCGGTTTGACCTGACCGACGATGGGAATGTCCACCGGTACGTTCTTGGCGATGGAGGCCGGGTCCACGTCGATGTGAACGATCTTGGCGTAAGGGCAGAAGGCGTCCAGCTTGCCGGTGACCCGGTCGTCGAAGCGGGCGCCGATGGCGATGAGCACGTCGCATTCGTGCATGGCCATGTTGGCTTCGTAGGTGCCGTGCATGCCGAGCATGCCGAGGAACTGCCGGTCGGTGCCCGGATAGCCTCCCAGTCCCATCAGGGTCAGGGTGATGGGGAAACCGAGCAGGCGGGTGAACTCGGTCAGTTCCGGGGCCGCCTCACCCAGGATCACCCCGCCGCCGGCATAGATCATCGGCCGCCGGGCCTGCAGGATCAGCTCCGCCGCCTTCTTGATCTGGCGGGGATTGCCCTTGACCTTGGGTTTGTAGGAACGCAGCGAAATGGTTTCCGGGTAGTGATAGGGAACCTTGACGTTGGGGTCGGTGATGTCCTTGGGGATGTCCACCAGCACCGGGCCGGGGCGGCCGGTGGTGGCGATGTGGAACGCTTTCTTGATTGTTTCGGCCAGTTTGCGGCGGTCCTTGACCAGGAAGTTGTGCTTGACGCAGGGGCGGGTGATGCCGACGGTGTCGCATTCCTGGAAGGCGTCGCTGCCGATCACCGGGGTCGGTACCTGTCCGGTGAGGACCACCATCGGAATGGAATCCATGTAGGCGGTGGCGATGCCGGTCACCAGATTGGTGGCCCCGGGACCGGAAGTGGCCAGTACCACGCCGGGCTTGCCGGTGGCGCGGGCGTATCCGTCGGCCATGTGGGTGGCACCCTGTTCGTGGCGCACCAGGACGTGCTTGACGTCCTCCTGACCGAACAGAGCGTCGTAAATGTGCAATACCGCCCCGCCGGGATAGCCGAAGATGAATTCGACCCCTTCGTCCTTCAACGCCTGGACAACGATTTCTGCGCCGCTCAGCTCCACCCTGAACACCCGAAAGACCATGTAGGAAAATAGCTAGTTAAATTACCCCGGGTGGGGTGGAACGTCAAGATGGGCGAGTGTCAAACCGCCTTTCCGTCTTCTGCCGTGGAAGTGGGTGGGGGAGTCTCGAACAGACGTGCCAGCGGTACGGCGAAGCGGTGGCCGATCTCGTTTTCCACCGGAGTCAGCAGCGGGCGCAGTTCCGGCTGGGCGGTTCGGCTCGGGGGCAGGATGAAGGGATGGCTCCGGTAAAGATCCAGCAGGGAATGCAGATGGGGGTCGCGGCGCAACAGCCAGTATCCCTCTTCGTCCCGGGCGACCCAACGGTGGCGGCGCAGGAGTTGCAGAACCCGGTCCAGGGTCGCCGGATCGATGTGGGGCAGGGAGCGGATCAGTTCGCTCTCGTCGCTGCCGCTTCCCTGGCGCTGGCCGCGCCAGATCTGCCGCAGTACCTGATAGGCCAGGTCGAGGTCGTGTTCCGGCAGCGGTGCGGCCTGTGCCCGATCGCCGTAACGGAAGGTATGGAGACAGAAAGTGAACTGGGCCCCCAGCAGGGTCACCATCCAGGAGAGGTACAGCCACACCAGGAAGATGGGAACCGCCGCCAGCGCCCCGTAGATCGCCTCGTAAGTGGGGAAGTGGGTGATGTAGGCGGCGAATCCCGCCTTGGCGGCCTCGAACAGGGCGGCGCTCAGGAATCCCCCTGCCACCGCCAGGTGGACTTTCACCCGGGCGTTGGGTACGACGAGGAACAGCAGGGTGAAAGCGACCCCTTCCAGCAGGAAGGGCAGCAGTTTCAGGAGCTCCGGACCCGGCTGTTCCTCCAAGTGGGCCGTGGCGACGATCCGGGAAGTGAGCACGATACCGGCACCGACCAGCAACGGTCCCAGGGTGAGAACCGACCAGTACACCATCAGTCGACGGTGAAGGGTACGGTAAGGGGGGGCGCACCAGATTTCGTTGAGAGCCCGCTCGATGGTGACCATCAACATCAACGCGGTGACGATCAAGAACAGGACACCCGGACCGGTGAGCTTTTTCGCCTTCTCGGCGAAGGTGTAGACGTATTGCTGGATGGTTTCCCGGGCGGCCGGCACCAGGAGTTCGAAGGCCGCGTTCATCAACTTGTCACTGACTTCGTGAAAGGCAGGGAAGGCGGTGAAGACGGCCAGCGACAGGGCCAGCAAGGGGACCAGGGCGAGCAGGGTGGTGTAGGAAAGGGCGGCGGCGCTGTGGGTACACCGACTTTCGTCGAACCGGCGCCAGAAGTAGTGCC
>Ga0256839_1003686_pt1 | contig 15579 bp, 9 predicted proteins | sample 354166metaG_FD_185968 | JGI IMG/M metagenome (GOLD analysis project Ga0256839, IMG submission 185968) | Hydrothermal vent microbial communities from Mid Atlantic Ridge, Atlantic Ocean - 354-166 | ecosystem: Environmental > Aquatic > Marine > Hydrothermal vents | place: Atlantic Ocean: Mid... | reverse complement strand
ATCGTGCGGGCGATCCGGGAGAAGGGAAGAAAGGGCTGGAAACAGGATAGCGGCTACCATCGTCGTTCTCTCGCGGAGAATGCCTTCTTCCGTCTCAAGACCCTGTTCGGCGACCGGCTCAGAAATCGCCGATTCGATGCCCAATGCACCGAAGCGTATTGCCGCATCGTCGCACTCAACCGCATCACCACCCTCGGTATGCCTGAATCCGTGCCGGTAGCCGCATGAAAGTGGAAAAACACAGGGAAAACACCTTCATGTCCGAGTTATGCAACAACGCCCCCAGAACCGGCATCGAGCGCATTCCCAAATTGTGGCCTCATACGAGGCAATCTAGGGGGAGGGGGGGGCAGGAGACCCAAGGCGTTCATAATACACCGCTCCAAATATGGGTGTCCTTTTTTTTCACGCCGCCACCGCGAACAACCGCCGATTGAGCCGGGCGCCCTTGTGGTGGAAGCGGGTGCGGCCAATCTCGGCACCGAAGCGATCGCTCCAATGGTGGAAGTCTCGTGCCATTTCCGGCTTGAGGCCCAACCGGTCGAAAATATGAGGAACGTCCTCCGGCGTGTGGCCGCGCTTGCGCGGGTGGATGGCGCGGGACAGATAGTCCACCAGCTCAAGATAATCGATAAACGCAATCGGTATGGGGCTGTCGGGATGCTGGTCAGCAAAAGGCAATAGGGCCGCCTGCGGCGCATCCTTAAGAAATTCGCACACCGCGGGCATCTTGCCGCCTTCGTCCGACTCGATGTCGCATCGCAGCGGCCGAGCGGGCTGACGCCCGGACCTGTCGCCCAACCGGGCCTTGAGACTGGTATGCTCGCCCTGCTCCACCCGCTCGACCATGCCGGCGCGAAGCGGGTTCATGTCCACATAGGCCATGACGGCCACCAACGCGGCTTCGTCCAGGATGGCCTGGCTTTTGAAACGTCCCTGCCAGAAACGGCCCTTGACGCCATCCTCCTTGTTCGCCATGCGGGCGATGGACTCGTTCAGAACACGCATGAACCAGCTGATGTCGTACAACCGCTTGCGATAGACCTCGATGGCTTCCGCCACGGTTTTCAGCAGAGCCTCCGGCACCGGCTCACCCGCGGCCTGCCTGGCCCTCGCATCGGCAATGAATCCAGGCAAGGAAAACAAGACGCTCCAGCGGGACAACACCTCCTCCTGCGACCAGCCTTCCGCCACCTCCCGGTTGACCCGCAAGACGACGTGGTAATGATTGTCCATCACCGCATAGGCGGCCACGTCGATGGCGAACACACCCGCCAACTGGCGGATACGCTGCTCGATCCAAGCCTTGCGATGGCTGTAGTCCCGCCCTGTGACCGGATCCACCCCGCACAACCATGCCTGACGCACACAGCGGCTGACACAGTGATACCAGGGCGTGGCCGACAGATCGATCTGTTCCCTACGAGCACGGGTCATAGGCAGCCTCCTTCCTTCTCATGCCACGAATGATAGCATCAAAATGTGGGTGTCCTTTTTTTCGGCAGTACGGCAGCAAAGGTAGCCTGACCTTGGCCCGAAAAAATCCCCGCAACGCTGTCGCGCTGCGGGGATGGATCGAGTGAGTATAAAGGCTATCGGTTAACCCACGATGAAATCACCCACATCCACGGTGCTGGAGACGCCGGCAATGTTGACCCCTTCGATAATGGCAAGGTCAGCCTGACCTCCTGCAGCAGCCCCATTCGTATCCACACTCAGGTGCACACGGCCGAGGGTATCCTGCCAGAGGACAACGATGTTGCCAGTGTTACCAGCACCCACACCTGCGTCCCAAGCAGCCTGTGCTGCTGCCAGGTCAGCATACCCCTGATTATCCAACACCAGAACATCCGCGCCTGTCAAAGTGCCTGTCGAGGACTTACCGACCGTATCGAAGGCGCCGCCGTTGGAGGCAGCTTTGGTGATGAATGCACTGAGGTCAAACTGGTCGACCTGGGCATTGGTTCCGGACGCTGCGCCAAAATCGAAGTCCTTGATTGTATCCAGACCATCGGTCAGCGCATTATAGATAACGTCATCATTACCCGCGCCGGTGGTAATGACATCATTGCCAGCACCGCCGGTGATATTGTCGTTACTGGCACCACCCTTGAGGGTATCGCCCTTGTCACCACCAATCAGGGTGAGATTGAAGCTACCCGCTGCCGCACTGGCATCGATGGTTACCGTGTCATTGGCGTTACCGGCCGCCGTAATGGTGAGATTGCCAGCCGCGGAAGCATTATTAGCCACCGTGGCATTGTCCAGGGTCAGGCTGATCTTGTTGGCAGCCCCCGCAGTGTCGGCAATTTGAATGGTCTCAAAGCCTGTCACCCCGGCGAACTGGGCTGCCGTGATCGTCTGTGCCTGAGTACCAGTGGTATCGAACTTGAGCGTATCAGTGCCCGCTCCACCATTGAGCACATCAGTACCCTGGAGCAACGGCCCATTGGTCACCGTCACCGTATCGTTCTGACTCGAACCAGTGAAACTATCCTGAGCGTTGCTGATGGTAAAGGCTGCATTGCCAGCTGTCAGCGCGGAGGCGTCGAAGTTCACCTTGGAAGTGGACACCAACACAGCACTTGCATTTAAAGTTACCGTGTTGCCCGTACCGCCCGTAGCCACTACGGTGATCTCGTTGTTAGTGAAACGGCCCAGGGTGGCATCGTCGATGGTCAAGGTCGTAGCAGCCTTATCGTTGAGGCCCACTTTCTCAAAGTTCTTCAACCCAGCGAGGTTGGCCGAATTAGCCACACCAGCAAAATTGATGGCGCCGTTATTGGTGAACAGGATGGTGTCTACTCCATCACCCCCATCGATGCTCTGATCCTTATTTAGGTTCGCGGAATTGATGCCGACGGTATCGTTCCCGCTACCTGCCGTCACTACCTGTTTGCCTCCGGTGGCACCACTGCCAGAGGCCACAATAGATAGATTGCCGGTGAAACTCGATGCATCCACTGTAGCCGCAGTGAGTGTGCTACTAATCACCAAGTCGCGGTCTCCGGTAATCGTGACTTTCCGTTGCGCGGCATCAGTCAAGGTGGTAATAGCATTGGTCGCCCCGGCTACCCCCGTGGATTCGATATTGACGTTCTCGAATTGGTTGAGGGTCGCCTTAGTCAAAGTCAAGCTGGGCGTAAACGGCGCAGAACCACCCGGAACCGGGTCGCGGGCGTTCATCTTCAAAGTGACCGTATCATCACTGCCGATGGTGTTGGCACCGTTGACCGTCAAAGCGGCAAGCACATTAGGAGCCGCACTAACCTGATCGGTCACCGTCACCATACCCTTGTCCGCCAAGCCATTGACAGTCACCGAATGGGTATTGTTAGTGGTCACTACCTCGATGTCATTCACACCGAGAGCCTTGGCGTTGACCGTGTTCGCCCCGTTGGTAAAGACTTCCAGCTTCTCCACATTGGCAATCTGATAACTGCTGGCATTGGCGTTGCCTTGGATCACGAGAGTATCGGTGCCATCGCCTAGATCGACGCTATCCTGCTTAGTCAAGGTGGTGCCCAGGACGATGGTATCGTCACCTTTACCGCCTTTTACCGTCACCACATTGTTGGTGGCGCCGGTGGAGACAACTGCCTTGACTGCACCCGTTGCTTTGGATGCATCGAAGGTGGTGAGCTTGCTCAGGCCATCAAGACCACTCCCAGCAAGGTTTCCAACGTTTGGATAATTGGTAAAGTTCCCTAGAGTTAGGCTGTCGCCATCGACGGTCACCGTAGTGGTGTTATTGATAGCCGCCGAACCATTGATAGTACGGATTGTGGAGGCGCTACTGCTGATTTCAAGCGACTCCACGCCGCCGTTTGTGGTGTTGTTAAAGGTCAAAGTCCCAAGCTGAGCATTGTTGAGACTAACCTTCTGGGCATCGCTCGCCCCCCCCAAAGCACTGTCCAGATAGTTAATCGTGATATTTTGGTTACCCACAATACCCGAAGCCGACACAGGCACCAGCCCCGCCAACCCGGTTACCGTCGCCGTACCCGTATTGCCGGTAAACTCAATGTTCTGAATGCCGCTGCTATTGGTCAGATTTAAGGTGGTATTACCAAAGCTAGTCAGTTTCAGGTTCTCGATGTTGTTTATGGTGGGTGTGGCATTGGCCACCAACTGACCTACCAGGGTATCGGTTCCACCTTTGCCATCTAGGTTATCACCTGTCTGCAGGGTGTTCACCTGACCCAAACCAGGAATCACCTTGGTGGGCGCATTGAAAGTATCGTCGCCATCGGTACCGGTAACGGTTTCCACGTTTTCGCTCAGATTGAATACCTGAGCGCCCCCCGATCCCTGACCTGCCGGTTCGTCGGCTTGCCTCAAGGCACCCAGATCAGTGGTGGTATTAGCCGGATCAATAGAGAACGCATAAGCTGTAGCGATGCTGGCGTTGAACGCCTGGGCCGCGGGGCCGAAGACCGGATCGTTGACCAGGGTGACCAGGGCGTTCATGGCATCGACGATCACCTGGCCGAAATTGCCGGGATTGGCCTGGAACTGGGCCACCAGATAAGCCTTGGCCGCGGTGGCGGCGTCGCCGGTCAGACGGAGGTTGTTGACGATGAGATCGGCCACCGCCTCGGCGTCGTTGGGCTTGTCGGTGGCGAAGGGAAGCAGCGCGTTCACCACCGCGGCCACGCCGCCGAGCTGGCCTGCCGCCTCCTCGAAAGCGGTGAGATAAGTATAACCGGGGGCGGCGTCGAACAACGCCTTGGTCACCCGAACCAATTCCACTCTCGTCGTAGTGGGCAACGGAAGTACTACTGCCATGTGGGTTTCTCCTCAGATTGGAAGTTTGACAAACGGAAAGTCCCTGAAAACCCCAACCAGGCCCACCCACAACGGGGCGGCCCAGCATTGCCATCAACTATGGATCAAGGCCGGCCTGGTGTCAAGGGTTGGATTTCGGGTTTTCGGCAAAATTTTGTTGGCGTTCGTGCAACGGCGAAAAAGGCCGCCGCCGACCTCGTTGTGTCACATGAGTATGAGTATAATAGCGCGCTGCCATTCAGCCTAAATTCCAATCCACCTTTTACATGTCACAGACCACCTCCGAGCTACGCTGGGCGCTGACCCGGCTCAAGCGTTATTTCCTCGTCGTCGGCGCCTTTTCCTTCGCCATCAATCTGCTCATGCTGACGCCCTCGCTGTATATGCTTCAGATATACGACCGCGTCCTGTCGAGCCGCAACGAGACCACCCTGTGGCTGTTGACGGTGCTGGTGCTGGGGCTGTACGTCCTGCTCAGCGCCCTGGAGTTCGTGCGCTCGCGGGTGTTGGTGCGGATCGGCACGGCGATGGAGGACGAGTTGAACCAGCGGGTGTTCGACGCCGCCTTCGAGGCCAGCCTGCGCCGCGGCGGGGCCAACGCCCGCCAGGCGTTGACGGACCTGGCCAATCTGCGCCAGTTCGTCACCGGCAACGGCCCCTTCGCCTTTTTCGACGCCCCGTGGACGCCGGTCTATCTGGGGGTCATCTTCCTGCTCAATCCGTGGCTGGGATGGTTCGGGACCGCCGCCGTATTGGTGCTGAGCGGCCTGGCGGTGGCCACCGAGTGGCTCACCCGCAAGCCCCTGCAAGCGGCCAACCAGACCGCCAACCAGGCCCTGAACTTCGCCGGCAACAGCCTGGTCAACGCCGAGGTGATCGAGGCGCTGGGCATGTTGCCCCATCTGCGCAAACGCTGGCTGGACAAGCATGGCGAGGTTCTGGCCCTGCAGGCGCTGGCCTCGGATCGGGCCGGGGCGATCTCCGCCCTGACCCGCTTCGTGCGTATTTCGGTGCAGTCGCTGGTGTTGGGCCTGGGGGCCTATTTCGCTATCCAGGGCGACATGAGCGCCGGCGGCATGATCGCCGCTTCCATCCTGTTGGGGCGGGCGCTGGCGCCGGTGGAGCAGCTCATCGCCAATTGGCGCGGCTTCGTCCAGGCGCGCCAGAATTACGGGCGGCTGGAGGAATTGCTGGCCCAGTTCCCCGCCCGTCCGCCTCATCTGTCCCTGCCGCCCCCCGCGGGAGACGTGAAAGTGGAGAACGTGGTGGCGGTGCCGCCGGGCGCCCAAGCGCCGGTGCTGCGGGGCGTCGCCTTCGAGATCCCCGCCGGCACGGTGGTGGGCCTGATCGGCCCGTCGGGCTCGGGCAAATCCACCCTGGCCCGCCTGCTGGTGGGGGTGTGGGCGCCCCACGCCGGCAAGGTGCGCCTGGACGGGGCCGACATCAGCCAATGGAACAAGGCGGAGCTGGGGCCGTACCTGGGTTATGTGCCCCAGGACGTGGAGCTGTTCGAGGGCACCATCGCCGAGAACATCGCCCGCTTCGGGCCGCTGGATTCGGAAAAGATCGTCGCCGCCGCCCAGCGGGCCAACGTCCACGAGATGATTTTGCGCTTTCCCCAAGGGTATGAAACCCAAATCGGCCCCGGCGGGGCGGTACTGTCCGGCGGGCAGCGCCAGCGCATCGCCTTGGCGCGGGCCTTGTACGGCGATCCGCGCTTGATCGTCCTCGACGAGCCCAATTCCAACCTGGACGACGCCGGCGAGGCGGCGCTGGTGGCCAGCGTCCGGCGCCTGAAGCAGGAAGGGCGCACGGTGGTGGTCATCACCCATCGGGTCAACATTCTCAACGCGGTGGATCGCTTGCTGGTGCTGAACGAGGGCATGTTGCGGGCCTACGGCCCCCGCGACGAGGTTCTGAAAGCTCTGCAATCGGCGGGGCGGCAGTCGGCGAAAACTCCCCAAACCCCATAGGATCATGACGGAAAAAACCCTTCCCTCCCCCAATTCCCCCATCGAAGGGCGGGCGGTGCGAACCCAGCCGCCCCCGTTGGAACCGGCGCGGGATCTGGGGCGGTACACCCGCCTCGGCCTCGTCGTGTTGCTGGTTGGCTTCGGCGGCTTTTTTCTGTGGGCGGCGCTGGCGCCGCTGGACGCCGGCGTGCCGGCGCCGGGCACGGCGGTGGTGGCGTCGCAGCGTAAAACCATCGCCCACCTCAAGGGCGGCATCGTGAAAGCCATCCACGTGGTCGAGGCCCAACACGTCGAGGCGGGCGATCCCCTCGTCACCCTGGACGATACCCAGATCGGGGCCGATTACCGCGCCACCCTCAAGACCTATTACGCCCTGCTGGCGCAGAAAAGCCGGCTGGAGGCGGAACAGCGGGACGCCGAGACGGTGGAATTTCCCCAGGAGCTGATCGAGGCCGGTAGCGAAGGCGATGCCGACAGCCAACGGGCGCTGCAAGAGGCCCTGTTCCACGCCCGGCGGCGCGCCCTGCGGGGCGAGATCGAGCTGCTGCGGGCCCAACTGGAAACCTACCGGGCCCAGGCGCGCTCCGCCGAGGCTCAGTTGGCCTTCCTCCAGCAGCAATTGGCGGGGATGCGGGCCTTGGCCCGGGAAGGCTACGCGCCGCGCAATCGACAGTTGGAACTGGAGCGCCAGGCGCTGGAGTTGCGCAACCGGATGGAAGTGGCCCGTCGCCAGGCGGAGGAAACCGAGCTGCGCATTCGCCAGGTACGCAAGGATTATCACAAAGAGGTAAAAACCCAACTGGCGGAGGTCATCCAAAAACTGGCGACGACGGCGGAACAGCTCGAGGCCCTCAAGAGCGAATTGGCCCATACCATCATCCGGGCGCCGGTGAGCGGCTTCGTGAACGATCTCAAGGTGCACACCGTCGGCGGCGTCGTGCGCCCCGGCGAACCGCTGATGGAGATCATCCCGGAGGACGAACAACTCCTGTTCGACGTGCGGATTCCTCCCCATATGATCGACCGTATCCACCCGGGCCAGGCGGCGGACATCCAGATCGGCGCGTTCATCAGCCAGCCGCAATTGATTCTGGCGGGCGAGGTGGTTTCGGTATCCGCCGACATCATCGTGCCCGGCAATCCCAATCAGTCGCCCTATTATCTGGCCCGAGTGAAGGTGACCCCCGAGGGCTTGCGCAAACTCGGCGACCTGCGGCTGCAACCGGGCATGCCGGCGACGGTCATCATCAAGACCGGCGAACAGACCTTGATGCAGTATCTGCTGAAACCGCTGATGAAGCGCCTGCACACGGCCCTGACGGAAGAATGAGCACGATACGCGGCATAACGGCGGCGCTGGGGCTGTTGGCCTTCGGTCCAGTGCACGCTCTCGACCTGGCGGAAGCCTACCGGCTGGCGTTGGCCACCGATCCGAGTTATCAAGCGGCGGCCGCCCGCGCCGCCGCCGACGAGGAAGGCATCGGCATCGCCCGGGCCAAATTGCTGCCCCGGTTGGGGGCCAGCGGCGCCCTCCGCAAGATGTGGACGAAACGGGAAGTATCGGGACGCTCCCTGCCCGCCTATCAGACCAATTCCTGGAACTGGGGGGTCAATCTCACCCAACCACTGTACCGCCCGAGCGAATGGGCCGCCTATCAACAGGCCAAAGACCTGGCCCGCAGCAGCCGGATGCGGCTGACTGACGAACGGGACAATCTCCTGGCCCGCCTGGCCCAGGCTTATCTGCAGGTTTTGGATGTCTCGGCCCAATTGAACGTCGCCCGGACCGATCTGCGCCGTCACCAGGCGGTGTTGCGGCAGGCCAAGGCGGCTTTCGCCAACGGCGACGGCACCCGCACCGACGTGGAAGAAGCCCAGGCGCGGCTCGACGAAGCCGAGGCCCAGGTCATCCACTGGCAAGGCCGGCTGGAAATCGCCCAGCAGCGTTTGAGCCTCCTCATCGGCCAGTCGGTGCGAGCCGCCGAGCTGGTCGATCTGGCCGACCGCCACAGCGTGGCCCGGACGGTGTTGGCCCGCCAGGCGAGCGCCTGGGTGGAGGAGGCCCTGCAAGTCAACGCCGGCCTGAAGGCGCTGCGGGCCGAGGTGGAGGCGGCCCGGCGCCGGGTTCAGCAAGCCTGGGGCGGCCACAAACCCACCCTGGACTTCGTCGCCGGCTACCGACAAAGCAGCAGCGACAGCGAAATCACCCTGAACCAAACCTTCAAGACCGGCACCGTCGGCTTGCAAGCCTCGCTGCCGATCTTCTCCGGCGGCGGCACGGCGGCCGCCATCCGCCAGGCCCAAGCCCAGCTGCAGGAGGCGCAATTCCGCCTCGACGCCCGCAGCCTGGAGATCCGGCAAATGGTGCTGGACGCCTACACCCGGGTCCGCGCCGGAGAGAGCGAGGTGAAAGCGCGGCGCCAGGCCCTCAGTTCCGCCCGTCAAGCCCTGACCGCAACCCGCAAGGGGGTGCTGGCCGGCACCCGCAACACCGTGGACGTGCTCGACGCGGAACAGCGGGTCAGCGAAGCCGAGGCCCGCTACGCCGACGCGGTCTATCAATTGTTACAGGCGGTGGTGGAATTGCTGGTGGCGGTGAGCAAACCGCCGGAAGAAGCCATTCGTTTCGTCACCGGCGTGGCAGCGCCCGACCCTGCGCCTGATTCGTAATGGTCACTACCCGAAATTGAACTTGAAGCTGTGGTGGCGTTCCATGTCCGCCCGCAGCACTTCCCCCTGCGCCAGGACGTAGGGATTGGTCACGGTGCGCAGCATCGACTGGCCGTGCACCCGGTAACGGCACAGGATCCGGGGTACGTAACAGCCGCGGAAACCGCGGTCCACGAAGGAGCACCACAGGTCGTAATCCTCCCAACCGAAGTTGTGGGGCATACGGCGGTAACCGCCGACCGCCTCCAGAGCGTCGAGCCGGATCATGGCCATGGCGTCGATGTAATTGCCGTGGGCGAATTTTTCCGGCTGCCAGATTTCCGTGTTGATCAACGTTTCCTCGTCGCCGAAGCATTCGATGATGCTGTAGGCCATCTCGGCGCCGGCGTTTTCCAGGGCCTCGCGCAGGGTTTGCAGGCAAAGGGGGTAGATCTGGTTGTCGGCGTCGAGAACGAAAACGAAAGGCGTCTCCACCTGGGCGAGCGCGGTATTGCGGGCCTGGGACAGCCCCTGATTGCTCCGGTGACGAAGCAATTTCAGGGTGCGGAAACAGCGGTGGTCGGACCGCTCCATCCAGTCCCGCACCTGCTCGGCGGCGTCGTCCGGGGAACAGTCGTCCACCACCACGACGTCGAAACCGGGTTCGGTCTGGCGCGCGAGGCTGTCCAGCGCTTCCCGGCATTCCTTGCCGTAGCGGTAACAGGTGATGACGACGCTCACGCGGGGCGGCGGCGCTTCCGGAACGGTACGTTCCCACAGTACGTCGAAGGGGGCCGCGGTGATCATGATGTTTCCTCCAATGCAGCCAACAGGCGGGCCAACACCCGGGTCATGGGCAGATCCCGGCGCAACCGCTCGCAGGCCCGGGCCGCGAACCGTTCGGCTTCCTCGGGATGGGCCAGATAATGGGAACAGGCCTCGGGAATCAGCGTCAACGGCAGGTCGATGTAATCCCCGTTGGCCCGAAGGGCGGGACAGAAATCGCAATGCTCGCTGATCACCAGCGTCTCCTGCAGTATCCCCAGGTTCACCATCCGCTGCCATTCCAGATATGGCTGTTCGTCCCGGTGTACGTTGAGCACGATCTTGGCGCGCCGCATCAACCCCGAAAGGGCGGCGAAATCGAGGGTGCGCAACTGCCCGTCCTTGAAGGGAGCGTTGCCTTCCGGCAGGTAGAGGAAGGTGTTGAGTCCGGCGAAGAAGCGGGCGTGACGGGCGAAGAACGCCTGGCGCCGGGGGGAGGCGGTGCCGACGAACACCACGTCGAAAGGGCGGGCGCCGTAGTCGTCGGGCAGCCGCTCGCGCACCGCGGGCGCCAGGTGCTCGAAGGCCGGATGGGACGGCAGCGCCTGCGGTGTTCCCGAACGGGAAAGGGGCCCGAGGGGCACGAAGTAGGCGGGAAAGCCCTGCCGCCTGAGATGAACCGCGGTCTGATAATGGATGTCCAGCAGCGCGCGGGCGAGTGGAAAGAAAGGGGCGGCGGCCTGAAACCACGAAGTCTGAGGCTGTTCGGTGTTGAAAAGCAACAGCCGGTCCCGATAGGACTCCAGAACGGCCGGCCACTGCCGGCCGGCACCCAGGGTGAAAAATTCGTGGGGCGCCGTGACGATCACCCAATCGAAGCCGTCAAAATCCGAAAGGCTGCGCTCGTCCCCTCGCACGACTTCGCCCCCCAGCGCCTCGGCGGCCCCGGCCATCGTCGCGGCGATCTCGGCCATGAAGTCGTTGCCTTCGCTCGAGGCCAGCACCGCCACCCGGCGGCCGGCGAGGGAGACCTGCCGATCCTGGCTCATGTAGGCGTATGGGTCCGCCGACGGCGATTCGGCAGGCCGTACCAGGCGAGCGGACGACTCCGCCACGGTGGAAACAGCGAGCTGCGGACGATCGTTTCCGGCGGCCGGCTTCCCGCCCGGACGGCACAACCGTGATACCACCGGCCCGACGACGCGCTCCAGAGGGCTGATCGCGATCACCGCGATCTGGGCGAGGGGCACCTCCCCCGGAGACGGAAATTCGAACGCCATGGCGTCGGCCGTCGCCGGCAGATGGCGATGGAGGACGGTGGGGGTTCCCGGGATCACTCGAACCCCGTCCCTGAGCAGGGGACGCCAAACATTTCCTTCCAAAATGCCAAATTCGACGAAGAATTCGAGCGGCGTCTCCCCGGCGATCCTGAACACCACTTTCACGTCCCTGGCCGGGGCGTCCAGCCGGATCACCAGCCGCCCACCGCCGGCCTGGACCTGCAATACACTCCCCCGCCGGACGACCTGACAACCGACCGCCTCCATCGGCACGAGGAAGCGCCGCATCCCACCCCAGTCTTTCCCGGCACCGGACCAGATTCCCTCGGGCAACTGTACGGGAGACGTTCTTTCCAACGTCACCGCAGGGAAGAACGACAGCGGCGGCTCGGATACCACGTCGGGGAACAGACGACGCCCCAGCGCCCGCCACAGCCAGCTCTCCCGGACGATCTCCATCTGCCGCTGCGCGGAGGCCAACACCGCCTCCTGTTCCCGCAGACGGGCGGACGCCTGCTCCGCTCTGGCCTGCTGCTCCTCCAGGGCGGACTGCAGGCGGCCGATCTCAGCCGCCTTCTCCTCGCTCCACCGCTGCCAACGTTCGTGCTCCTCGTCCATCCGCCGCGCGGCTTCAGCAAGCTCGCGCCGACGTCCTTCCAGTTCGGTCTCCAGCAGCCGGATGCGGTCCTGCTTCATCCAACGATCGCCCAGGGCGGCGAACAGGGCGTGAATCCGTTCCCATTCCGCCCCTGCCCCGAACCACGCCCCCAGATCCCCATCCAAGGCCGCATCCCCGACGGCGGCGATGCCGAGGCCGTGGCTGAAACCGAACCGACAGGTCGGATAACGCCGGGCGATCTCCTCCCAGAGTCGCCAGACGCCGAAACCCTTCTCCCGCACGGCGATGTCGTGAAAGAGCACCACGCCCCGCCGGCTCATTTTCGGCAGCCAGGTTTCGAAATCGTGCTTCACCGCCTCATAGCTGTGCAGGCCGTCGATGTGAAGCAGATCGATCTCCCCGTCGTCGAAATGGGACAGGGCCTGGTCGAAGGTCATGCGCAACAGGGTGGAAAAACGCCCGTAGCGGGGGTCGTGATAGGCGCGCAGATCTTCATACACCGTGGCATCGTAGAAGCCGGCGTGCGGGTCCCCTTCCCAGGTATCCACCGCGTAACAACGGGTGGGAAGCGCCAACGCCGCCACTGCCTGGCAGAAGGCACAATAGGAATCCCCCTTGTGGGTTCCCAGCTCCACGAAAACGCTCGGCCGGTGAAGCGCGACCAAGGCATACGCCACCGGCAGCAGACCATGCCAGGCGGTCACGTCGGTGAAACGCCCGGGGGTGGAGAACACAACGGGGTACTTCAGAACGTCGAAATGCATCCGTCATTCCTATTTCAATACCATGAAAACAACGCGCCGCTTTCCTGTCGCCGTCCGGCACGGCGGGGGCGATCTCCCGCTGCTCCTACGAAATAGAGACGATCGACAGTTAGACCTCACAGCGAATCTGTTCCTCATTGGGTACGTCGACTGGTTTTAGTCAACGTCGGCATCAGTGGCAACAGATCCAAAGCCCACCAACACTGCGGTCGGCGCTCGATATGATCGGCCAAAAAGACGTAAGCGGGCAAAAAATCTTTTGGGCGTCGGCCCCGAATGCGCGGACCGAGCACGACTTTACGAAACGGGCCATCGGGAAGAATGACATACGGTTGCAAGGCGATACCAGCGGCCGCCGCCAACTTGGCGGCGCCGATCGCGAATCTTCTCTTTTTTCCAAACAGGGGAACACAAATAGATGCTTCTTCCGTCGCCGACGGCAGATCCGTGACGACGATCAAGTCGTTGCCCTGTCGTACGCGGCGATACAGCCGTTTGAGGTGGCGTTCGTAATAGAGCACCCGGCCACCGCGAAAAGCGGCCTCGAGCGCACGATATTTGCGCGCGTAAAACCGCTTGATGGCCGGCGGCAACTTGGGAGAGAGGACGATGTCCGAAGCCAGCGCGTCAGTGACGCGGCCGGTCGCATGAACGAAGGTCGCCCCATTGATCGATGCACCGAAATGAGCGGTAATCCAAATCGTTTGTTCGGCAGGCAGCGTCGGACACACGATGCGACGGGGCAAATCGCCAGAGATCAGCCGGGCGGTATCGAGTTCATCTTCCGCCCACGCGCGATATACGGTCGATAAGGGGATCGGAGGCGATGGGGCACGGTAGGCGTTGATCTCCTCTAACGCTTGACGACGGCGAATACCGGTGCCGATGTCCCCCACGTGATGACGCCAGTCCCGCTCGGCGGCCAGCATGGCACGGGCTCGCAGATGCGTCAATGCGGTCGCGAAGGGCTCCGGCAGGTGGGCGCAGGCCGGCAGGAGCACTTCATAGTCGAGTGTCTCCCGGATTCGGATGAAAGGGTTCATGCGCTCGGGTCAGAGGTGGTGCTGTGCCATCGGTGCGGTAAATCGACCCAACCGAGTTGTTCGGTCGGGGTCTCGACGCTGAAAGAGGCGCAGTACTCGACATGATCGTAGACATGTATGCCACGTTCACACATGAGGAAAACGCTGATCGTATAGGTACCGCGCAACAGAGGAATATTCGGCAGCTCGAGCCGGCAAGATGCGCGGCCATCGGCCGAACGTGGAATCGGTTTGGGACCGCTGATCCAACTCCCCATGCTCGAAAGATTTTTCCCATCCGCCGTGTGGACGAGGCAAGCGACACCGGGCGCCGGCAAGCCGGGATCGCTATCGAATTCGATCTCGATGGCGACCGTCGACTGATGCGTTCGGGCGACGCAGGCCTCAGGAGGCTCGCCATCGACGGTCAAACGCACCGCGCGGATACGTGCGTGTCCCGCGACCGATGCAGATTGGGGCACGTCGCAAGCCGCCTTCTTGCCGTCATCTTCATAGCGTCGGTCGAGCTCCATCTGATAAGCCTGAACAACCCGGGAGGCGGGGCCTATCATGACAGGACGACCCTGGTCGATCCAGACGGCGCGGTCGCACAGGCGTTCGACCTGGTAGAGCATATGGGAGCAAAACAGCAAGGTGACGCCGCGCTCGCGCAGTTCCATGATACGGCTGAACGATTTACGGGCGAACGCCCCATCCCCCACCGACAACGCTTCGTCGATGATGAGGATGTCCGGTTCGATGGCGGTGGCCACGGAAAAGGCGAGCCGCACGAACATGCCGCTCGAATAGGTTTTGACGGGATGGTCGATCGCCTCGCCAATCTCCGAGAAGGCGATGATCTCCGGCAACAACGCCTCGATTTCGTCGCCATCCAAGCCCATGATCGCGGCGTTGAGGCGGGCGTTTTCCCGGCCGGTGAACTCTGGATTGAAACCGGCGCCCAGTTCCAGGAGCGCGGCAACACGCCCGTTTTTGCGCAACGTGCCGGTCGTGGGCGTGAGGGTGCCGGCGATCATTTGCAGCAAGGTGGATTTACCAGCGCCGTTCACACCGACGATGCCGAGGGATTCGCCAGGCTGCATGCGGAAGGTAACATCGCGCACGGCCCAATGTTCGATGGCGTATGGACGGCGAGTCAACCGCTCCTTGAGCCAGTCGATGGGGCGGGCATAGCGCCGGTAGCATTTGCCGACATCGTCGAGGACGAGCGCGCCTGGCGGCAGATTTTCAGAGAACATCGGCAAATCCCCGCTGGAGTTTGCGGAACACGATGCGTCCACTGAAGGCAAGCATCAAGGCGACGGCCAATGAAATCAGTGTTGGCCCTGGAGCGGGCCAGGACGGCTCGAACAATAAGGTACGGGCGGTCTCGATCGGTACGGTGAGCGGGTTGTACACGATCCAAGTATTCCACGGCGGGGGCAGAATTTCCGCCGAATAAAAAACCGGCGAGAGAAACATCAGCATGGTGCTGAGAGGCGCCGTAAGATGAGCCAAGTCGCGCACATACACCCCCAACGCACCGAACCACCAATGTATCGCCAAGGCGTAGAGATAAAGGGGAAGCCAGTAAAATAACAGGGCGGCAAGGCGCCAGGGGCGCGTATCGGGCAACCACACCGCCATGACCGCCGCCACGACAATCCCAAAAACCAGGGGCACCAACGCCGAAGTGGCGGCGACGTAGGCCAGCGTGGG
>Ga0256839_1003685_pt1 | contig 15582 bp, 16 predicted proteins | sample 354166metaG_FD_185968 | JGI IMG/M metagenome (GOLD analysis project Ga0256839, IMG submission 185968) | Hydrothermal vent microbial communities from Mid Atlantic Ridge, Atlantic Ocean - 354-166 | ecosystem: Environmental > Aquatic > Marine > Hydrothermal vents | place: Atlantic Ocean: Mid... | reverse complement strand
ACTTAAGCAAGCCGGGTGGAATGTAAACACAAAGGGTCTGAACGGTGCGCCCAAATTACGGATTATCGCCAGCCGTCAAATCCACGGCACCGTGATTAAGGCGGCGGCCTTGCTTGGTCTCGGTGTCGACAGTTTTGAATGGGTCGACATGGACTCAGAGGGGCGAATGATCACGGCAGATATGCCGAAGCTAGACGCACACTGTATCGTCATTGGGCAAGCGGGCAATGTCAATTCCGGCGCATTTGAAGACTTTGAGATCATATGCAAAGCCGCCCGCAAAGCAGGGGCTTGGGTGCATGTGGACGGGGCGTTCGGGCTGTGGGCGGCGGCAACCACAAGGCTTAAACATTTAACCAAAGGCATGGCACTTGCCCACTCTTGGTCGGTGGACGGCCATAAAACATTAAACGCGCCCTATGATAACGGCATACTTTTGTGCGCCGAGCCAGACGCCATGGTCAATGCCCTACAATTGGCCGGTGATTATATTGTCCATAGTCCAAAGCGCGACGGCATGTTGTTCACCCCCGAAATGTCGCGCCGCGCCCACGGTACAGAGCTTTGGGCGGCGCTTAAATATCTGGGCAAGGACGGGGTGGATGAACTCGTGTGCGGCTTCCACGACAGAGCCGTGCAAATGGCAGACGAGCTTAGGGAAGCTGGGTTTGAGATTATAAACGAGGTGGTGTTTAATCAGGTTTTGGTGGCGTGCGAGACCGACGATATAACGAACCAGACAATGGCAAATGTTCAAATGAGCGGTGAGTGCTGGGCGGGCGGTTCCAAATGGCATGGCCGCCAAGTCATACGGATCAGCATATGTTCTTGGGCCACCACAAAAGCCGATATAACAAGATCGTGCCGCGCATTCATAGACGCTCGCGCCATGGCAAATGCTTAACGCAGTCCAAGTTCAGAAGATTCGATACTAGCCAATACGGGATTTGCTGCGCTGACACCGTTCTCTGATGCGCTGAGTAATAGAGCTTTGGCTTTGGTGATGTCTTGTGTTTGAAGCGTGCCGTTTTGATAAAAGCGCCCCAGTTCATATTGGGCGGCGGCATTGTTTTGCGCCGCCGCTTTTTCGAGCCAATGCACGGCTAACTTTATGTTTTTCTCCCCGCCTTCTTCGCTTAAATACAGGCGCGCCAAATTGGTTTGCGCTTGTGCATCTCCGGACATAGATGCGAGTTTATATTGCTCCAAAGCTATGGTCATATTTTGCGCGACCCCGGTACCGTTTTCGTAGAGCTGCGCCAAAAGTCCGTGGGCTGGCATATGCCCATCCGCCGCCAATTGATTGGCGCGGGTATAGGCTTGTTCGAAGTCATTGTTAGCCAACGCAGTTTCGTATAGGGCGATACGCCGCGCCAAGAGCATTTCATTTTTTTGGGCAAGGCCAAAACCCACCCCAAACAGGGCGGCAAAAACAATGAACGATAATATCAATTTTCTAAACATCTAAACCCTGAAATATCAAGGTTCTGATTAGTCGAAAATGGGTAATGTCCCGTTAGAGGATAGGGTTGATTTTGAGTTAATTTTGAGCTTATCTGAGGTTAAGGCAAGGCCTTTTCCATATCAGCCAACAGAGTTTCCAGCTTGTTATCGCGCACGATACGCACGGGTCTTGAGGCAATCGGCAGGCTGGTAGCGGGCATGTCGCGGACGGCTTTGCGCATGTAATTTTGCCAAATCCGCGCCGGGAGTGTGCCGCCTGTGACCCGCGCCATTTTGGAATTATCGTCATTGCCGACCCAAACCCCTGTGACTAAATCTGCCGTATAACCGATAAACCACGCATCGCGGTAATCATTGGTCGTCCCGGTTTTCCCCGCTACGTCGCGCCCATCTATCCGAGCCGCCTTGCCCGTACCTTCACGCACAACGGTAGAAAGCATCATATTCATTTGACCAAGAGTTTGCGTATCCAGGAGTTTAGTTTTTACTGGCGCCGTATGGTTATAAAGCACATCTCCATTATTGGCGTAAATGGCTTCAATGCCGCGCGGGGCGATACTATAGCCCCAATTGGCGAAGGGCACATAGGCGGCGGTGAGATCATAGAGCGACATTTCCTGCGCCCCCAAGGCGAGCGACGCATAAGGTTTCAATCCGTCCATACCCATTAGACGCGCCGCATCGACCACTTTATCTCGTCCCACGGTTTCGCTAACCTGTACGGCCACAGTGTTAATAGACAGCGCCAAGGCCTGCTCCATAGACATAGCGCCCTGATATGTGTTGGAGAAATTCCCCGGCTGCCAACCATCAATATCAACCGGCTTATCTTCAAAAATACCCCAAGCCGAAAGACCCGATTGAAGCGCCGCCAAATAAACGAACGGTTTAAAGGCCGAACCCGGCTGGCGGTTAGAACTGAGCGCACGATTAAAGCTGGAATGGCGATAATCAACCCCGCCGACCATTGCCCGCACCGCGCCGTCGCCGTCAAAGGTCATGAGTGCCGCCTGTTGAGCATTACGCTTATTATCAAGCCCGCCGCGCACGGCTATTTCCGCCTTTTTTTGCATAGCAAGATCAAGACTGGTGTGGATGGTGATGTCGCTGCGGGGCTGGCCGATTTCCCTGTCCATTGTCGCCAACACCCAATCGGTAAAATACCGCGCGCCCACATTAGCGTTAATCACCAAAGGTTCAATCTCTATGGGCGCGGTCATCGCCTCGTCCCACTGCGCCGGTGTGAGATAGCCCTGGGCGCGCATTTCCGCCAAAACCCGCGCCGTGCGTTCGGCGCTTAAACGGCGGTTTTTCAGCGGGTTGAGCCTGTCTGGGGCTTTTAAAAGCCCCACCAGAAGCGCCGCCTCGCTCGTGTTTAAATCCTTGGCAGGCTTGTTGAAAAACCGCTGCGCCCCGCTCTCTATACCAATAGTGCCGCCGCCGAAATAAACCCGCGATAAATAGGTCTCCAAAATTTCTTTTTTACTCATGCGCAGCTCTAACCAGACCGCAAACATGATCTCTTGCGTCTTGCGCTTCATGGTTTGCTCGCGGGTCAAGAACACATTTTTGGCAAGTTGCTGCGTGATGGTCGAGCCGCCCTGCACAACCCGTCCGGCTTTAAAATTAGCCTTGGCCGCCCGCGTCAAACCGATAGGGTCAAAGCCCGGATGTTTATAAAACCGTCTGTCTTCTATGGCAATAAGGGCTTGGGGCAGACTTGCAGGGAGTGCGTCCAAATCAACGGGCTTGGCTTCCGCCCCGCCTTTGCGCAAAATCTCGCGGCCATAGCGATCGAGGATGACAATTTGAGGTGTGGTTTTCGGCGCCCATAGCGGCGATGTGTCCGGCATATCAAGCGCCGCATAGCCAAACCAGCCAAATATAAATAAAGTGATAAGCCCGCCCGGCAAACCAACGCCCCACAAAGTCCACACCAACCATTTTGGTTTTTTCTTTTTGGACTTTTTAGGGCGGAGTTTTCGCGAGAGCACACGTCGATAAAACGGCACCTGCTTTTCACGCACAGGCGCAACAGGTTGCAAAATCTCATCAATTTCAACGGGCGCTTCAAGTATATCTGTGGTTTGATCTGTGCTCACGACAAGTACCTAGAAAAATTAGTCTTTTCCAATTATCAAGCACAGGCCTTAAGCTATTGTTAAGTAATATGCGTCGCTGTGGTAAAATACGGAGTATTAAATTATAGATTTATGGAGAGTTTATTGGCGTATGGGCAAAAAATAAAACTGTATATCTGATTTGTGCAATAATATGCTTCAACAAATAGCTTGAATATGATGCTTCTCAAGATTTAATAGCAAACCGTTTGCCGCAGTATTTGCAACTGACTTCATCTGCTTGCCCCATGTCCATAAATACTTTGGGGTGACCATCAGCCCCGCCGCCGCCGTCACAGGAGACGCTGTGCGTGTTGACCATTACAGTTTCCGGTTCACGAATTGTTGTTGCGTTTTTGGTCATAGTCGCTCCAATAGCTGTTGCGCAGTGTATGCGGAGTCCCTATCTATTTCAGACACACACTCACGTCAATGCACACATGAAGCCCACTATGACAAATTTACCGCCCGCCATCGAAATATCCGGTCTTAAGAAAACCTATAAAAAAAGCCGTAAGTCCCCGGCCAAGGAAGCGCTCAAGGGCATAGACCTCGTGGTGCCACGCGGTTCTATTTTTGGCTTACTCGGCCCTAATGGCGCAGGCAAATCAACCATCATCAATATTCTCGCCGGGTTGGTGGTAAAATCATCTGGGAGCGCTAAAATAAATGGTTATGATATTGAGAGCCAAACCCGCCAAGCCCGGGCGTCTATCGGGGTGGTGTTACAAGAAATCTCCATGGATGTGTTCTTCACACCCTATCAGGCTTTGGAAAACCAGGCCGGTTATTACGGTGTGCCCAAACGCGAACGCCGCACCGACGAAATACTGGAAGCCCTTGGCCTAGCCGACAAACGCGACGCCTATGTGCGGCAATTATCTGGTGGTATGAAACGCAGATTGTTGATCGCCAAGGCTCTCGTTCACACCCCACCCGTACTGATTTTGGACGAGCCTACTGCCGGGGTCGATATAGAACTGCGCCGTCAGCTTTGGGCGTATGTGCGCGAGTTACACAATAACGGCACTACGGTTATTCTCACCACGCATTATCTGGAAGAGGCCGAAGCGTTGTGCGACAAGATTGCCATTATCCACAACGGCGAAATTACTGCCAATGAAGATAAAGACACTTTGATGGGGCGGCTCGACCAAAAAACTTTGGTGATAACCCCGGGCGCAGAATTAACCACTACGCCCAAAACCCTCAGCAACTTCGCCAGTGAAATTCGCACAGACGGCTCCCTAGCTATCACTTACCGCACGACCAAAACCAAAATCCCGGAACTGTTAGAGCGTATCAGCGCCGCCAATATAACCATAGCCGACCTGCGTACCGAAGAACCCGACCTAGAAGACGTATTCATGGCCTTGACCTATGAGCGGGACGGTTGAATAAACAGGCTCTAGGCCGTCCCTGATGAATTATACCCCTTTGGCAAGCCTGCTTCGGGGATAAACCCGTACATGGGTTCACCCGGCAGAGCCTCTGTGACAATATCGCGTACTTTTAAAAGAGCGTCTAGGTCTATGCCTGTTTCAAACCCCATTGCGTCTAACATAAACACCAAATCTTCGGTGACGATATTTCCGCTAGCACCCGGCGCAAATGGACAGCCGCCTATGCCGCCGAGCGACGCATCAATGGTCGTAATACCGTGGTCAAGAGCGGCGAGCACATTGGCAAGGCCGAGGCCGCGCGTATTGTGCAAGTGCAGTCCGGTTAGGTTTTGTTCACCGACTTCGGCTTTGACGGCTTTGACCAAGGCGATTACATGGCCGGGTGTCGCGTAGCCTGTCGTGTCGGACAAACCAACCTCATCACAGCCCGCCTCCATTAAGGCGCTGGCCAACTCCAGAATTTTTGCTTCCGGGATTTGCCCCTCAAGCGTACAGCCAAAGGCGGTAGAAATGCCGCCTTCGAAGAACGGACGCTCGGCGGGTGGAAGCGTTTTAATCAAGGCCACCATAGCTCGCACCGCGTCCAGCATTTGGGCATGGGTGCGATTGACATTGGCCAATGAATGGGTCTCGCTGGCAGACAAAGGAATGGTGATTTTATGAGCGCCCGCTTTGATAGCGTCTTCGGCTCCGCGCAAGTTTGGCACTAGAACCGCGACTTTCAATCTGTCAATAGTGCGCGCATAGGCGACCAGTTCTGCGGTATCGGCCAATTGCGGCAACAATTTAGGCGGCACGAAGGACCCGACTTCAATCTCGGGTACACCGCAAGCAGCTTCAGCGTCTATCCATGCTTTCTTGGCAGCCAAGGGCATGATGCGTTTTATGCTTTGTAGGCCATCGCGCGGGCCCACCTCGCTGATTTCTATAAAATTACTCATTACTGATTATTTCATGTTCTTTACTTCATATGCTTTACTTCATATTCATGGCCCAAAAATTACCGCCGTCTCCGCCGTCTTGCATGCGCGACAATTCCATATTTATCCGGTACAGACCCGGCCAGTAATAAATAATAATATATTCCACAGGGCGGTCAGTTTCATCGTAAACAATCCGCGATACTTTCAAAAGCGGTGATCCGATACCGATATTTAGCGCCGGGCCGGTGGTGCCGTCCGCCAGCGTCGCCGTGACCGTTTGCCGTGCGCGCGCAATGTTAATGCCAGCCTTTTCTATCATGGCCAATATGGGCTGCTGTTTGAGATCGGTTTTGCTGAACGACCGGCCAATGTCTTCAGGCACATAGGTGATGACATAGGAAAACGGCGTATCGTCTTTATGGCGAGTACGCACTGCGTGCTGTACTTTGGCATCTGGTTCTAGTTTTAGTGCATCTGTCACATGGGGCGCGGCAGTCACATAATCAAATTCTAAAATATGGACTTTAGTTTCCTGGACAATGTTGAGCATGTCCCCCAACAACCCGTCCATATTTCCAAGGGACGAGGAGACGGGCGCTGTGAATGTCACCATGGTGCCACGCCCTCTTTGCCGCGAAACCAGACCCTCTTTGGCCAGTTCGTCCAACGCCCGTTTCACTGTAATGCGCGAGACATTAAAAGTTTGCTCAAGCTGCTTTTCAGTCGGTATGAGTCCGCCATTGGGATAATTCCCCGATAGTATTTTATCACGAATCAGCACATATATCTGGTAATAAAGGGGCGTCCGCAGCTTTTCGTCAATGGCCATTTGAAAGCTGTTCGCATCCGGTGTAATGTTCGCCATGAATTTCCTTTTGGGTTTTCCATCCGGTTAAGTGAATAACATATATTGATATATCCTTTATATCATATAGACAAGGGGATTATGACGACTCAATGCACACAATGTCAGGCCAGAAACAGCCCACTCTGTTCTGTTTTTACAGATACAGAGATCGCCGCGTTGTTTAATTTGGCGCATGTGCGCCGCATTGAAGCGGGTGCATATTTGTTGCACGAGGAAGATCCAGTACGACAAGTTTATAATATTTCCTCAGGCGCCTTGGCACTGGAACGGCTAGCCAGTAATGGTGCCAAGCAGATTATGGCATTTTGCTATGCGGGTGACTTCATCGGTATTTCGTCCGGCCCCTCATATTCCGTAAGTGCGCGCGCGCTAAAACCTCTTACGGCTTGTCAGTGGCCGGAAGCGGATTTACAGTCATTATATAAACAATACCCCAAATTGGAAACTCGGGTTCACGAAATTACCGCGCGGGTGGTCGAAGCGATTATGGATCAATTATTCGTACTGGGTAGCAAAAAATCGGTTGAAAAAATCGCATGGTTTTTGTTGTTTATAGAGACCAAACAAGCACGGGTCGACGGCGCAAGCAAAAGCTTTAACATGCCAATGACGCGTGTGGACATTGCCGACTATCTCGGGCTAACAGTTGAAACCGTGAGCCGAGCATTTACGCAATTAAGGATAAATAAGTTGATCAGCATCACAGACAAATGGACAATAACAGTTGAAGATCGAAAGACACTTACAGCACTCGGCGGCTATGCTACACCTGCTCTGGGGCGAAAAGGATAAATGCCCCACTTATGTTTTATGCTTTCGCCGCACACTCAATATCATACTTGGAGCCGCTCACTTCATCTTTATTTTTTTCGGGCGCAAAAATACACGGTGTGTCACCAAGGCAACGCCGCTGAGGGCGAATAATAAACCAGCGAAAGCGGCTAATTTTAGCCACCATAAGTTAAAGTTGTCACGCTCTTTATAATCCATAATGTGGAGCATCCACATGAAATCAAAAGTGCGCCAGAGACGGGTGCGGACATTAATAAGTTTGCCGTCCACGGGAGCAATATAAAGCCGGGTGTTCGATTTATCATCAAAGGATACCTGCCAGATGGGGATGTCCTTGCGGAAGTCCTTGGGGACAATTTCGGTAAACAGAACCGCTTTGCTAATTTCTGCATCGCCTTTGTAATAAGAACGGGCGACACCTCTGATCTTGTCTTCGTCTAGCCCCGTCCAATATTTGGCTGGTTTACCAGCATAGTGAACTTTGGTTTTGCCGTTATCAAATTCCCAAACCGGTGTCCCTAAAGCCGAGAGCAGGTTAATGCTTTTCAATGGTGAGATAACGCAAGCATTTCTTTGCATGGGTTTACAGTGCATGGTTTTTTGGTCGCGCAAATACAAAGTGTGTGCATCACTGAACGGCGCTGTCTGCTCCATACGCAACGGCCAAGTGTGCGCCTCAGCAATATTGTCGCCGCGCACATTGTCAATATCAAAAAAACTCATGAAAAGGCCAGAGGCAAACCACAGAATGATTTGAATCCCCAGTACCAAGCCGGCCCATTTATGCACTCGTGTTAAAGTGCGCCAAAATTTACGTCTATCCATGGATGTATTTATAGGGGTAAAGTTATGGTCATGACAATAAAAATTATAGCACTTATTTTATTTGCCGCTTTGGTCACCGCGACCATATCCGGGATATTCGGTATGGCGGGCGGGCTGATTTTCATGGGGGTAATCGCATCCTTTATGGGAGTGGCAGAGGCTATGGTTGTCCACGGAGCCGTGCAAAGCATCTCGAATTCCACCCGCGCTTATTTGCTCAAAGATCATGTGCGCTGGGATATATTTTTGAAAATCTGTCTGGGTGCAGTGCCAGCTTTGGTTCTTTTGTTGTTACTACGCTATGTGCCGAGCAAGGGGGTGTTGTTTATGGTGTTGGGTCTCTTACCCATATTGCTGTGGCTACCCAAGCATTGGATTTCACTGGATGCGCAAAAACCTGCACATGCCGTGTTTTTAGGGTTTTGTGTAACCGGGCTTAATTTGGTGGCGGGTGTGGCCGGGCCGGCGCTGGATATGTTTTTCGTCAAAACTAAAATGCCGCGCCACGAAATTGTTGCCACCAAGGCCATCATTATGTTTGCGTCACACTTGATGAAAATATTCTATTTTGGCATACCAATGTTGCTAGCCGCAAAGCCAACCAACTTGCCGCCGTGGTGGTTCTTTGTTGTTGCAGTGCCGTTCATCATGCTCGGAACCTTTGCAGGTACCCGCATTCTGGGCCATATGAGTAATGTCGGGTTTCGCAGTTATACAAAATATCTCGTGAGCATTATTGGCGGTGTTTATGTCGTGCGTAGCGCGGAACTGTTGGGATGGTTATAGGTCGGGAGGATATAAACAATAATGGTTTTAGTTTTTTTTCTTCCTTGCGCGCGACACATAAGCGGGGCGGCCATAGCTTATGTTTGATCTGAATCTGTTATAGCGGGGATTAAACCCTGATGTACTGTATCGCCGCCCGTAATTATAGCGGTTCCGTCGGGGGTTTCGTTTTTTACTCGCTTTGTCAAAGCCTGCCTCAAAACCGGCATCATAACCACGCTCAAAAGCATGTTCTTCTGCATCTCTTTGGGCGCGGTCGTTTAAAGCTTGCTGATATTTTGGGGCTTTCGTTGATTTTATGCGAAAAACTCTAACGCCGTTCTCCACCTTAAATTTACCAGGTTTAGCTGTGTAATCCGCGAGCGTGCCTGCCCATGCAGGTGCGGTCACCAATGTCATTGCTAGCCCTAAGATAACTGATATTAATCCGCGCATAAAACCTCACAATCTGCGTAAGGCTCTATTAACCTTTTGTTAACGGATTGGCAATTGCTTGCACGAGGTAAGAGAGAGCGGCGCTCGGGCTACCCCAATCAGGGTATAAAAATGGGTTAGATACAAAAAAGGCTCGCCTTGCAACGAGCCTATTCTTCAATTCAAGTGTCCACAGACCCTAATGGTGGCAATGCCTGTTATGAACATGACGGCGATGACGCGGACGGTGTGTGCGCCTTGGGCGGTAATTGTAAGAGCCATAAGACCCATAACCTGAATTTATGCTGATGTTGATACGCGGTCGGTTGTTACCATAATAGCCACCGCCAAAATTACCGCCATAATAAGATGTACGCGGAAAATAGGCCTGATTATATCCAGCGCCATAATAGGGTTGTTGATATCCGTTGTTGGGAAAGCGGTTGTTGTAACCAGTATTATATCCATTGCCGTAATAACTTTGGTTGTAGCCTTGGTTGTTATAGCGCCGATTATTGTAAGAATTATTGCCGCCACCAGCAATGGCCGCACCCGCAATACCGCCGATGACCGCACCGATAGCTGTACCTTCATCCTGGTTATGACCACCTGCCACGTTGGAGCCAATAACGCCGCCAACCACTGCGCCGAGCAGGCCGCCGACCAATTGGTCGCCGCCATTGCTCCGGTGGCTGTGGGCATAGCCATTGTCATGGGCACTGGCTGCTATTGGTGTCGCGAATGCAACTGCAACTATAGCCGCTATTTTAACAAAGAATTTCATGTTGAACCCTTTCCAAAGGAATATTCAAGGGCGGTTAACATTTACAACATGAACCTTAGCTGAAGCTACAATGATATATTATAACAGATAAACACGCCTCTTTCAGCTAAGATACCTGCCTTATTATGTTATAGTTGAAACAGGGAAGGCCTAATTACAGGCCCCCGCAATCACCAAATTGCCCAAACGATCATAGCGCTTATCAGAACCTGCATAACAATATGTGCCTGTTGGAGCGGGGAGCACATTTACAGCTGGAGCCGGATGCACCACTTGTTTAGTGATAGTTTCTTGTGGTGTATACACATGCTCATATTCTATTTTTGGAGCGGGGGCAGGATGAACAATGGTCTTGGTGATAGTCTCTTGTGGCGTATACACATGTTCGTAATTGATCTTGGGTGCGGGCGCAGGATGGACAATCCGCTTGGTGATCACTTGTTGTGGTTGATATATATGTTCATAATTGATTTTAGGTGCCGGGGCAGGATGGTATACTTTGTAAGATGTGTGCGGGATTTTGTAGGTGTTCACGAGGCTTCCACCGCGAATATATTGCGGTGCCGGCATGGGGGCAGCTAAAGGATAGTTATACCCATATGAATATGCGTTACCCCTAGCATATGACCCGCCAAATGCACCATAAGACGACCTGCCATATCCATTTCCATATCCGGGACCATAGGCTGGCACAAAGTCGCCATAACGCCCTGAACTACCTGAACCCCCATAGCGAGAACCGCCACTATTTGCCAATGAGGCACCAGCTATGCCGCCGAGCAAAGCGCCAATGGCGGTACCTTCTTGCTGCACGCCTGTGCCAGCGAGGTTTGAGCCAAGAACACCGCCAAGACTCGCGCCTATACCTGCGCCGAGTAGTGTATTGCCATTGTTGCCGCCAAATAATTGAGCTGACACCGATGTTGACAGCGTTAATGCGCCCGTAAACAGTGTTGCTGTAATTATTTTAATTTTCATAAGCCACTCCAAACTTGACAGCCCCATCCTAAGACAGGAACCCCCCGTCCCAATGCGGTACGGGTGTTATATTACATCTGCATAGTGCAAATCCTACACCGTTTCACCCCATTTCAGCAGTAACCGTGTAACCCGCCAAAATTTTCCCCTAAGGAGAGAGTTCAAACAAAAACGGGCTCGCAAAATACGAGCCCGCTTCTTGGTCATAATATGAAACCTAGTGGCGGTTTCTGTTTTGCTTGCGTAGACGCTTTTTCAAGCGGTGCTGTTTGCGCTCTAACCGTTCGATCTCGTTACAAACCCGATCCCAGCGGCGCTCAAGACGCTGGCTATAGCCACGCCGCATTTCACGCTTTAACCAACGGTCTTCTTGGCGCAGATCCTGTAGGCGGTAGCGCACGTCTTCTATCTGGGCGCGCAAGCCGCTACGTTGGTTATAGCCACCGTAATTATATCCAGCATTATTATACTCATTATTGCGGTAGCCGTTGTTTTGATAACGGCGATTCGAGTTGCGGTAATCATTATTACGATAAACACCATTAGGCTGATAAATGCGGCGTGTCGTAACCGTGCGGTCATAGACAACGGGAGTGCGGCGTCCATATGTTTGACCGCTATAGGCCGTATTAAAACGCCTGTTGCGTTTTTTGTCACAATCGACACTTTCATCGCCAATAGCGGCTCCAGCCAAACCGCCCAACACGGCACCAATAACGGAGCCTTCAGTGCGGGCACCATTGCCAGAGACTTGTGAGCCAGTGACACCACCAACAACAGCGCCAAGAAGGCCGCCGATCAGTTGGGCATCATTTTCTTGGGAGCGGCACTTTTGGCCGGGATCATAATAACCACTATTATAATCTGTAGCCTGAGCCAGAGCGGGGAGGGAAATTGCCGCACCTGCGAGGGTCGCCCCTGCAATGGCCTTAATGGTTGCGGCGCGTAAGGTTGTAAGCATTTTCATGTCAAACTCCAAAACAAGAACCCGGGCGGCGAAATTACCTGTCGGTGTTCCCAGACTTAATCGTCTGCGTAGGATTGCTTTATAGAAAACCCGGTCTGAACCCTTTCTGAGCCTAAAATTTATATTGGGTTCATATATCGCTCCCCCCTATTACCCCTCCCGCGCACGTAATTTCCGCCACTCTTCCACCGCAGCTAAATCTGGGCCGCCGGGCATCATAGGGCGTTCTGGATATCCGCCTAGGCACAGCGTTCTGTCATATAATGTAAGCGCCGCCGCTAAACTTACATTGATACAAAATTTAGTGGGGATTTTTACGATATGGGTGCAGAGGTCTTGCATTTCGGGGGATAGAGACCCTTGTTCGGGGCCAAGCACATAACAAGCATTTAGAGGATGGCGAAAACTGGGCATATCAATAGAGCGCTCGCATAATTCCACCCCGACCAACATACATCCCTGCGGCAAACGCATATCGTCCACACTGTCCCACTGATAATGGGGCAGATGTTTTAGGGTCTTAGATGTATCGGTCACGTCTATGCCCAAAGCTTTGTGATGAGCATCTATGGTATAGACAAAGCTCGCGCCAAAGGCATGGGCCGTGCGCATAACCGCGCCCAAATTACCCGCCTTGGATATGCCCTGCACCCCAATCCCGAAATAGCCGCGCATAGTTTAGTCTTTCATTTTTCTGAGCACTTTGGCACGGTGAAACCCATATGCGGCGATCAACAAACTTACAAAAGCAATCTGCGCATACGCAAAATGCATGGGTATGGACAACCAGCCCATAGCGGCAATCATGAGTTGCGACAATGTTGTGGACAGATTGAGAAGCAATGCGCCTGCTGCCAGTAACCGGGCACGGTGTAAAGGCTCCGCCCGGCTTTGCGCCATAGTATTGAGCGGCACGACAAAAAGTGCGGAACTAAATGCGGCGCCAATAAGCGACCCCATAAAACGATTAGCTCCCGGCCTTTCAAAGAAATCCTTGGCTGTTCCCAATACGGCTTTGGTGCTTTCACTTGCGGGAACATAGCCCTCAAATACAATAGGCGCTACGTTCTGGCCCTGCAAAAACAAATCAAATGTAAAAGCTGCAATCCCCAAAGCACCAATAGCACTGAGCGTAATAGCCTCTTTGCCCGGCTTGGAAAAAACCATGCAAGACATGGCACCTGCAAGCGCACCGAGTGTAAATATAACCATGACAACAATCATCAGCGATTGATCGTAATGTAAGACGACTTTGATAAAGGCTGGCATGAGGATTAACACAGCCGCGCTTAGCCAATAATACCAAGCCGTACCCAACATTGGCTTGAAAACACTGGGGCGTTTCCACGCAAACCAGAATGTTTTGATGATTTGGGGAATGATTAACCAGTCTATTTTAATATCCGGGTCAGCCGCCGGCGCGGGCGGTGCTTGGCGAATAGCCAGCCAGCCAAGTACGGCCAACACAACCAAGATAATTGCGACAGTTTGCAAGCCGCCCGCCCGGACAACCAAAAACAAACCCAGCGCTTGACCCAACAAAATGGCCACAGATACAAACCCGCTAATCAAGGCATTGCCTGAAATTAGTTCTTTGTCTGTCAGCCATTGCGGCAGTACGGCATTACGGGTCGGCGAGAAGAAAGCAGATTGCGCCCCCATAAGCGCAACCGTGACGAGCAGTAATATCGGGCTTTGAATAAAAAACCCGACCGCGGCCAAAAGCATAATAAATATTTCGGCTTGCTTTACCCGGAGCAATACCAATGCTTTGTCATATTTATCTGCCACCTGCCCGGCCATGGCGGAGAACATGAGAAAAAATCCGGTAAAAATAGCCCCGGCAATCGGCGCGATAACCTGCGGCTCCATGCCGAACACTTTAAACCCGCCCCAGGTCACCAATGCAATCAGAGCAAGTTTGAGAAATTGGTCATTAAATGCACCAGCAAGCTGCGCTAAAAATAGCGGCAGAAACCTGCGGCTGGTTAATAATGTAGCGGCGTGCTTTGCGCTCATGATATTGCGCTCACGGCAGCGCGCGAAGAGCCCACGCCTACGCGGGTGCGCGCCATAGGGCGCGATGGGCGGTCGCCCTTGCCTCGCTTTGCTCGATACTTGTTCATAGTGTCTCCCCCGGGCATACACCCTTTATATAATGCGTTTACGCTTTGACCTTATCCTGCATCATGACGGCGCCGTCTGCAAGGGTTTCGCGTGAATGGATGAGCGCGCCCGGATTTTCATAGTCCAGAAGCTCCAATGAGCGGGTTTCTATGACGGTTTCCAATCGTTCCATAAATTCGTCCTTCCCTAGTCCCGGCTCAATGGGCTTTAGAAATTCCACCATCGCAGTGCCGGGGTATTTCTTCCAGACGTTTTGGTTCCAGCGCTGGCCTAAATTGGTCGCAATAGGCACGACGGCACAACCGAAATCTTTGTACAGATGATAAATGCCTTTTTTATAACGGCGCTGTTCGCCCGGTGCGGACAAATGCCCTTCAGGGTAAATCAACAGACGACGACCTTCGGCGCGGACTATCTCCGCTTTAGTTTGGAGTTTATCGCGCACATCAGAGCCGCCGCAATTATCAATCATCACCGCACCCGCCTTACGCAAAATATGCTTGAGCGTCATGAATTTTTCCAAATGATCATCGGCAACGAATGACAAATCAAAGAACTGCGAGAACACCACAAACCCGTCGCCGTAGCTTTGGTGTTTTGGTGCTATTATATAAGGCCCTTCGGCGGGCAGGTTTTCGTGGCCTGTAACCTCGACCTTAATCCCGGCGACAAAGCGCATCAGCAAAACCATGGTTTTTGAATAGGCCCAAAGCCCAAACATAATCGGCTTACGCCCCGGCAGGAACGATAGCAAAACGCACATTAATGCGAAAAACACTGTCAGCACGTAGAATAAAATATTGAATATAAATGACCGCATAATTTTTCTCCTGAAAAACCCTAATTAAAAACCTTATCTGTAGGGTGGATTAGCCTCTTGGCGTAATCCACCATTGGCACACACCGCACTGCGGATTACGCTAACGCTAATCCACCCTACAGACCTGATTACCTATGGCGCAACACCGCCCAGACGGCTTTATCAAATTCGGGTGCATAAATAGATAACGGGCCGCGCAGGCGCATATGGGCTTTGGCCGAAGCGGCCTGCAACACAATCCCCAGCACCATAGACGCCAAGAGCGCGATATTACCGGGGGCAATCTCGCCCTCGTCCACCGCCGCATCCAG
>Ga0256839_1003684_pt1 | contig 15591 bp, 15 predicted proteins | sample 354166metaG_FD_185968 | JGI IMG/M metagenome (GOLD analysis project Ga0256839, IMG submission 185968) | Hydrothermal vent microbial communities from Mid Atlantic Ridge, Atlantic Ocean - 354-166 | ecosystem: Environmental > Aquatic > Marine > Hydrothermal vents | place: Atlantic Ocean: Mid... | reverse complement strand
TCGCGCAGCGGCTCGGCATCGATCCGGTGCTGCTCGTGCTGCTCGCGATCGCCCGCATCGATGCCAAGAAAGGCCAGCGCAACGCCCAGCGCTTTCTGCGCCGGCTGCTTCCGCCCGCGGCAGGAAAGGCCAAGGAGGAGCTGCGCATCCTCGAGGAAATCGTCGCCGACGCCTTCAACCCGATCGGCTGAGGCGGGCGAAGGTTCGCCCCTCAAGGGCGATGCCGCGCGTTCGGGGCAGCTCGGCCGACCCCCGCCGCCCGCGGGCGGCGGGGGTCCCCGGGCCGCCCCGGGCTCGCCCTAGCCCTGGCTCGGCCGCGCGTAGTCGAAGGGCAGCAGCCGTGCGGTCATGTAGGACTGTTCGGAGACCTGGGCCCAGGAGATGGCCTTCTTGCGGAAGGCGAGGATGTTGTCGAGCACCCGCCTCGAGAGCGGATCCTGGTCCGCGAGCGCGGTGAGCACCTCCCCCGCCACCTTGCCGAGGCCGCTCAGCACTTCGTCGGGAAAGCGCCGCACCTCCACCCCGTGCTTGTTGACCAGCTGGTCCAGGGAGTCGTTGTTGCGCGCCTGGAACTCGGACAGCACGCTGAGGTTGACGGCCCGGTTGGCGGCCTCGACGATGGCCTTGAGGTCGTCCGGCAGCTTGTTCCAGGCATCCAGGTTGATGAAGTTGTCGAGCACCGTCGCCGGCTCGTGCCAGCCCGGATAGTAGTAGTAGCGGGCCACCTTGTAGAAACCGAAGGCGAGGTCGTTGTACGGCCCCACCCACTCGGTGGCGTCGATGGAGCCCGACTGCAAAGCCGGCATGATCTCGCCGCCCGGCAGGTTCACCACCACGCCGCCCGCGGCCTTGACCACCTCGCCGCCGAGGCCGGGGATGCGCATCTTGAGGCCGTCGTAGTCGGCGAGGCTGTTGATCTCCTTGTTGAACCAGCCGCCCATCTGCACGCCGGTGTTGCCGGAGGGGAAGAACTTGGCGTTCATCTGGGCGTAGACCTCGTCCGCCAGCTTCTGGCCGTCGCCGTAGTAGAACCAGGCGTTCTGCTCCTGGGCGGTGAGGCCGAAGGGAAGCGAGGCGATGAACTGGGCCGCCGGCACCTTGCCCTTCCAGTAGTAGGGCGCGCCGTGGCCCATCTCCACGGTGCCGCTCGAGACCGCATCCATGCTCTCGAAGGCCGGCACGATCTCGCCGGCACCGTACACCTCCACCTCGAGCCGCCCGTCGGACATGCGGCCGATCAGTTCGGCGAGCAGGTTGGCGCCGGTGCCGAGGCCCGGGAAGTTCTTGGGCCAGGTGGTGACCATGCGCCAGCGCAGCCGGCCCTGGGAGATCGCCGGCTTGGGCAGGGCGCTGGCGGCAGCGCTGGCGGCCGCCGCGGTGAGCAGGCTTCGACGCTTCATCCTCGAGATCCTCCCTCGCTGATGGCAGACGGCGCTGCCGACGCCTCTTCCCTCGCCCGGCTGGGTGGGGGAATCAAGCCGCCTGCGCGCATGCGCCCATCCCGCCCATGTCTTTCTTCCCCGCGCGCCGCACAACATGCTTGCGCCGGCAGGCGTTCGCCGGCAATGGGCACAAGCGCCCCGAGCGACGGTTTCGGGGCGGCGTCGGGGAGTTCGGGCATGGACAGATGGGGTGAGCGGACCAGGCTGGTGCACGCCGGTGCGGCGCGCAGCCCCTTCGGCGAGACCAGCGAGGCGCTCTTTCTCACCTCGGGCTTCGTCTACGAACGCGCCGAGGTGGCGGAGGCGCGCTTCGCCGACCGGGCCCCGGGCTACACCTATTCGCGGCTCGCCAATCCGACCGTGCGCATGTTCGAGGAGCGCATGGCGGCGCTCGAGGGAAGCGAGGAGGCGACCGCCACCGCATCCGGCATGGCGGCCGTCTTCGCGGTGCTGATGGCGAGCCTCAAGGCCGGCGACCGGGTGGTGGCGGGGCGGCTTCTGTTCGGATCCACCGACTACATCCTGCGCGAGCTTCTGCCCCGCTTCGGCATCCGGGTGACGCTGGTCGATCCCGCCGATCCCGAGGCCTGGCGGCGCGCCCTCGACCGCCCGGCACAGCTCGTCTTCTTCGAGACCCCGACCAACCCCACCCTGGAGCTGGTCGACATCGAGGCGGTGAGCCGGATCGCCAAGGAGGCCGGGGCGCTCGTTGTGGTGGACAATGTGCTGGCCACCCCGATCCTGCAGCGACCCGCGGAGCTCGGTGCCGATGTGGTGGTCTATTCCGCCACCAAGCACATCGACGGCCAGGGGCGCTGTCTCGGCGGGGTGATCCTGTCCTCCGCCGCCTTCCGCAAGGATGTGCTGGTGCCCTTCCTCAAGCACACGGGACCGGCGCTCAGCCCCTTCAACGCCTGGGTGCTGCTCAAGGGCCTCGAGACCCTGGCGCTCAGGGTGCGGGCGCAAAGCGAAAGCGCGCTTGAGATCGCCCGCCACCTCGCTGGCCATCCGCGCATCGAGGCGGTGCGCTATCCCGGTCTTGCCGACCATCCCCAGCACGCCCTCGCCGAACGCCAGATGCGGGCCGCGGGCCCGATCCTGGCCTTTCGGGTGGGCGGCGGCCGGGCGCGGGCGTTCGCGGTGCTCAACCGCCTGCGGCTCATCCGCATCTCCAACAACCTCGGCGACGTCAAGAGCCTCGCCACCCATCCCGCCAGCACCACCCACGCCCGCCTGCCCCAGGAGGAGCGCGAGCGGCTCGGCATTGCCGAGGATCTGATCCGGCTTTCGGTGGGGCTCGAGGAGACGGAGGATCTGATCGCGGATCTCGAGGAGGCGCTCGAGGCATGAACGAGGCGGAACTGCAGGCGGCCCTCGGCCGCACCAGTGCGTGGCGGGGCGTGCTCGATCCCTTCCCGGCCCGGGCGCTCGCGGCGGCGCTCGATCACCGCGAGCTGCCCCGGGCGGGCGATCCCCTGCCGCCGTTCTGGCACCATCTCTATGGCCACGAACCGGTGCGGGCGGCGGACACCGGCCCCGACGGCCATCGCGCGACCGGCAGCTTCCTGCCCAAAAGCGATCTGCCCCGGCGCATGTGGGCGGGCGGCAGGCTGCGCTTTTTTGCCCCGCTCAGGCTCGGCGAGCGGGTCCGGCGCACGAGCCGCATCGCGCGCATCCAGCCCAAGCGCGGGCGAAGCGGCCGGCTTTTGTTCGTCACCGTCGAACATCTGTGGGAGGGCGAACGGGGCCCGGCGCTGGTGGAGGAGCAGGACATCGTCTACCGCGAGCCGGTCCCGCTTTCCGAGCCGCCGCGCTTCACCCCGCCCGCAGATCTCGAGACCACGCGGCGCTGGCTTCCCGACGAGGTGCTGTTGTTCCGCTATTCGGCGCTCACCTACAACGGGCATCGCATCCACTACGACCAGCGCTACGCCCGGCAGGTGGAGGGCTATCCGGATCTGGTGGTGCACGGGCCGCTGATCGCCACCCTCATGCTCGAGCTGGTGCGCGAGGTGCGGCCGGATGTTCGGCTTGTCCGCTTCGATTTCCGCGCCCGCGCGCCGCTGTTCGTGCGCCGCCCGCTCGTGATCGGCCTCGCGGCGAGCGCGGATCACACCTTCGAGCTCTGGGCCTGGGGCGAGGAGGGGCCGCTTGCCATGGAGGGGCGGGCCGAGCTCGCGGGATCATGAAGCGGATCTGGGCCCGTCTGGTCGCGGGGCTCGCGCTTTCTCTGCTGCTTGTCCTTCAGGCGGTGGGATGGGCTTTGTATCTCTCCCTGCCGCGGCTTTCCGGCGCGATGGCGGTGGCGGGCATCGAGGCCGATGTGGTGATCGAGCGCGACCGCTTCGCCATCCCCACGATCCGCGCCGCATCGGAGCGGGATGCCTATTTCGCGGTGGGGTTCGTGCACGCCCAGGACCGGCTGTGGCAGATGGAGATGGTCCGGCGCCTCGCCCAGGGACGTCTGGCCGAGGTGCTGGGCGAGCAGGCGCTGGAGCTCGACCGCTTCATGCGCACCCTCGGCCTCGCCGAGAAGGCGCGCGAGGATTTCGCCCGGCTTTCGCCGCGCAGCCGGGAGCTGCTCGAGGCCTATGCCCGCGGCGTGAACGCCGCGATGGCGCAGCTCTGGCTGTGGCCGCCGGAGTTTTTGCTGCTCGGGGCGGCGCCCGAGCCCTGGCGGCCCGAGGACAGCGTCGCCTATGCGGCGCTGCTCGCCCTCGAACTCGAGGGCGAATGGCGGGAGGAGCTGTTGCGCGCGCGGGTGCGGGCGCTGCTCGGCGAGCGGGCGCTTTCGGAGCTGTTCCCGCGGCTTTCGCCGCCGGGGGAGATGCGGGAGGCGCGGGCTTGGATCGAAGGGCTCGGGGAAGGGGTGCTGGCCGCGGTGCCGCCTGCCGCCGCCTCGGGCTCGAACGCCTGGGCGGTGGCTCCTTCGCGCAGCCGCTCGGGCGGAGCGCTGCTCGCGGGCGATCCCCATCTGCGGCTCACCGCACCCGGCTTCTGGTATCTCCTGCGCATCGAGACTCCGGAGTTCGGCGCAGCGGGCGCCACCCTGCCGCCGCTTCCGACGGTGGTGATCGGCCGCAACCGAAAGGTCGCCTGGACCTTCACCGCCGCCCACGCAGACAGCCAGGACCTGTTCCTGGAGCGCATCCGGCCCGGCGATCCGGACCAGGTGCGCACCCCCGCAGGATGGCGGCCGCTCGTGCGGAGATCCGAGCGCATCCGCCTGCGCGGGGGCGGGGAGGTGGTGGAGGAGGTGCGCCTTGCCCCGAACGGCCCGGTGCTCGGCACGGTGCGCGGCCGCTTCGCCGGCGGCCGCCCGGGGCGCTTTCTCGTGGCGCTGGGCTGGCCTGTGCTGCGCGAGCCCATGCGCACGCTGGATGCCGGCTTCGCGATGGTGCGGGCGGACAGTCTGGAGGCGTTTTTGCAGGCGCTCGAGCGTTTCGACGCCCCGGTGCAGAACCTGGTCTACGCCGCCCGTGATGGCCGCATCGGCCTTAGGGTGGTGGGGCGGGTGCCGCGACGGAACGGGCGCGACGGGAGTCTCCCCCGGGAGGGATGGAATCCCGAACACGCCTGGGCGGGCACCCTCGCGCCGGGCGATCTGCCGGACATCCGCGATCCCGCGGACGGTTTCGTGGTCAACGCCAACGAGCCGGTGCGCGACCCCCGCACCGCATCGATCCTCGTCCATCCCCGCGAGGATTTTCGCGCGCGGAGAATCCGGGAGCTGCTCGCGAACGCGCCGATCCAGGATGTGCAGAGCACCATGCGCATCCAGCTCGACCAACGCTCCGCGCTCGCGGCCAGGCTCGCGGTGTGGATGGATGCCGCCTTCGCGCGCAGGGGTGGCGCGGAGATGGCGGGCTGGGATCGGGTGATGCGGCCGAATGCGAGCGAGCCCTTGCTGTTCGCAGCCTGGCTGGATTCCCTCCAGGAGGAGATGCTCCAGGACGAGCTCGGACCGCTCTTTTCTGCCTACCGGCCGCTCAGCCGCGGTCCGCTCGCCGCCTGGGCGGAGCGGGGCACATCGCCTTGGTGCGACGATGTGCGCACCGCCGCCGTCGAGGACTGTGCGACCATAGCCGCCCGCGCCCTCGAGCGTGCCCGCGCCCGCATCCGGTCGCTCGGCGGCAAAGGCCTGCGCTGGGGCGAGGTGCACGCCGCCCGCTTCCTCCACCAGCCCTTCTCCGAACTTTCGGCCCTAAGACCCTGGTTCGAGATCGCCGCGCCCAAGGGCGGCGGGCCTTCCACCGTGGATGTGGCCTACCACCGGGAGGGCGAGTCCTTCCGCACCACCGCCGCCGCGGGCCTGAGGCTGATCGTGGATTGGGGCGAGCCGGAGGCGATCTATGTGGTGGCCGCAACCGGCCAGTCCGGCCATCCCTTCTCGCCCCACTACCGCGATCTCACCCGCCTGTGGGCGGCGGGCGCCTATGTGCGCATGCGGGCGGAGGGGGAGGGCGGCCCGGTGCGCTACCGCCTGCGCCTGCGTCCCGCCCGCTGACGGGCCGAGGCGGCGTCTTTTTGATGGTTTCCGCGCCTTGCGCGGCGGATGGTGGTGCCGTGCCCCCTAACCGAACAGCGCCCGCGGCAGCCAGGTGGCGAGGCCGGGGAAGGCGGCGACCAGGGCGAGGCCCACCAGCTGGAGGGCGACGAAGGGGATGATGCCCCGGTAGATGTCCCAGGTGCTCACCTCCGCAGGCGCCACGCCGCGCAGGTAGAAGAGGGCGAAGCCGAAGGGCGGGGTGAGGAAGCTGGTCTGCAGGTTGATGCCGATCATCACCCCGAGCCAGATCGGGTCGAGTCCCAACATGAGCAAAGGCGGCCCGACGATCGGGACCACCACGAACACGATCTCGATGAAGTCGAGGAAGAAGCCGAGCAGGAACATGATCGCCATCACCAGCAGCATGGCGCCGAAGGCGCCGCCGGGGAGCTGGTGGAGGATGTCGGTGACCAGCCGCTCGCCGCCGAAGCCGCGGAAGGTGAGGGAGAAAATGGAGGCGCCGAGCAGGATGACGAACACCATGGAGCTGATCTTGGTGGTCTCCCGCATCACCTCGCGCAGCATGGCGAGGTTGAGCCGGCCCCGCGCCGCCGCCAGCAACAGGGCGCCGACGCTGCCGATGGCGGCCGATTCGGTGGGGGTGGCGAGGCCGATCAGGATCGAGCCGAGCACCGCCACGATCAGCAGCGCCGCCGGCAGGAGCGCCACCACCACCCGCCGCCACAGATCCTCGACCGGCGCCTCGCTCGCCACCAAAGACGGGGCGGCGTCCGGCCGGGTGACGGCGACATAGGCCTCATAGGCGAGATAGAGGCCCACCAGCAGAAGCCCGGGCAGCATGGCGCCGGCGAACAGGTCCACCACCGAGACCGGGTCGGGGGCGAAATTGCCGAGCGCGAGCTGCGCCTGGGTGTTCGCCCCCTGGAGGATGTCGCCGAGGATCACCAGCACGATGGAGGGCGGAATGATCTGCCCCAGGGTCCCGGAGGCGCAGATGGTGCCGCAGGCGAGCTTGGGATCGTACCCGGCCCGCAGCATGGCGGGAAGGCTCAAAAGCCCCATGGTGACCACCGCGGCGCCGACGATGCCGGTGCTGGCGGCGAGCAGCATGCCGACGATGGTCACCGAATAGGCAAGCCCCCCGCGCAGCCGGCCGAACAACAGCCCCATGGTCTCGAGCAGCTGTTCGGCGAGCTTGGAGCGCTCGAGGACCACCCCCATGAACACGAACAGAGGGACCGCCACCAGCACCTCGTTCACCATCACGCCGAAATACCGCGACGGCAGGCCGCCCAGGAGGCGCAGGTCGAACAGGTCGAAATAGGCGCCGCCGAAGGCGAACAACAGCGCGGTGCCGCCGAGGGTGAAGGCGACCGGAAAGCCGAGCAACAGCACCCCGCAGACGACCAGGAACATCACCAGGCTGAGGACTTCGGCGCCCACCGTCACACCTCCCCCCCGCGCCCGCGCTCGTCCCCCGCACCGCGCAGCACCAGGAGCGCCCGGGCGGCGAGCGCCAGCCCCTGCAGCGCCACCAGCACGGCGAACAGGAGCAGCACCGTCTTGAGCAGAAACAGCCCCGGCAGCCCGCCGGCCTCGCGGGATTCCTCGAGCTTGCGCCAGGATTCGAGCACGTAGGGAAAGCTCCACCACAGCACCGCCGCCATCATCGGCAGCAGCAACACAAGGCTGCCGAACAGATCGACGAGCGCCTTGTAGGTCGGCCCGGCCGGCCGGTAGATGACGTCCACCCGCACGTGGGCGTTGTGCAGGAGCGTGTAGCCGGCGCCCATCATGAACACGACGCCGTGCATCCACACATAGGTCTCCTGGATCCACACAAGCCCCCAGTTGAAGCCGTAGCGCATCACCGCGACGAAAAAGGTGATCAGCACCATCGCCAGGGTGAGCCAGGAGACCGCACGGCCGACGCGGTCGTTGAGGGCGTCGATGAGACGGGCGAAGGCGGCGAGCTTGTCCATGGCCGGGCCCTGCTCTAATGGGGCGTGCGTCTGTGGGCGCCCTCATACACGGGCGCGCACAGGGTTTCCAGGGCGGCGCCGGGCCCGGGCGGGCCGCGGTGCCGAAGGAGCGCTCGAAAGGGGGAGCGGAGCCGATGAGCGAAGGCTTTCGGGCACTGGTGGTGGACCGGGAGGACAAGCGCACGGTCTGGCGTCTGGAGAAGCGCCGGATCGACGAGCTGCCGGAGGGGGAAGTGCTGGTGGAGGTGCACTATTCCTCCCTCAACTACAAGGATGCGCTGGCCATCACCGGAGCCGGCAAGATCCTGCGCAGCTTTCCCTTCATCCCCGGCATCGACTTCGCCGGGCGGGTGGTGGAATCCTCCGATCCCCGCTACCGGCCCGGCGATGAGGTGGTGCTGACCGGCTGGGGGGTGGGCGAGCGCCACTTCGGCGGCCTTGCCGAATACGCGCGGGTGAAGGGCGAATGGCTGGTGCCGCTGCCGGCGGGTTTGAACCTCGAGCAGGCGATGGCGATCGGCACCGCCGGCTTCACCGCCATGCTGTGCGTGCTCGCCCTGGAACAACAGGGGGTCAGGCCCGATGCGGGCGAGGTGCTGGTGACCGGTGCGGCGGGCGGGGTCGGCTCGGTGGCCCTGATGCTGCTCGAGAAGGCCGGTTTTCGGGCGGTGGCGGTGACCGGACGGCCGGAGCTCGCGGATTGGCTGCGCGGGCTCGGGGCGGCCGAGGTGCTGCCCAGGAGCGAGCTCGCCGAGGCCGATTCGGCGCCGCTCGCCTCCCAGCGCTGGGCGGGTGCGGTGGACACGGTGGGCGGCACGGTGCTCGCCAATCTGCTCAAGGCGGTGCGCTATCGGGGGGCGGTGGCGGCCTGCGGGCTTGCCGGCGGCGCGGAGCTGCACACCACGGTGTTTCCCTTCATCCTGCGCGGGGTGCGGCTGATCGGCATCGATTCGGTCTATGTGCCGCGCGAGGAGCGGCTCGAGGTGTGGCAGCGGCTCGCCCGCGACGTGGACCCCGAGCGGCTCGGCCGCATCACCACCGTGGTGCCGCTCGAGCGCGCCGGCGAGCTTGCGCCGGACTTCCTCAAGGGGGCGGTGCGCGGCCGGCTGGTGGTGCAGGTGCGGGAGGGCGGCTGACGGCGGACCTCACTCCGGATCCCAGGCCGGCGCCAGGCCGTCGATGTCGACGATCCGCCCGCGCGGATCGCCGAGGGCGGAGATCGCCCGCATCTCCTCTTCGCTCAGGGCGAAGTCCCAGATCGCGAAATTGCGCCGGATGTGGTCCTCGCGGGAGGAGCGGGGGATGGCGGCGACACCCTGCTGCTGGACCAGCCAGCGCAGCGCCACCTGGCCCTCGTCCTTGCCGTGGCGGGCGGCGATGCGGCGCAAAAGCGGATGGCCGAAGACCCGGCCGCGGGCGAGCGGACAGTAGGCGACCAGGGCGATCCGCCGGGCCCGGCAGAAGGCGAGCAGCCGCTTTTGGCTCAGGAAGGGATGGTACTCGACCTGGTTGGCGATCAACGGCGATTGGGAGCGGGCGAGGGCCTCTTCAAGGAGCGAGGTCGGGAAGTTGCTCACCCCGATGTGGCGGGCGAGGCCGAATGTGCGGGCCTCGTTGAGGGCGGCGATGGTCTCCGGGAGCGGCACGGCGGGATTCGGCCAGTGGAGGAGCAACAGATCCACGGGCCCGAGCCCGAGGCGCGCCACGCTCTCCTCGGCGGCACGCAGCAGCGCGTCGCGGCGGAAGCGATCGGGCCAGATCTTGGTGGTCACGAACACTTCGCCGCGCTCAAGCCCGCTCGCCCGCACCGCCTCCCCCACCTCGCGCTCGTTGCCGTACATCTGGGCGGTGTCGATGTGGCGATAGCCCACCTCGAGCGCCACCTCCACCATGCGCCGACACAGCGCGCCTGAGAGCTCCCAGGTTCCGAATCCCAGGGCGGGGATGCGCGCCCCGCCCGCCTCCAACACCATATCCGCACCCGGTGCTCGAGCCGCCATCGCCCACCTCCGCGCACTTACCCTTTGTTAAGATTTCCGGGGCAGATTGTCGGGCGAACCGGGGCGCATCCCTGAGCCGGGTCCGCCCCGCGTATCTCTCCTCCCTGTATCGTCCTGCCTCCTCCTTGGGCCGCCGCACCGCTGGCGGCCCTTTCTTTCGGCCGACCCCACCTTCTGCCGCCCGCCTCACTGGCCGACCCAGAGGATGCGCGCGAGCCAGGCCACATCGTCCACCTCATAGCTGAACTCCGGCGCCTTGTCGGCCCACAGCTCCTGCAGGCTCACCCGTGCCACGGTGCGGCGCTGGAAGCGGCCGGCGAACAAACGACCGTCGCGCAGGCACAACAACACCCGATCGCCGCGGCGGATGCTGCTGCGGGGCGAGACCACCAACAGATCACCGCTCAGATAGCAAGGCGGCGCCAGATCCCGGTCGAGCTCGAGCACATAGGCGTCCTCATCGTCCACATGGGGGAACTCCACCTCCTCCCAGGCGCCGCCCTGGGGAAAGCCGGACGGGTCGAGATGGGCGAGGGGATCGAGTTCGCTCAGCCGCACCGCCCGCAGCCGTTGGAACGGGCGCTCCTCGCCGCCGGCACCGCCCTCGTCGATGAGGCCCACGAAATCGCGCAAGGAGGTGCCGGTGGCTTCGAGGATCTTGGCGAGGCTTTCGGTGCTGGGCCAGCGCTTCTTGCCCTCGCGGGTGGTGCGCTTGCTCTTGTTGAAGGTGGTGGGATCCAGCCCGGCCTTGCGGGCCAGCGCCGAGGGCGACATGCCGTGGAGCTCGGCGAGCCGATCGATGCCCCTCCAGATCTCCTCGTGGGTCAACATCAGGACCTTCCTCCCTTGTCGGCGCCGCTTCCGGCAAGTTGTAGGAAATTGTTCTTGACCACCTGTCCGGATCCGCCGCACTGTCCGATGCGTTCAACCGTGCCGCACATGCATGCCGGCTCCGCACCTGCCAACGCGACCCTGTGTCCTCGTGGTCTTTGAGGACCAGCCGGAAAGCCGCTGGCTGCGCTGGCTTCGACCCGGTTTTCGCCACTGCTTCTGTCTGGTTCGCGGCGAAGGGGGTTGGATCGTCTGCGACAGCCGGAGCGACGGCCTGGTTATCTTGCCCGCTCCGGATTGCGGTGTCGAGCCGCTGGCGCGCAGTTACGCCCGGCTCGGGGCGCGGGTGCTGGCGGTGGCGGGACGACCGGCGCGCGGCCGGCTGCTGCCGCCCGGACCGTTCACCTGCGTGGAGCTGGTCAAGCGGGTGCTCGGCCTCAACGGTTGCGGGATCCTCACCCCCTACCGCCTCTACCGCCGCCTCAAGGCGCAGCCGAGCTGCTGGCTGGAAGCCGGCCCCGCTTGACACGTGGCAGAGGAAAAGATACCTTCTCAATCGGCACGAGATCCTATTCGGAGAGCGTCCATGCCGGCCATGGCAGTGGAGGCCGTGGACAAGGCCTATCGGCTCGCCCGCGAGCGGCGCCGGCCCTGGGAGCCCCTGTGGCGGGAGTGTTTCGCCTATGCCGCGCCGGTGCGCGGCGGCGGCCTCGACGGCGCCTTCGCCCCGGCGAGCCGGCTCAGCGACCAGCTGTTCGACGGCACCGCCCCGGATGCGGTGGAACAGCTGGCGGCGAGCCTGCTCGCCGAGCTCGCGCCCCCCAATGCGCGTTGGTTCGAAATCGTCCCGGGGGTGGAGCTCTCGCAGCCGCAGCGCAGCGAACTGGCGCCGGAGCTCGAACGCATCACGCGCCTGCTCGAGTCCCAGTTCGCCCGCTCCAACTTCGCGGTCGAGCTGCATCAGGCGTTCCTCGATCTGGTCACCGTCGGCACCGCCACCCTGTTGTTCCAGGAAGCGCCCCCGGAGGCCGACAGCGCCTTCCGGTTCGTGGCCGTGCCGGCCGCCGAGATGGCCATCCTCGGGGACGGCGACGGCCGCATCACCCATCAGTTCCGCACCACCCATCCCACCCTCGCCGCCCTCGCCGCGCGCTTTGCCGGCATCTGCTGGCCCGAGCCCCTCCAGGAGCGGCTCAAGGAGCGGCCGGAGCTTCGGGTGGAGTATGTGGAGGCGGCCTTCTGCGAGGGGGCGGGGTGGCGTTATGTGGCGTTTTTGCCCGCCGGATCCCACGGCCCGGCGTTGTTGTTGCAGGAGGCGCATCTCGACCGGTCCCCCTTTCTCACCTTCCGCTGGATCAAGGCGGCCGGCGAGCTCTACGGCCGTTCGCCGGTGATGACGGCGCTGCCCGACATCAAGACCGCCAACAAGGTGGTGGAGTTGATCCTCAAAAACGCCTCCATCGCCGTCACCGGCATCTGGCTTGCGGAGGACGACGGGGTGCTCAACCCGGCCAACATCGATCTCACCCCGGGCAGCATCATCCCCAAGGCGCCGGGCTCCGCCGGGCTCGTGCCGCTGCAGGCGCCGGGCCGGTTCGACGTCTCGGAGCTGGTGCTCTCCGATCTTCGCGCGCGCATCCGCCACACCCTTCTGGTGGACAAGCTCGGGCCGTTGCAGGGCCCGCGCATGACCGCCACCGAGGTGTTGGAGCGCAGCGCCGAGGCCGCCCGCCTGCTCGGGGCCATCTACGGGCGGCTGCAGGGCGAGCTGCTCGCGCCGCTCGTGCAGCGCGCCGCCGCCATCCTCAGGCGCCGCGGTGAGATCCCCGACCTGCCGATCGACGGGCGGGTGGCCGATATCGCCTGGCGCATGCCGCTCGCCCGGCTCCAGGCCCGGGAGGAGGTGCGCAACCTGCTCTTGTGGCTGGACAGCTTGAACGGGCTGGGCCCGGCGGCGCTGGCCCAGCTGGCCGATGTGGGGGCGCTGGTCCGGCGTCTCGCCGATGCGCTCGGGGTGCCGGCGGAGCTGGTGCGCGAGCCCTCGGGCCCGGGTGCCGGGCCGGCAGAGCAGGCCGGGGAGAGCGCCCATGTCGCGTAAAGGCCGCCCCGGCGGCTGGAGCGCCCTCGAGCCCAAGGCGGGCCAGCGGGGCGCCGCCCAGGATCTGGCCGCGGACTTCGCCCGCTGTTTCTCGACCCCGGCCGGGCGCAGGGTGCTCGAGTATCTCGAGCGCGCCTTCCTCGCCCGCAGGGTGCCGCCCACCGCCTCCGATGCGCTTTTGCGTCACGTCGAGGGGCAGCGCAGCGTGGTGGCCCACGTCCGTTCCCTCATCGAACAGGGCCTGTCCGCCCGTCGCAGCTGAGGATCTGCCATGACCGACGATCGTGACCTTCCCTTGTCGTCTTCCTTGCCCGAGACCGGCGTCGACCCGGCCGAGGCGCCCGCCGCGCCGCTTGCGGAGGCGCAAGCAGAGGATCCTTCCCCCGAGCCGGCGGAGCCGCCCGTGGCGGCGCTGTCCGAGCGCCCGCCGGAGATCCCGGAGAAGTTCTGGGACGCCGAGAAGGGTGAGCCGCGCTTCGACGCCCTGCTCAAGTCCTATCTCGAGCTCGAGCGTAAGCTCGGCCGCATGGTGCCGCTGCCGGAGGGGGAGCAGGACGAGGCCGCCCGCCACCGGCTGCTGAGGGCGCTCGGCTGGCCGGAGAGTCCCGAAGAGTACGAGGTCGAGCCGCCCCACCCCTGGCTCGAGCGGGATCCGGAGCTGGAACAGCGGCTCCATCAGGCGGGTTTCACCCGCGACCAGGTGCAGCTGGTCTACGAGCTCGCCGCCGAGCGGCTGTGGCCGGCGGTGGCGGAGGCGGTGGCCGAGCTGGAGGCGGAGCGGGAGCGGGAGAAGCTGGTGGCCCATTTCGGGGGCGAGGAGGCCTTCGCCCGCATCGCCCGGGCGGTCGACCGCTGGGCCAAGAGCCATCTCGAGCCCGAGGTGTACGAGACCCTGGCCGGCTCGCGCCAGGGGGTGCTGGCGCTCGTCCAGATGATGCGGGCCTCGGAGCCCGAGCTGGTGGGCGAGGCCGAGGGCGGCGCGTTGGCGGTCAGCGAGGAGCAGCTGGTCGAGATGATGCGGGATCCCCGCTACTGGCGCGACCGCGATCCCGAGTTCGTGGCCCGCGTCACCGAGGGGTTCCGCCAGCTCTACGGCACATGACCCGAAAGGCGGGCAACCGCGAAGGCGGTCCGCCGATCGCGGCGGGCGGGATCGGCCCCGGCCTGCGGACAACCGGTCCGGCTCGCGCAACCCAACCCCTTCAACAGGAGTGAGACGACCACCATGAGCGTGATGATCGAACAGGCCTTCATCAAGCAGTTCGAGCGCGAGGTGCACGAGGCCTATCAGCGCCAGGGCTCGAAGCTGCGTCCCACCGTGCGCGTCAAGAACGGGGTCAAGGGCAGCTCCACCGTCTTCCAGAAGGTGGGCAAGGGAGCGGCCGCCACCAAGGCGCGGCACGGCATGGTGCCGGTGATGAACGTGGAGTTCAGCAGCGTCGAGGTGTTCCTCGTCGACTACTATGCCGGCGAGTGGGTGGACAAGCTGGACGAGCTCAAGACCAACATCGACGAGCGTCAGGTGTTGGCCAACGCGGGCGCCTTCGCCCTCGGCCGCAAGACCGACGAGCTCATCATCGAGGCGCTCGCCAGCACGCCCAATGTGGCCGGCACCGACACCACCGGGCTCACCAAGGAGAAGGTGCTCGAGGCCTTCGAGATGCTCGGCGCCAAGGACGTGCCCGACGACGGCCAGCGCTATGCGGTGATCGGCTGGAAGCAGTGGTCGGAGCTGTTGAACCTGCCCGAATTCGCCAACGCCGAGTTCGTGGGCGACGACCAGCTGCCCTGGCGCGGCACCCAGGCCAAGTACTGGCTCGGAACCCTGTGGATCCCGCACTCGGGTCTGCCCCTCGAGGGCGGCGTGCGCAGCTGCTTCTGGTACCACAGGAGCGCCATCGGCCATGCCGTGGGCCAGGACGTGGTCACCGACATCACCTGGCACGGCGACCGCGCCGCCTACTTCATCTCCAACATGATGTCCCAGGGGGCGGCGCTCATCGATCCCGACGGTGTCATCAAGATGCCCGCTCTGGAGGCGTGATCATGGCTTATGATCCCAAGAACCTGAGTGTGTTGTCCTACGCCAACGGCTTCACCCTCTGGCATTACCGCACCACGGACCAGCCCGCCGACGTGGACAACGCCGGCTACTTCAACGAGGCGGCCAACATGCTGCGGGTGGGCGACTTCATCTTCGTGAACGCCGGCATCGGTGCGGCCCCCTCGCACGGGGTGCTGGTGGTGGTGAGCAACGCAGGCGGCACGGTGGACGTGTCCAACCTCACCGCCTTCGGATCGGTCAACTCCGACTGAGCCGGCGGGAGCCCGGGCGACGGTCCGGGCTCCCCCGCCCCGGGGCCCCTCCGCCGCGTCCGAGACCTCTCCTCACGTCGCATCGGGACCACCGGTCATGTACACCGACGTCAGCATCTGCGCGAAAGCGCTCGTCAAGCTCGGCATCCCGCCGATCACCTCCTTCAACGAGCCGCGCGCCGAGGCGGAAGTGGCGCGGGAGCTCTATCCGACCGTGCGCGACGGGCTGCTCGCCGCCTACCCCTGGTCCTTCACCATCGCCCAGGCCGATCTCCAGCAGGATCCAAACGCCCAGCCGGCGGATTTCCGCTACGCCTACCTCCTGCCCGCCGATCTGCTCCGCACCATCTCCGCCGGCACCGGCGGGCGCGGACGGGGGCTGATCTTCCGCATCCGCGGCGACCGGCTGGTG
>Ga0256839_1003683_pt1 | contig 15594 bp, 16 predicted proteins | sample 354166metaG_FD_185968 | JGI IMG/M metagenome (GOLD analysis project Ga0256839, IMG submission 185968) | Hydrothermal vent microbial communities from Mid Atlantic Ridge, Atlantic Ocean - 354-166 | ecosystem: Environmental > Aquatic > Marine > Hydrothermal vents | place: Atlantic Ocean: Mid... | reverse complement strand
CACCCGCCGCGCGCGCAAGGGCGAGCGCCTGTACAGTTTCGGCAGCAGCACGTACAAGCCCAAGGACAAGTTTTCCTCGCCGTACTGGCTGGACGAGGAGGCGTTCCTGGAGGTGAAGGCGAAGTTTTACCGCGACGGTCACTGGGACCGGCAGGGGGTGAAGGAGTACCTGGCGCTGCCGTGCAAGAACCGGGCCGATGCGCTGGACATGGTGGAGGTCACCGAGGAACATACCCTGGTGCGTTCCACCATCGTCGGGGCAAAGGAACGCGTGAGGTATTTCGGGTTCGACGGCGAGGTGGTTGCGGTGAGACATGAAATGGACGGTGGGGGGACACAGGTCTTTCCAGATCCGAGGAAGCTCGGGGAGGTGAAACGGCTATGGTGAAGCCGGTGACGAAGCGAGAAATCTACGATCTCACGGTCAAGTACTGCGACCGGATCCTGGAGATCCTGAAGGACTGGGAGCCGTCCAACGACACCCCGCCCGGGCGAATCATATTTGAGTGTTTATGGCTGAAACAGGAAATCGAGCGCAACCGGCTGCCAGTACCTTTCTTCGATGAGATTCTAAGTATCCGCCACACCTACACTGACGGCGACATGCCCGACGAGGCATATGAGAAGGGGATCCGGCGCTATTTGAGATTTATTATCGAGCTTTCGGATGGTTACCGTATCGTGGAGCCCAAGGACTACCCCGAGGTTCGCGAAGACATTGCCCGTTTCATGGAGAAGCTGAAGGCGGGGGGCTGGGAGTCGAAGGAGGGGGTGCCGGAGCTGCTGGAAGACCTGGCGGCCATCCGGGAGAGGCTGGAGACGACGGAGGAAGTCATTCCGCTGCCATTTGCAGGCCACAAGTTTTTCGACAATCCGGACTGGTTCAGCTGGGCAAGGCCGTATTTCAAGGAGAGTCCGGAACTTCAGAGGGAGTTTCGCGCACTAGCGTCTGAATTGTTCAGCGGCCGATTCGACAAGTACCGCTACCAGGACCCGGCGCCGCCGCAGGCGACGCTGGAGGCATAGGGGTGCACGGTGCCGCGCCGCTGCGGAAGTGGAACGGGCGTACACGAACCGGCGATGACATGCCCGGCTTCCTCTGTACCCATCGCGTCCTCTGCGCCTTCGCGTTGAAAATCTCGCTGCCCGGCATGCCGGCTCGGCCATCGTGGCCCGTGGCAGACGCTGGCGCTGCCTGCGAATATGTCAATGGCGTAGGGTACGTTCGCGGTGCGAACGCACCGGGCTTGCGGGGCCGGTCGCGTAAGAGCGAGCGCCTGTAGGGGCACGTAGGGCGGCACCGCGCAGCGGCACACCGGCGTGGCGTCCCTTTCCGTCCTCCGTCGTCCGTCATCTGTCCTCCGGCCCCGGCAACGCTGCGCGATGCCGCCGTGGCGTGGCGGCGGCTTTCGCGATGCTCAAGCCGCCCTACGCTGGCTGATTCCCACCAGCCGCCAACACCCGGCACCCTCACACCAGCATGCGCGCGCCCAGCACCGCCAGCACCACGGCGAACACCCGCCGCAGGGTCCGGGGCGGGAGGCGGTGGGCCAGGCGCGCGCCCACCGGGGCGGTGAGCACGCTGGCGGTCGCCACCGCCGCCAGCGCCGGGAGATGGACATACCCCGCGCTCCACGCCGGTAGCCCCGGCCGGGCCCAGCCGGTGGCGATGAACCCCAGCGCTCCGGCGGCGGCGATGGGCAGACCGCAGGCGGCGGACGTGGCCACCGCCTGGTGCACGGGCACGCGGCACCAGGCCAGGAACGGCACCGTGAGGGTGCCGCCGCCGATGCCGGCCAGGGCCGAGAGCACGCCGATGCCACCGCCGGCGGCGGCCAGGGCCGGTGCGCCGGGCAGCGCGCGGCCGCCCCGCGGCCGCAGGTCCAGCCCCATCTGCACCGCCACCGCCAGCTCGAACAGGCCGAAGAAGACCTTGAGTGCCTGGGTGGAGAACAGGTGCGCCAGCCCCGCCCCGGCCAGGGCCCCCGCGGCCACGCCGGGGCCCAGGGCCCGGAACAGGTCCCAGCGCACCGCGCCGCGGCGGTGATGGGCGCGCAGGGAGGACACGGCGGTGGGCACGATGACGGCCAGCGAGGTGCCCAGGGCCAGGTGCATGATCTGGCCGGGATCGAAGCCCAGGCGGGCAAAGCTCCAGGCCAGCACCGGCACCACCACGAGCCCGCCGCCCACCCCCAGCAGGCCCGCGGCCAGGCCGGCGGCGGCGCCGGCCAGGACGTACCACGGCCACGCCTCGGCCACCGGCGGCTCAGGCGATCCAGATGGTCTTGACGTTGACGAACTCGCGGATGCCGTGGCGGGACAGCTCGCGGCCGTAGCCCGAGCGCTTGATGCCGCCGAAGGGCAGGCGCGGGTCGCTCTTGACCATGCCGTTGACGAAGCAGCAGCCGGCCTGCAGGCGGCGGGCGAAGGCCTCGCCGCGGGCGGGGTCACGGGTCCACACGCTGCCGCCGAGGCCGAAGGGCGAGTCGTTGGCGATGCGCAGGGCGTCGGCCTCGTCGCGGGCGCGGATGACGATGGCCACCGGCCCGAACAGCTCCTCGTGGTAGGCGCGCATGCCGGGGGTCACGCGGTCGAGGATGGACGCCTGGTAGAAGGCACCGCTGCCCTCCACCGGCGCGCAGCCGGTCACCGCCACCGCGCCGGCCTCGATGCTGTCGGTGACCTGGCGGTGCAGCTCGTCGCGCAGGTCGGCCCGCGCCATGGGAGCCAGGGTGGTGGCCTCGTCCATGGGATCGCCCGGTTGCAGCGCCTCCACCCCGGCCTTGAAGCGGGCCAGGAAGTCCTCGGCGATGGCATCCACCACGATGAAGCGCTTGGCCGCGATGCAGCTCTGGCCGCAGTTGAGAAAACGCGAGGCCACCGCGTTGTTCACCGCCCGGTCCAGGTCGGCGTCCTCCAGCACCACGAAGGCGTCGGAGCCGCCCAGCTCCAGCACCGACTTCTTGATGTTGGCGCCGGCGGCCTCGGCCACCGAGCGGCCCGCCGGCTCGCTGCCGGTGAGGGTGACGGCGTGGATGCGCGGGTCGTCGATGACGCGCTTCACCTGCGAGGCGCGAATCATGAGGGTGCGGAACACCCCGGCCGGGAAGCCGGCCTCGCGGAACACCTCCTCGATGGCCAGCGCGCACTGGGGCACGTTGGAGGCGTGCTTGAGCACCCCGGTGTTGCCCGCCACCAGCGCCGGGGCGGCGAAGCGGAACACCTGCCAGAAGGGAAAGTTCCACGGCATCACCGCCAGCACCGTGCCCAGCGGCTGGTAGGCCACCAGCGAGCGGCCGGCGTCGGACTCGATGATCTCGTCGGCCAGGAAGGCCGGCCCCTGCTCGGCGTAGAACTCGCAGACCCAGGCACACTTCTCCACCTCGGCCCGCGCCTCGCGCAGGAGCTTGCCCATCTCCTGGGTGATGAGGCGGGCATAGCGGTCGGTGTCGCGGCGCAGCACCTCCGCCGCCTTGCCCATGAGGGCGCACCGCCGGTCCATGGGCGTGGCGGCCCAGGCCGGCGTGGCCTGCGCCACCTGTTCCAGCGCGGCGTCCAGAGTCCGCTCGTCCCAGTCCGGGAACTCACCCACCGCCTCGCCCGAGGCCGGATTCACCGCAACGAAGCTCATGCCCTGCTCCTTTCCCCGTCGGGGCCGAAATTTCTTGATAAATTAGAAGTATAGTCGCAAAGTCTGACAATGGATCGAGGCCCATGCCTTGACCACCGGCGGCCGGGGCCGGGACAATCCCGGCCCCGGCGGGAACCCATGGCAACTCCATGAAAACGAAAGACATCGTCATCCTGGGCGGCACCGGCTTCGTGGGGGGGCACCTGGCCCACCGGCTCGCGGCCGAAGGTCACCGCCTGCGCCTGTTGACCCGCGACCCCGAGCGCCGCCGCGACCTCCGGGTCCTGCCCACTGCCGAGCTCGTCGCCGCCGACGTGCACGACCCGCGCGAGCTGGCGCGCCACGTGGAAGGCGCCGACGCCGTGATCAACCTGGTGGGCATCCTCAACGAGCGCGGCGACTCCGGCACCGGTTTCCGCCGCGTCCACGTGGAGCTGGCGGAGAAGGTGGTGCGGGCCATGAACGAGACCGGCGTGCGCCGCCTGCTGCACATGAGCGCGCTCAATGCCGATGCCGAGCAGGGTCCCAGCCATTACCTGCGCACCAAGGGCCAGGCCGAGGACCTGGTCCATGCCGCGGCGGGACTGGAGGTCACCAGCTTCCGCCCCTCCGTGATCTTCGGCCCCGGCGACAGCTTCTTTACCCGCTTCGCCAGACTGCTGCGGCTGGCGCCCGGCGTCTTTCCCCTGGCCATGGGCCGGGCCCGCTTCGCCCCGGTGTACGTGGAGGACGTGGTGCACTGTTTCGCCGCCGCCCTGGCCGATCCCCATACCATCGGCCGGCGCTACGACCTGTGCGGGCCGCGGGTCTATACCCTGAAAGAGCTGGTGGAGTTCACCGCCCGGGTCATCGGCATGCGGCGCAAGGTCGTCAGCCTCGGGCCGGTGCTGTCGGCGCTGCAGGCCAACGTGCTGGAGTACGTCCCGGGCAAGCCCTTCTCCCGCGACAACTACCGCTCGCTGCAGGTGGACGCGGTGTGCCGGGAACCGTTTCCGGACATCTTCGGCATCACCCCGCAGGGCATCGAGGCGGTGGTGCCCCAGTACCTGGGCGGGCGGCGCATGCGCGCCCGCTACCAGGAGTTCCGCCGCCTCGCCCGGCACGAGGCCTGACCGGCCCAGGCTGTCTGCGCCATGAAGATGTACAAGGTCGGCGGCTGCGTGCGCGACCGGTTGCTGGGCCTGCCGGTCAAGGACCGCGACTGGGTGGTGGTGGGCGCCACGCCCGAGGACATGATCGCCCGCGGCTTCCGCCAGGTGGGGCGCGACTTCCCCGTGTTCCTCCATCCCGAGACCCACGAGGAGTACGCCCTGGCCCGCACCGAGCGCAAGACCGGTCCCGGCTACCATGGTTTCTCGGTCCATGCCGCGCCCGACGTGACCCTGGAGGAGGACCTGCGCCGGCGCGACCTCACCATCAACGCCATGGCCGAGACCGAGGACGGCGAGATCATCGATCCCTTCGGCGGCCGGCGCGACCTGGAGGCCCGCCTGTTGCGCCACGTCTCCCCCGCCTTCGCCGAGGATCCCGTGCGTATTCTCCGCGCGGCGCGCCTCGCCGCGCGCTACGCCGACCTGGGCTTTCGCGTGGCCGACGAGACCCTGGCCCTCATGCGGCAGATGGTGGACGCGGGCGAGGTGGACGCCCTGGTCCCGGAGCGGGTCTGGAGCGAGACCGAGCGCGCCCTGGGCGAAGACCGGCCGTCACGGTACTTCGCCGTCCTGCGCGAGTGCGGCGCCCTGGCGCGGCTGTTTCCCGAGATCGACCGCCTGTTCGGCGTGCCCCAGCCGCCGGAACACCACCCGGAGGTGGACACCGGGATCCACACCCTGCTGGTGGTGGACCAGGCCGCGCGCCGGTCGCCGGAAGCGGTGGTGCGCTTCGCCGCCCTGGTCCACGACCTGGGCAAGGGCACCACGCCGCGCGAGGAATGGCCGCGGCACGCCGGCCACGAGGAACGGGGGGTGCCCCTGGTGGAGGCACTGTGCGCCCGCTTCAAGGTGCCGCGGGCCTTCCGCCAACTGGCGGTGCTGGTGACCCGCTACCACCTCCACTTCCACCGCGCCGCGGAGCTGCGCCCCGCCACCCTGCTGGACACCCTGCAGGCGCTGGACGCCTTCCGCCGCCCCGGGCGCTTCCACCAGTGGCTGGCGGCCTGCGAGGCCGACGCCCGCGGCCGGCCCGGCTGGGAGGACCGCGAACTGGAACAGCCCGGCATCTTCCGCCGCGCGCACGCGGCCGCCGCCGCCGTCACCCCTGCCCACCTGCCCCCCGGGCTCGAAGGCCGCGCCGTCGCCGACGCCCTGCGCCGGCGGCGCATGGAGGCCATCGCCCGGGCGCTGGGGACCGGAGACCAGGGGCTGGGAACCGGCGGCGTCCCGTAGGGAGCGTTCACCTCGTCAACGCCCCGCAAGGGCGGCGCGCTTCCGCGGGCGGCACACCGGGTTTCGCGGGGTCCGATCGCCGCGGGTGCGCGCCGGAGGGACGGTGCCCTCCCTTGCTCAAGCTCCCAACCTGTCCTCCACCCAGCGCAGGATGCGGCCGGCGCGGCCGCGGGTGATCCACCAGGCCAGGGCCACGCCCAGGGTGTTGGCCGCCATGTCGGCGATCTCGAACAGGCGACCGCCCAGCAGGCCCTGGAGGTATTCCAGCACCACGCCCATGAACACGAAGCCCGCGGCAATGCCGTGGCGCGTCGTGGAAGCCGGGTAGATCTGGGCGAACCAGCCCATGAGTACCCCGTAGGCCAGCAGGTGGGCCAGCTTGTCGCCCAGGTGGATGTCCGGGGTGGGCGGCGGTTGTGGGCTCAGGCTGGCCCACACCACCAGGGCCACCAGGGCCCAGCCCACGGCCAGCCAGCCGCGATGATGGCGCAGGCGGGGACCCTGTTCCCTGGTTCCGTTCATGGGCCTCAGTAAAACACGACCAGCAGCGCCGTGCCCAGCAGCAGGCGGTAGATCACGAAGGGCATCATGCCCACCCGCGCCACCAGGCGCAGGAACCAGTGGATGCAGGCATACGCCGCCCCCGCCGACAGCAGCACGCCGAGGCCGAAGGCGGTCCAGTCCACCGGTGCCGCGGCCTCCGCCAGCTTCACGCTCTCCAGCAGCGAGGCGGCGAGGATGATGGGCACCGACAGCAGGAAGGAAAACCGCGCCGCCCCCTGGCGCGACAGGCCCAGGAACAGCCCGGCGGTGATGGTGATGCCGGAGCGCGAGGTGCCGGGCACGAGGGCCAGGGCCTGGGCCAGTCCCACCAGCACCGCGCCGCCCCAGCCCAGCCGGTACTCGTCCCGCGTGCCGCCGCCGCGGCGGTCGGCGACCCACAGCAGCAGGCCGAACCCCACGGTGGCCGCGGCGATGACCAGGGGCGAGCGCAGCCACTGCTCCACCATGTCGTCCAGCAGGAGGCCGGCGGCGCCCGCCGGCACCGTGGCCACCACCACCGCCCAGGCCAGGCGGCTGTCGGCGCTGTGCCGGCGGCGGGTGACAGAACGGACCCAGGCCAGGGCCATGCGGTTGAGCTCGGTGCGGAAGTAGATCACCACCGCCGCCAGCGAGCCCAGGTGCACGGCCACGTCGAAGGCCAGGCCCTGGTCCGGCCAGCCGGTGAGCACCGGCACCAGGATGAGGTGCGCCGAGCTGGACACCGGCAGGAACTCGGTGAGCCCCTGCACCAGGGCCAGCACGATGACCTGGATCAGCTCCATGCCTACAGCGTCCCGGACAGGTCCCGCAGGGAGAATCCCGCCGCCACCACGTCCACGCCGCGGGAGAGGCTCATGACCTTGAACAGCTCGCCCATCTCCTGCGGCAGGGTCAGGCGCCGGAGCTGGGCCGCGGTGTCCATCTGCGCGCGCACGTCGGCCGGATTGACCTGCGCCGCCAGTTCCGTGATCCCGGCCCCGAGCAGGAATCCCGCCTGGTGGGTGTAGCCGTCCAGGCGCAGGCCCGCGTCCACCGCCGCCTCCGCCACCGCGGTGAAGTCCACGTGGGCGGTGATGTCCTGCAGGCCCGGGAACAAGAACGGGTCGCCGTGGGCGCGATGGCGGTAGTGGCACATGAGGGTGCCCTGGCTGCGCTGGGGATGGTAGAACTCGCGGCGCGGGAAGCCGTAGTCCACCAGCAGCAGGGCACCGCGGGCAAGGCGCCGCCCCACGGTGGCCACCCAGGCCTCGGCCGCGAAGTTCACCTCGCTGGTGTAGCCGTCGGGCAGCGGTGCGCCCAGCAGCGACTCCACGGCCGCCACCCGCTGCGCCAGCGCCGCCGGCGCCGGCAACCGCACCCAGCGGAAACCTTCCCCCTCGGGCGCCACGCCCAGCTCGTGCACGGTGCCGCCCGCGCAGACGAAGCGGCTCACGGGCATGGCGTCCAGGACCTCGTTGGCCACCACCACGCCCTCGAAACTCTCGGGCAGGGTGTCGATCCATTCCACCGCGCCGCGCCCGGCCAGGTTGGCCTGCTGCCACCGGCGCAGGCCGGCGGAGGGCTCCAGGATCAGGTAGCGGGAGGGGGCCACGTCCAGCGCCGCCCACTCGTCCAGCATGACCGCGGCCAGGGCGCCGCTGCCGGCACCCGGCTCCAGCACCACGGGATCGTCCAGGCCCGAGAGCACCGGCGCCAGGGCCCGGGCCAGGCAGCGCCCGAACAGCGGCGAGATCTCCGGCGCGGTGACGAAATCACCGGCCGCGCCCAGCTTCACCGCGCCGGCGCTGTAATAACCCAGGCCCGGCGCGTACAGCACCAGCTCCATGAAACGCGCGAAGGGAACGGCCCCGCCGGCGACGGCCATGGCCTCGCGCAGGTGCGCCGCCACGCGGGCACTGTGCGCGCGGGCACCGGCGTCGGGGGTGGGCAGCTTGCTCGAACCGGCGGTCATGGCTGAAGCGGACATGGGTTCCCGGCTGGCGTTGGCGGCGGCGGCGGCTTTTGCGGTACAGTGGGCGGCGTCGTTTTCGCCCGGCGGAGGATAGCACAGTGCTCACGGACAAGGTGGTGCTCATCACCGGCGCCGCCCACCGCATCGGCGCCACCATCGCCCGCCTGCTGCACGCCGAGGGCATGCGCGTCGTGCTGCACTACCGCTCCTCGCGCGCCGCGGCCCAGGCCTTGCAGCAGGAGCTCACCGCGCAGCGGCCCGACTCGGTGATGCTGGTGCAGGCCGACCTGCTCGCCACCGCCGGGCTCTCCACCCTGGTGACCGAGGCGGTCAACGCCTGGGGCCGGCTGGACGTGCTGGTCAACAACGCCTCCACCTTCTACCGCACCCCGCTGGGCACGGTGACCGAGGAACAATGGAACGACCTCATGGGCACCAACCTCAAGGCACCCTTCTTCCTGTCCCAGGCGGCGGCCCCGCACCTGCGCGCCCGGCACGGCTGCATCGTCAACATCGTGGACATCCACGCCGACCGCCCGCTGAAGCACTTTCCCGTCTACAGCATGGCCAAGGCCGGCCTGGTGATGCTGACCCGGGCCCTGGCCTGCGAGCTGGGTCCCGAGGTGCGGGTCAACGCGGTGGCCCCCGGTGCCATCCTGTGGCCGGAACACCTGGACGAGGTGACCAAGCAGCGCATCGTCTCGCGCACCTTCCTCAAGCGCCAGGGGGATCCCGCCGACATCGCCAAGGCCGTGCGCTTTCTCATCCGCGACGCCGACTACATGAGCGGCCAGGTCCTCACCGTGGACGGCGGCCGCAGCCTCAATTCTTAAGGTGCTGGGTGCTGGGTGCTGGGTGCTGGGGGCTGGGGAAGACGGGCCCGGTGGTTCGACGCCGCGTCTCAACAGGCACCCTGGTCCAGGTCGAGCGCCACCGGCCACAGGGCCTGGCTGGACTGATCGAAGTCCGCCCACAGCTCGGCCATGGTGCGCCCGGCCACGGGATGCACCAGCTCCGGCGCCAGGTCCGCCAGCGGGCGCAGGACGAAGGCATTGTCCAGGATCTCCTCCCGCGGCAGCACCAGGCCCGGCGTGTCCAGCACCAGGCTGTCGTAGAGCAGCAGGTCGAGATCGATGACCCGGGAGGAGAAACGCGGGCCGCTGCGGTCCCGCCCGTGGGCATCCTCGATGGCATGCAGGCGCGCCGCCACCGCCTGTGCCGGCAGCGTGGTCCCGGCCCCGGCCACCAGGTTGAGAAAGTTGTCGCCGGCGAACCCCACCGCCTCGCTCTCGTACACCGGCGACAGCGCCAGCGGCCCGAACTCGCGGCGCAAGGCGGCCAGTGCCCGGCGCACGTTGCGCGCGGGGTCGATGTTGCTGCCGATGCTTATATATATGCGGGCCACGCCAGGCTCAGTCGCGGCGGCCGCGCTCGATGAGCACGCCCACGTCGCGGGCGCCGCGGATGGCGCCGGGCTTGTTCAGGCGCAGGCGCACCCAGGGCACCGGGAACTCGTCGAGGATGATCTGCGCGATGCGCTCGGCCAGGGTCTCCACCAGCTGGAACCGCGACTCCTCCACGAAGGCGATGATGCGCTTGGCCACCGCCTTGTAGTCGAGGGTGTCCTCCAGGGCATCGCTGGCGGCGGCGGGACGGATGTCGAAGGCCATCTCGATGTCGAGGCTGATGGTCTGGCGCACGCGCCGCTCCCACTCCCAGACCCCGATGACGGTGTCGATGCGCAGGTCGTTGAGGTAGATGATGTCCATGGCGGGAAAGGTTATAGAACTGCCCGAAATTGTGCCATCCCGAAGCCGGCAAAGTTTACCGGACCGTGACCCGCGCGAAGGTGTGGCCTGTTGCCTGGTGGGTGCCGGGTGCCGGGTGCCGGGGTACGCAATAGCGTATCCGGGAAAACATGGTGGAACGATTATCCAGGGCCGAGCCACCAAGGGTGGCACGAACCGCCCGCCGCGGCGCTTGTCCCCGCCGGCGGGGACCGGTATCTTGCGCCCCATGTCATGGTTGTATGCCGGGCTCGTGCCCGCCGCCTACCTGCTGGGCTCGGTCTCCAGCGCCATCGTGGTCTGCCGCCTCATGGGCCTGCCGGACCCGCGCAGCCAGGGCTCGGGCAATCCCGGGGCCACCAACGTGCTGCGGGTGGGCGGCCGGGCGGCGGCGGCGGTGACCCTGGCCGGCGACATGGCCAAGGGCCTGGTCCCGGTGGCGGCGGCGCGGTGGCTGGGCGCGCCGGAGGGGCTGGTGGCGGCCACCGCCGCCGCGGCCTTCCTCGGCCACCTGTACCCGGTGTTCTTCGGCTTTCGCGGCGGCAAGGGGGTGGCCACCCTGCTGGGCACCCTGCTGCCCCTGTCCTGGCCCGCGGGCCTGCTCACCCCCGCCACCTGGCTGCTGGCGGCGAAGCTGTTCCGCATCTCGTCGCTGGCGGCCCTCATCGCCACCGCCCTGGCGCCGGCCTACGTGTGGTTCTTCACCCGCTCGCCGGTGCTCACCGCCACCGTGGCCGCCATGGGCCTGCTCCTCTACTGGCGCCACCGCGACAACATCCGCCGCCTGCTGCGGGGCGAGGAAGGGCGCATCGGCCACAAGGGCTGAGGCTACGCCGCTCCCGGCGGCGCCTCGCCCCCGTCCACCGGGGGCAGGTCCTCCAGGGGCCAGCGGGGGCGGGCGGTGAAGGCCAGGGGTTCGTGCTGGCCCGCGGCCAACCGGCACCAGCCGGCATAGGCGATCATGGCGCCGTTGTCGGTGCAGAACTCCGGCCGCGGGTAGTACACCCGCGCCCCCAGCCGTTCCACCTCCGCCTCCAGGCGCGCGCGCAGGCGCCGGTTGGCGGAGACCCCGCCCGCCACCACCAGGCGCCCGAGCCCGGTCTGGGCCAGGGCCCGGCGGCACTTGATGGCCAGGGTGTCCACCACCGCCTCCTCGAAGGCCCGCGCGATGTCGGCGTGCAGCCGGGCCCGGGCGGCGGCGTCCGCCGCCCGGGCCTCCTCCTCGCGCAGGGTGGTGAGGGTGTGGGTCTTGAGTCCCGAGAAGGAGAAATCCAGCCCCGGGCGGTCCGTCATGGGCCGCGGGAACCGGAACCGCTCCGGGTCGCCCCGCTCGGCCAGCGCGGCCAGGGCGGGGCCGCCGGGGTACGGCAGGCCCAGGAGCTTGGCGGTCTTGTCGAAGGCCTCGCCCGCGGCATCGTCCAGGGACTCCCCCAGCAGGCGGTAGCGGCCCACGCCGTCCACCGCCACCAGCTGGGTGTGACCGCCGGAGACCAGCAGGGCGACGAAGGGAAAGGCCGGCGGGTCCTCCTCCAGCATGGGGGCCAGCAGGTGGCCCTCCATGTGGTGGACCCCCACCGCGGGCACGCCCCAGGCCCAGGCCAGGGACCGGCCCACCGCGGCGCCCACCAGCAGGGCCCCGGCCAGGCCCGGCCCGGCGGTGTAGGCCACGCCGCCCACCTCCCCCGGCGCCAGGCCGGCCTGCGCCAGCACCCGCCGCAGCAGGGGCAGGAGGCGGCGCACGTGGTCGCGCGAGGCCAGCTCCGGCACCACGCCGCCGTAGACCGCGTGCAGGTCCACCTGGCTGTGCAGGGCGTGGGCCAGCAGGCCGCGGGCCGGGTCGTACAGGGCCACCCCGGTCTCGTCGCACGAGGTCTCGATGCCCAGGACGATCACGGCCGGCCGGCCTCCCGGCGGGCCGGGATGCTTTGCATTTGGCGGGGGCTGGGGGTAGAATGCGCCGCTTTCACGAGCCGATCCACTGTGGTCCAGAACAGGTAATCGTATACATGCCGTCTGTCCGAGTAAAAGAGAACGAGCCCTTCGATGTGGCGCTGCGCCGCTTCAAGCGGGCGTGCGAGAAGGCCGGCGTGCTGTCCGAGGCCCGCCGCCGCGAGTACTACGAGAAGCCCACCACGGTGCGCAAGCGCAAGCTGGCCGCCGCCATCAAGCGCCACCAGAAGAAGCTCAACCGCGAGCTGGCCAAGCGCCGCCGCCTCTACTGATTTCCCCTCCTCCCGGTTCCGGCCGCCATGAGCGAGCGCCTCAAGGACCGCATCAACGAGGACACCAAGGCCGCCATGAAGGCGCGCGACAAGGCGCGCCTGGCGGTGCTGCGCCTCATCGGCGCCGCCATCAAGCAGCGCGAGGTGGACTCGCGCACCGAGCTGGACGACGCCGGGGTGCTGGCGGTGCTGGAAAAGATGGTCAAGCAGCGGCGCGACTCCATCGCCCAGTACGAGAAGGCCGGCCGCGACGACCTGCGCCAGCAGGAGGAATACGAGCTCACAGTCATCCAGCAGTACCTGCCCCAGCCCCTGTCCGAGGCCGAGATCGCGCAGCTGGTGGATGCCGCGGTGGCCGAGGCCGGGGCCGCCTCGGTCAAGGACATGGGCAAGGTCATGGGCCTGCTCAAGCCGAAGCTGGCCGGACGGGCGGACATGGGCCAGGTGAGCCGGCTGGTCAAGGCGCGCCTGTCCGGTTGAGCCCCGGCCCCGGCGCCCGCCGGGGCGGACCGGGCGCCACCCCGCCCCTGAACACGCTCCCGGGGCGGCGGCGGACCCGCAGCGCGACACGCGCCGGATTTTGAGATAGGTTCATGTCCTCATGGCCGGCCGCATCCCGCAGTCCTTCATCGACGACCTCCTGGCCCGGGCCGACATCGTGGAGGTCATCGACGCCCGCGTGCCGCTGAAAAAGGCCGGGCGCGAGTACATGGCCTGCTGCCCCTTCCACAACGAGAAGACCCCCTCCTTCACCGTGAGCCCGGCCAAGCAGTTCTACCACTGCTTCGGCTGCGGCGCCCACGGTACCGCCCTGGGCTTCCTCATGGAGTACGAGCGCCTGTCCTTCCCCGAGGCGGTGGAGGCCCTGGCCCGTGAGCTGGGCCTGGAGGTGCCGCGGGAGGACGGCGGGCCCGGCCCGCGCCGGGACCGCGGCCGGGATGACCTCTACGACCTGCTGGGCCGGGCCGGCGCCTGGTACCGGGACCAGCTCCGGCACCATCCCCAGGCCCGGCGCGCCGTGGACTACCTCAAGGCCCGCGGGCTCTCCGGCGAAGTGGCCGCCCGCTTCGGGCTGGGCTTCGCCCCGCCGGGCTGGGACAACCTGGCCCGGTCCCTGGGCGGCGAGGCCGCGGTGCGGGAGAAGCTGGTGGCCGCCGGCATGCTCGTGCGCAAGGAGGGCGGGGGCGTCTACGACCGCTTCCGCGACCGCATCATGTTCCCCATCCGCGACCGGCGCGGTCGCACCATCGCCTTCGGCGGCCGCATCCTGCCGGACACCCGCGAGGGGGGCGAGCGGGCCCCGGCCAAGTACCTCAACTCCCCCGAGACCCCGGTGTTCCACAAGGGGCGCGAGCTCTACGGCCTGTGGGAGGTCCTCCAGGCCCGCCGCCGCCCGCAACGGCTGCTGGTGGTGGAGGGCTACATGGACGTGGTGGCCCTGGCCCAGCACGGCATCGACTACGCGGTGGCCACCCTGGGCACCGCCACCACCCGCGAGCACCTGCAGCAGATGTTCAAGCTGGTGCCGGAGGTGGTGTTCTGCTTCGACGGCGACGCCGCCGGGCGCCGGGCCGCGTGGCGCGCGCTGGAGACCGCCCTGCCGGTGCTGCGCGACGGCCTGGCCCTGCGCTTCATGTTCCTGCCCGAGGGCGAGGATCCCGACACCCGGGTGCGGGCGGTGGGACGCGAGGGCTTCGCCGCCGACCTGGCCGCGGCCCGGCCCCTGTCGGATTTCTTCTTCGAGCACCTGGCGGCGGAGCTGGATCTGGCCACCGCGGAGGGCCGCGCGCGGCTGGTGGACCAGGCCCGGCCCCTGCTGGGGCGCCTGCGCCCCGGGGTGTTCCGCGACATGATGCGCCAGCGCCTGGCCGAGCTGGCCCGGCTGGACCCCGCGCGCCTGGACCTCGGGGATGCCCGGGCGCCGGGGCCGTCCCCGGCCGCCGGCCCGCGCCGGCCGGCCCCCGGCCAGTCCACCCCGGTGCGCCGGGCCGTCGCCGCCCTGCTCCACGAGCCGGCCCTGGCCGCCGCCGCCCCCGCCGGCGCCCTGGAGGGCGTGGACCTGCCCGGGGCGGACCTGCTGCGGGCGTTGCTTGAAACCCTGCGCGAGCACCCCCATCTGACCTTCGACGCGCTCCTGCAGCGGTTCTCGGAGCACGGGCCATGGTCGGCCTGGCTGGTGAAGCTGGCGGCCCGGCCCCCGCTGGTGGCCGGCGAGGCCCTGGAGACGGAATTCCTGGCCAGCCTGCGCCGGCTGGAGGAACAGTGGCTGGAACAGCGGCGGGAACATCTGCCGGAGGCGGCCGTCAAAGGGTTGCCGCCGGAACAGCGCCGGCTCCTGCATCGTCCCTGGCGGGACCTCTCGGAAGACGACAAAATCCTTCTGAAACAGATAGTTATGGAGCATCCCCCGGGCGATGCCCCGGCCGGCGGCGCGGGCTCGGGTTAGTAAAAGCCCACTCCATGGTGTAAAATTCTTAAGTTTCACCCGCGCCGCACGCTATAGCGCTATTCCGGACAACCCAGGAACCCGAGCGAGACACCCAAACGTTTTGAGCAAGTACATGGACCAGCAGCAACAGTCGCAACTGAAGCTTCTCATCGCCAAGGGCAAGGAGCAGGGCTACCTCACCTATGCCGAGGTGAACGACCACCTGCCCAACGACATCGTCGACCCCGAGCAGATCGAGGACATCATCAGCATGATCAACGACATGGGCATCGCGGTGCACGAGACCGCGCCCGATGCCGATGCCCTGCTGATGACCGACACCGCGGTGGACGAGGAGGTGGCCGAGGAGGCCGCGGCCGCCCTGGCCACGGTGGACAGCGAATTCGGCCGCACCACCGATCCCGTGCGCATGTACATGCGCGAGATGGGGGCGGTGGAGCTGCTCACGCGCGAGGACGAGATCGCCATCGCCAAGCGCATCGAGGAGGGCCTGAACCAGATGCTCTCGGCCCTGGCCGCCTACCCGGCCACGGTGGCCGAGGTGCTGCGCCTGTACGGCCTGGTGGAGGCGGGCGAGATGCGCCTCAACGATCTCATCGCCGGCTTCATCGATCCCAACGCCCCGGA
>Ga0256839_1003682_pt1 | contig 15594 bp, 9 predicted proteins | sample 354166metaG_FD_185968 | JGI IMG/M metagenome (GOLD analysis project Ga0256839, IMG submission 185968) | Hydrothermal vent microbial communities from Mid Atlantic Ridge, Atlantic Ocean - 354-166 | ecosystem: Environmental > Aquatic > Marine > Hydrothermal vents | place: Atlantic Ocean: Mid... | reverse complement strand
GCTCTCCGCAACAGCGACGACATCTTCATTCTGCATGGTAACCGGGAGCACGATCACCTGAAACGGAGCAATTGCCGTGGACCAGACGATGCCGTCCGAATCGTGATGGGTCTCGATCCGCGCAGCGAGGATCCGGTTCACGCCGATACCGTAGCACCCCATCACGAACGGCCGCCGCTGCTCCTGAGCATCCAGGAAGTAAGCCCCCATTGCCTCGGAGTACTTCGTCCCCAATTTAAATACGTGCCCGACCTCAATGCCGCGGCGAAGTCGCAACGGATGGCCGCATCGAGGACATGGATCTCCGTCGGTGGCGATCCGAAGGTCCGCGAATTCCGGCCAGGGGAAATCGCGTCCCGGAACAACGTTCACCAGATGATGGTCGCTCTCATTCGCACCTGTCACTCCCCGCGTCACGAGGGCCACCGAGTAGTCGGCAACGATCCTGCAGGAAAGCCCGACGGGGCCGGCAAACCCCACAGGCGCCCCCGTCACCGCCTTGACTGTGTCCGGATCCGCCATGACCAGCTCGGCCGCTCCCAGGAACCTGCGTATTTTAGCCTCGTTCGCTTCGTGGTCCCCACGGATCAAAACCGCGACGGGCTTGCCATCCGCCACATAGATGAGCGTCTTGATCATCTCCTGGGGGGTACAACCAAGGAATTCGCTGACCTGTTCGATCGTGGTTCGCCCAGGGGTGTGCACCCGCTGCAGCGGGGGTGCAGTTTGTGAGTCGGGGGGCTTCTGGATCGCAGACCGGATCAGATCAGAGATGCCTACCTCGGCGCGCTCTGTATTGGCTGCGTAGGAACACGAGGTGCACTGGACCAGCATGTCCTCGCCCGCATCGCTTGGAACCATGAACTCATGCGACACGTCCCCGCCGATCGGCCCGCTCTCCGCCTCAACAACCACAAAGTCAAGCCCACAGCGGGTGAAGATACGACAGTACGCGCGGTACATGGCCTCGTAGCTCTTGTTCAACTCTTCCGCATCGACGTCAAAGCTGTACGCGTCCTTCATGAGGAATTCGCGGCTTCTCAGTACGCCAAACCGAGGGCGGATCTCGTCGCGGAACTTGGTCTGGATTTGGTACAGGATCAGCGGCAACTGCCGGTAGCTATTCACATGTCTCCGCACAAGATCGGTCACGACCTCTTCGTGAGTCGGGCCGAGCACGGTGTGGCGGCCAGCGCGATCTTTGAACTGCATCAACAGCGGGCCGAAATCTTTCATCCGGCCGCTCTCTTCCCAAAGCTCCGCAGGCTGAATGGCCGGCATCAGGATCTCTTGAGCCCCCGTCGCGTTCATCTCCTCCCGAATGATCTCGATCGTCTTCAGGAGTGAACGGAAACCAAGGGGGAGGTAGGTGTATGCACCGGCGGAAAGCTTGCGGATCAAACCCGCCCGCAGCATCAACTGGTGGCTGGCTATCTCCGCCTCTGCCGGTGTCTCCTTGAGCGTCGGGATGAACGCTCGCGACCACCGCACCGGTCTTTCCTCCTGGCTCGCGTTATGGTTCGGTACGCGTCAGTCCCGCAATTGTAAGAGAGAAACCGCAGTTGGACCCCACAGCTCCCAGTGGCCAGCTTCCGCGGCCTATCGTCCTTCCGCGGGCATTCCGGCCGCACACGACGGAGTAGACTCTCGACGGCATGGACTGCTCGGTGACCTGGGTGAGATTCTGGTTGACCCAAACGAGCCGACTTCGGTAGCTTGCCGATGCAGCGGGGACTTTTCCACATCTCAAGCGGCCATAGACCATGGAGATGGGCAATGCGAGCATACCGCGGTGGACAGTGGCTGGCGGTCCTCGTCGCCGCTGCAGCGTTCGGCAAGATGCTTGCGGCAGACGAGACGGCGGCCCCCCTGGAGACCATCGGGGACATAACCGTCGTATCCGGGATGACCGGCATCCCCGTGGAAGGCTGGGGACTGGTCGTTGGGCTGCCTGGAACGGGCAGCAATCCGCCCCCCTCACGAGCCCGACATAGGCTCCTCGACATGATGCGAAAGCGTAACGTTCCCACGCCGGAAGCTCTGCTCAGGTCGCGAGCTACTGCCCTCGTCCGTGTAACCGGGGTCATTCCCCCCGGTGCCAGGAAAGGGGAACGGATAAACGTCCGCGTCGAACTCCTGCCGCAGGACCAGGCGAAAAGTCTACGCCGCGGCTGGCTGTTGGAAACCGAACTGTTCGAGAGCGGGGTCACATTTGGGGTAGGGGGTCTCAGCGGCGAAAAGCTCGGCATGGCGGCCGGGCCGCTGGTCGTGCAGGGGGAAGAAGCCGAGGCAAGGTGGGCAGTAATACCGGGTGGCGGAGTCTGTCTGGTGAACCGGAGTTTTTCCCTGCTGACCGGCAACAACTACAGATCTGCGCGGTACACGATGGAAATCGAACGACGGATCAACCAGCGTTTTCCTGTGGCTGGCCCGGGCAGGAAACAGGTGGCCACGGCCAAGGACGACACGCAGATAGAACTCGTCGTGCCAACGCAATACGAGTTCAACCCCGCAAGGTTCCTCACCGTCGTGCGCGCAATCCCACTCTGGTCCCGCAACCACACGGACGAGGCCATAGCCGAGCGTATTCAACGCTTGGCGAAGGATCTACAGAACCCAGCCACTGCATTACCGGCTGCCATCGCCCTCGAATCGATCGGCCGCCGCGGGATTCCGGCACTCAAAGCCGCCCTGAACAGCCCGAATCCCGACGTGCGTTTCTTCGCGGCCGAAGCCCTCGCCTATCTTGGAGAACCAGCCGCTGCACACGCGCTGGCCGAAACGGCGCGGCAGATTCGCGAGTACCGAGCCCATGCCCTCACGGCCCTTGCCTCGCTCGATGAACCGGCCTCCCGCCTGGAACTGCGCCGGTTGCTGGATGCCCGAGACACCGAACTCCGCTACGGCGCCTTCCGAGCGCTCAGGATGCAGGATACCCTCTCACCAGACATGAAAGGCCGCCTCCTAGACCGACACGTCCGATTGCACGTCCTAAACACCGCTGGCCCCCCATTGGTCCACGTGACACTCCAGGGTGAACCGGAGATTGTCATCTTCGGTGAGGATCAACGCTTCCTCACCCCCCTGACCCTGCGAGCCGGTACGGACATCTTACTCACAGCCAGTACTGGTGCCAGGACAATGTTGGTAGCCAGGTACACGCTCGGCCAACGTCCTGTCCGAAGGTCCGTGCCTCTGGAGCTGGTACCCGCGATCGAAGAGCTTGTCCAACTGGGGGCGCGCTATTCAGACCTCGTCCAGTTGTTCGAACTCGCCCACAAGAACCACAACCTCCAAGGCGAGTTCGCCGTCGACGCGGTCCCGGACCCCGGCCTGTTGAATCAACGACTGAAGCGAATCGCCGCCCCCGAGGTCGCGGAGACCGGTGTGAGTAGTCCACTGGTCGGCCTGTTTCGGAGAGCAAAGCAGGAGCGTACACGCAGGGGGCCCACGGCAACAGCTTCCCTGGACGCCGAACGGAGCGATGACGATCCCCGCTACTTCCGAAGTGAGCCCGGTTTCTGGAAGCGGATCTGGAAACGCCTGCGGCGCTAGATGGCTCCAGCCGGCACGCCCTCGACTTCTCGGGCAGCGTCCGCGACGCTTCTCAACGACCTCAACATGCCGGCCCACAGGAGGCGCCCAGTCGCACGGTGTTCAACAGCAGCGGGCTACCGCCGTCCACACCGTCGAGGGGAATAATGCGTACAGGCTGCCGGTTCGTGGCTGAGGCACCCGTTTCGAGTCCTCACTGGGGGTACACTGGACGATGCTCAAAAAGCTGGAGCTATGGGGCTTTAAGAGCTTCGCGGATAAAACGGTGTTCGAGTTCGGTCCGGGGATTACCGCGATCGTAGGGCCGAACGGGTCGGGGAAATCGAACATCGTGGACGCCATCCGCTGGGTTCTCGGTGAGCAGTCGGCAAAAAGCCTACGCGGCAAGGAGATGGCTGACTGCATCTTTAACGGGTCCGGAACGCGCAAGAAGCTCGGGTTCGCGGAAGTAACCGTTACGATCGACAATTCGCGGCGGTACCTCCGCTACGACGGCGAAGAGGTCGCCATCACGCGGCGGGTTTATCGAACCGGTGAGAGCCAGTACTTCATCAACAAAAAGCCGGCTCGGCTGCGAGACATTCGCGAGCTGCTTCTGGGAACCGGCACCTCAACGCAGACCTACAGCATCATCGAGCAAGGCCGCGTCGATGCCCTCCTGCAAGCATCCAGCCGGGAGCGACGGTTGGTGTTTGAGGAGGCCGCCGGCATCCGGGCATTCCGACTCCGAAAGCAGGAAGCCCTTGGGCGACTCGAAAAAGTGGAGCAGAACCTGTCCCGCGTGCAGGACATTCTGGATGAGGTCAAACGTCGTCTGAAAACGGTCCGCTCGCAGGCATCGAAGGCGCGCGAGTACGCCGAACTATCCAAGCGTCTCAAAGAACTACGCATCCAGATAGGCGTGGTCGAATACCGCCAACTTGAGGCAACCTGCCGGGAAACCGCGGAGGAGCTGGAGGCCGCGAGTCGAGCTCGACAGAAGTGCGAAGCTCAACTGGAGGTTCTCACCAGCCAGCAGCTTGAGCTCGACCAAGTCGCGGAATCGCTTGAGCGACAGACCCGCCAGGCAGAAGGAATCTACGCGGAAATCCGGCAGGAGATCGGTCGCGTGGAAGCGTCGCTAAGACACGGTCGTCAACGTCTGCACGAACTACAGAACGAGTTAACATACGCTCGACAACGTTGGGCCGAGCTAACAGCTCGTTGTCAGGAGCTGTACGGACAGGTTCAACAGCTCCAGCAGCGGTTGGCACAAGAGACAGAAAGCATTGGCGAACGCGAACGCAGCCTCCAGGAAAAGGAGCGGCAGCTCTCCGATCTCGACAGGGAAGTAGCACAAATCGAGGAATCGCTCAGTGCCGTCCGCCTTGAACGCCTGCAATTGGAACGACAGATGGCGGATCTGCGCAACCGGGCTACGGCATTGGAAAGTCAGATCCGCACAATGCAGGGGCAACGCCAGCGGTACGAAACACGGCGATCCGCTGTGGAGGGACAGCTCCGTGAAGCAGCACAGCACGCAGAGAAGCTGAGCAGGGAGATCGAACGTCTGAGGAGTCGAGAACAGAGCCTCGAGCAACAGCTTTCGGGTTTGAAGGAACAGCAGGCAGAACTCGCCCGACAGGAGGAAGCGCTTCGTGGACGCCAGCACAAGCTGACGGCGCACCGCGCCGCTGTGCAACGAGAGCTCGACGTGTATGTCCGACTGGAGCGGCAGCGTGACGGGGTCTCGGCGGGGGCACAGCAGCTTTGCGACATGCCCGAACTCACCGACTGCGTGCTCGGCCTGTTGGCGAACATGATCGACACGGATCGTGAGGTCGCTCCATTGGTGGACCGTGTCCTCGGTCCTTTTGCATCTGCGACGGTCGTAGAGTCTGTCGACCAGGTGCTGACGACGTTGAGGACCAAGGGCGTGCACCTCACTGCTCCGACCATCCTGGTCGAGGCGGCACGTGTGGGGAACAGCGACGAAAGCGGACAGGATCCGGTAGCGGCCGTGGAAGGGGCATTTCGTCTGGTGGAGATGGTACGGATCGATCCCCGCGTGCGCCCGGTCGTCAACGCGCTGATGGGGGACGTTTGGGTGGTATCCAGTGCAGAGGAACTTGGATTGGTCCGCAGCCGACTGGGAAAAGTACGCATCATTACCCGAAGCGGCGAACTCTACGAACCCTTCGGTGCGGTGACGATTGGCGCCTTCTCTAAAGAAACCGGGCTAGTGAGCCGGCGGTCAGCGATTCGCGAACTCGGTGCGGAAATTGCCTCAATCGAGGGAGAACTCCAAGAAACAACCCATCGGCTCAACGATGTGCTTGGACAGGTTCGCCACGCTGCAGAGCAGAGCGCCCGCCTGAGCAACGAGTTGACAGAAGTGCGTGCAGCTGCACAGGAAGCCGCTCGCGAGCTCGCACAACGCGAACAACAACGCTCCAGCCTGGAAGAAGAACTGAAGCTCTTGGTGCAAGAGGACATGCTACTGGCGAACGAGCTGGAAAGGCTCGATCACGAACTTGGTTCGGTAACGGATGAGCTTCAGAGGCTAATCGCTGAGGGGGAGGAGCTCCAAACCAAGCTACGCTCGCTCGAAGAAGCGCACGAGCAACTAGCGTCCGCAAGGGAGAACTTTCGTGACGAAATCGCTCGTGATCGAGTCGCTGTTGCGCGGGAGCGCGAAAGGCACGCTGCTTTGGAACGGGAGCTTGCTGCGGTTCGCAGTGACCTGGAAGATCGGCAACGAGTGCGCCGTCAGGCCTTGGACGAAATCCAACGCCTGGCGCTGATGGTGCGTGAGGTAGAACGCGGCTTGCTCCAGAGTACAGGGCGATTGGCTCAGCTCTATCACCGAAAAGATGCCGTCCGACGCCAGATCGTGGAACTCGTCGAGAAAGGCGATTCGGTCCGGGAACAGCGCAAACTCATCGGTTCTCAACTGGACGAGGTCAGACGGGGCTACGAGGAACTCAGGTCGAAACTACACGAGGTGGAGCTGCGACAGCACGATGCCGAGCGGTCCCTTCAGTCGCTCGTCGATCGCCTCCTGGACGAATTCCAGGTTGACCTGCGCGCGTGCGTGCACGAGGTGGAAATCGATCCGCATTTCGATCTTAAAGCCGCGTCCACAGAAGCGAAGAAATTGCGGCGGCGACTGCAGAGTCTCGGTCCGGTGAACGTGGAGGCGGTCCGGGAACTCGAGGAGCTCGAGGAACGGGAACGTACGCTGGAAGAACAACGGCAAGACTTGCTGGACGCGAAGCAGTCCTTGACGGCGATCATAGATCGGATCAACGAGGACAGTAGGCGTCTGTTCCTGGCCACTCTGGAACAGGTGCGTAATCACTTTCAGGAGCTGTTTCGGAAGCTGTTTGGTGGCGGCAGAGCAGACATTGTGCTGGACGATCCGGATGACGTGCTGGAGTGTGGGGTCGAGATCGTAGCCAAGCCCCCTGGCAAGGAATTGCGATCGATTTCGTTGCTATCCGGGGGAGAGAAAACACTCACCGTCGTGGCCTTGCTTCTGGCCATCTTCCGCTCGAAGCCAAGCCCCTTCTGCATCCTGGACGAGGTAGACGCTGCCCTTGACGAAGCCAACATCGATAGGTTCGCGGCAGTTCTGCGCGAATTCACTGACCGGAGTCAATTCATCCTGATCACTCACTCGAAGAAGACGATGCTTCACGCGGATGTGCTCTACGGGGTCACGATGCAGGAATCCGGTGTGTCCAAGCGGATTTCGGTACGTTTGGAAGACATCAGCGACAACGGGGAGATTCGGGCAGAGGCATTGGGAGGTGAACAACCGGCGGGCAGGCATGAAGCGGCCGCATGAGCGGTTTCCCCGATGTGGGTAAACTACAGTAGCGTGGCACGACAAGTGGCATCGGGGAGACGATCATGTCTCGACTCCGGCCATCTGCAACGGCCTGGCTGATGTGGCTCTTCGTAGCTTTCTGCACTCTCTCCGTGATTGGACCTATCATCCTGGGTGGATGGCTCTACCACGAAGCAAACGGGCAACGCGCCTATAGCGCGGTCCTGCTCCGGTCTGCCGGAATCGCCATCGCGTTGCTCGGCCCCGTGGTGCTCGCCTCCCTCTGCGTCCTCTCCTGGACCGCCGCTGCGTTCCTGGTTGCCGCAGCTCGGTACCTATGGTTCCGCACAGAAAGCGGTCCTGGCAACGCGAAGGCAGTGGCTTCCGCACGCCCCTCTAAGGGTGCAACCCAACTCGCCGAAAGCATTCGGAGGGCCGTAGCAGAGCGGAAGTGGACGGGGGTCGAGGAACTATTGCGCGAACTTCAAGAACTGGACAGAGAGCTGGCAAAGGAGTTAACGGAGCTGGCGCACCGCGAGCAAGAGGCGCACGCCAAGGAACTACGCGAGGCGCTGCGAGCCGCAAGGGAACAGAACAACCCGCAGGCTGTCCTTGACGTGCGGGATCGGCTGGTCAGCCTTCTCAGCGTGGACGAGCGCCAGGACTTAGATCGTGAGATCGCCCAGTGGTCTATCGCTTACCTGCGCGATGCGTTGCATGAGGGCCGAGCTCGCGAACTCATCGATGTGATCGAGCGGATGGTAGAAACCTTCGGTGAATCGACGGCGGAGGGTATGGAGCTTAAGAACGCCCTGCCCATTCTTAGGCGAAGCGCTGGACGGTGCCCGGATTGCGGTGAGCCATATGACATATCGCTTGAGCGGTGTCCCGATTGCGAACGTAAGCTCCGCGCAAGGAAAGCGCGGTCGGGAACTCTTGAGCCGGGACGCAACGGGGGAAGCTCACGCAGGGAGCCGGGGGACGACGCGAACGTCGACTTGTAGTTCAGTGCTGACCGACGAGAACCACAGAGCTGTTGCGGCACCGGTCCGCACCTGCACACAACAGCTCTGTGGCATGTAGCAAGACAGGCGATCTCGATCCTGCCACATCATGCCTGTAGTTGCTCGTTTGGCTCCGTCCGTGTCAATTTTCTGCGTGGCCACGAGTGCACGCGCATCCGCCCGTCCGTCGGCTCGGTCAGCTCTGCCGCTGGTTCACCATTTGATCCGCCAGCTTGCGAATGTCTTGGGTGATCCGCATGGAACAGAACTTGGGGCCACACATCGAGCAGAACGCTGCCGACTTGAAGAATTCCGCCGGCAACGTTTCGTCGTGGTACGCGCGCGCCGTCTCCGGATCTATCGCCAGTTCAAACTGCCGGTTCCAATCGAACTCGAAGCGCGCTTTGGACAAGGCGTCGTCCCAGTCGCGTGCACCTGGACGATGGCGTGCCAGGTCGGCGGCATGGGCCGCGATGCGGTAAGCGATCACGCCAGCCTTCACATCTTCCACGTTCGGTAAGCCCAGATGCTCTTTGGGTGTCACGTAGCACAACAACGACGCCCCATACCAGCCCGCCATTGCAGCGCCGATCGCAGAGGCAATGTGGTCGTAGCCGGGAGCGACATCCGTCACAAGGGGCCCCAGTACGTAGAACGGGGCACCGTGGCAGATATCCTGCTGCTTGCGTACGTTCATTTCGATCTGATCCATCGGGATGTGCCCAGGCCCCTCGACCATCACCTGGCAGCCTAGTTTCCAGGCCCGTTCGGTCAGCTCGCCAAGAACCTCGAGTTCGGCGAACTGGGCCGCATCCGAAGCGTCGGCAATGGAGCCCGGCCGAAGCCCATCACCTAGGCTCCAGGTGACGTCGTAGTAGCGCATGATCTCGCAGAACTCCTCAAAGTGCGTGTAAATCGGGTTTTGCTCACCACGTCGAAGCATCCACTCAGCGATCAACGAACCACCACGGCTCACAATACCCGTTACCCGATCAGCAGTCAGGTGCAGATGTTCCCGCAAAACACCAGCATGGAGCGTCATGTAGTCGACCCCCTGTTTGGCCTGGCGCTCCACCATATCGAGAAACATCTGCGGTGTGATGTCCGCAACCTCTTCGACTTCCTGAACAAGCTGGTAGATTGGAACCGTGCCAACCGGTACCGGCGAGTTATCGATAATCGTCTGGCGGATGCCGTCTATGTTGCCCCCCGTGGAAAGGTCCATCACTGTATCGGCACCGAACTTCACCGCGACGTTGAGCTTCTCCAATTCGCAGTCGACATCGGAAGTAACCGCCGAGTTGCCGATGTTCGCGTTGATCTTGCACCGTGCAGCGAGCCCAATTCCGGTTGGGCGCAAGCCCTTTCGCAGGTGCACGCGATTGGCAGGGATGATCATCCGCCCCGACGCGACCTCAGCACGCACCGTCTCCGGGGAAAGCCCTTCTTGCTCGGCTACCCGTTCCATTTCGGGGGTAATGATTCCGCGGCGGGCAGCTTCGAGTTGCGTCATCGCAACCTCCTGATTTGCTGGTCACTCCCCTTGGCCATTGGCACGTCCAAACACCGTTCGGGCGTGGACGCCTACTCTCTTCCGTAATGCTAAACCCACAACCACGCCTGTCAACGACACCCCCATATCGCCACAGAACAGCTATCGCCACAGAACAGCGATTCCGGAGACCGAAAGCTCGCGCCCCGATCGTGGCTGGGTCTAGGCGCCGGTCAGCCGTAACGACGGGATCAGCCCACGGCTCTCCCACCAGGGCTGCAACGAATCGAGGGCCTCAACGACTCACACCTTGCCTTTGGTTCTTGCTGGTGCTGGTTGACCGTAGCCGTCCGCGCGAACCTGCACACCAAAGGGACCCGACGAGAAGGACGGAGCGTGCTCCCACTTGGGCCCCCGCCCATTCGCGATCCTCCACAGAGGCAGTTGCAGGATCGGGCAGTCTGGTCTACACTAGTGCGTTCCGGCGTACCGAGAAGTTGGAGGCACGCATGGGAAGTAAACGGAGAGGCAAAGGAAGACGCAAAATCGGCCGCAAGAAGCGAAAAATGCGTTCCAAGATCCGCCACCGCAAACGCTAGGGGTAACCGACGGAAGCGAACAGCACGGGGTTAGCGCAGCGAAAGCGGACCTGGGTGGACGGAATACGTGCTCTTCGCTAGCGTCTCAGTGCAACCTGAGACCCCCTAGGGCGGAGATTCCCGAATGACTCTGTGCTGGATCGTCCTCGTCGGTCTCCTCTTCCAGTCGCCAGACGGTGCACCGGGCGACTCCAACAGTAACCTCGACGCTCTGCTGCGCGGCTGGGAGAAACGAACAGCGGAGATGCGAAGTCTCCGCTGTGAATTCCGCCGCAAGATACGACAGCAAGCCTATCCGGATGTGATCGAGGAGTACGGGCGGGCGGTGTACATCCGTCCCAACCGCGGACGGATGGACTTGTGGCGGGTACAGCAGAGAAACGGCAAGAGGGAACTGGTTCGCAGTGAGATCTTTATCTGCGACGGTAGGAACATTCACCAATACGTGTTCGACGCGAAGGAGTACATCCGCCACGTTCTGCCGCCAAGTGAAGCGGGGGAACAAGCAGCTCGATCGGCGTTGCCCTTTCTCTTCGGCATGACGGCTCGGGAAGCTCGTCGGCGATTCGACCTGCGCCTCTACAAAGAGAGCGAGAAGTACGCCTGGCTCGAGATCCGGCCCCGTGCCGAACAAGATAAACGGCAGTTTCGGCTGGTTAAGGTGGTCCTCAACAAAGAAACCTACCTACCCCAGGCCGTGCTCGTGGTAGAGCCCGTGGGGGACCAGTACCTATACGAGATCACACGAATCGAGGTCAACCCCGAGCCACCGGTTTCGGAGGAGGTGGTCCAGCCGCTGCGACCACCTCGCGATTGGCAGGTCTACGTCAACCGTCTGGACCAGCCGGCACAAGCTGGACCGGGTAACTACCCGCGTCGGCAGTAGAGCGGTGGATCAATCGGTTTCCGTCGACGCGGTGCACCGAATTCGATGGCAGCGTTTTCCACTACACTTGGGGGGCGCGACGCTTCGCGAACTAGCGGTCCGCAACCGCTGGGACTGGTTTCTTCTGGGATAGCGCTGGCTGGTTGAGGGCCGACATCTAGGGGTTGAGGAGAAAGCCGGAATCAACGTCGATCAACTGGCCGGTGATGTGGCGTGCTGCCGGAGATGCCAGGAACGCCGCCAGTTCGGCTATCTCCTCTGGCTGGGCGAATTCCCGGAGGACGGTTCGGTTCAGGTATTCCTCCTCGACTTCGGCGGCCGATCGCCCGGTAGCCGCGGCGCGTTTCTCGATGACGGCCTGAATCCTCGGTCCGGCGACTGGGCCGGGACAGATCGCGTTGACAGTCACGCTGTACTTCCCGGCTTCGAGCGCGAGGCAACGCGTCAGGGCGTTGACACCCGCTTTCGCCACCGCGTAGGCCGAGCGTAAGCTGTAAGCCATCTTCCCGGCGATGGACGACACGTTCACAATAGTGCCTGAACGCCGAGGGATCATCCACCGGAGCGCTTCTCTGCAGCACAGGAACACGCCTGTCAATTCGACAGCCAGTGTCTGCTGCCAGAGATCGACAGGCAACTCCCAGATCGGGGTGGGCTGATCGAGGCCAGCAAAGGAGTTGACGAGTACGTCTATCCCCCCGACCACGTCGCCCACGTAGCGGAAAAGGCTGCTGACGGACTCCTCGGAGCGGACATCCACTCCGCGCTGATCAACACGCCCCACGTAGGCGCACAGGTCGTGCCAGATCTCGTTTAGTCGCTCCTCGTTCACATCGGCGATGCAAACGTAAGCGCCGTCTTGCAAAAACCTTCTAGCTATGAACGGCCCGATGGAACCGGCCGCGCCAACAACGACAACACGGGGTGTGCCGGGCGTAGGCATCTCCGCATAACCTCCTCGCAGGACGCAACTTACAACGCCGACCGAATGCTTCGCGGCCGATGGCTGCGAGGCGAGACATCGTACGCGGCAGCTTCCGGTCAGTAGATCGCGATCGGCCGCAAGCAGAAACCCGCTGTCGTTCCCCTGATCTTGTTCGTACAGCAGATGTAGCAGAACTCATAGACACGGTCGCGGGCGAGCTCCTCGAGATAATGGAACTCGCCCAAGTGGACGCCCTGGTCGATCAGGAGGTAGTTGTGAACGGGCATGAAGCTCTTGTACTTGGCCAGGTACTCCGCCCTCTTCTCCGGCCTTGGGTGGTACTCGACGCCGGAGGTGTCCGCGCCGATTAACATCGCCCCCTTCTGTTCGACCAACCAACGTGCTGCCTCGAGGGTAATGCCCGCCGTGTCGTGTTTCGCCAATTTGCCATCTGGATCGCTACCGGTTTCTCCCCAGAACTGCAACGCGCCGGTGCGGATAAGCACCACATCCCCGGGCCTTAGCACCGTGCCCTGTTTGTCGAGTGCCGCTTGAAGGTCATCGACGGTGATCGGGTAATGTGGGGGCAACACGGGTAGGTTTTTGGCTCCGGCGACGTCAATAAGCACCCCCCGGGCGATTATGGGGGGTATGGTGCTGGCATCGCACTTTCTTGGGCCAAAGTCGCCGCCCCATTTCTCTTCGGTGAACCCGTTGTACCAGTGATCCACTAGTCCTGGGTGGGGGCATCCAGGGCCCTCTGTCGCGTGAGCAAGTCCGTCGATTTGAGTCCCCACATTATCGCTGAGAAACAGAGCATTGGAATGCCACGCCGTCTGCCAGGGATTCACATCAGGGCCCACCAGTTCCGGTAGGTCTTGCTGCCTCTTAAGGTTGGCAGGGGTGCGGAACGCGATGATTTCACCTGGATTGTGGCCGGGCCACCGGTAGGAATCGCGAGCGTAAGTGACGCCCAGATCGTAGACCTTGCCTCTCTTGACCAGTCTGAGGGCATGCAAACGCGTGCTATCCGTCATCGCATTCAGGGCACCGACCTCGTCCTCAGGGCCCCAGATCCACCCCCAACCACGCCCCTTGTTCCAGCCGGTAATGTTGAGGCCGTTGTTACCCCCCTCGGCCGAGAAATGGGTTGCCAAAAGGAACCCGACGAGCGCACCAACAGCAAGCCATGTTACGGGGAGGGTCCACTTACGGTACCGCATGTCTTCACCTCCTGGGTCCGATCAAGCTCGGCTCCGACGGTCTGCATCGAGGTAGTGTAACCCGACCGGGGGTGCGGCTGCCACGCGGCTCGTGCCTCGCCCTTATAGGTCCGTCTATCGTCCGTGGGACGCTCATGTCGGGGGCCGCGCCGGAAGTGGTTCCCGGCCAGCGGAGGCTGAGCGGAGTACTTGCCGGCTGGGGGGAATACGGCGTGGTTGCTAAGCGTCCCCCTTCGATACAGCGTGGCTAACACGGAGGCCGGGTCGCCTGGTGGCCGCCGGTGGTTTGTGAACCTGGACTACGGGTGCGACACCATCGCGAGGGCCCGCGCACAGCCCGTGAAACTGGTTGCGGCCGCGGAGAAGGCGGAACGACGAGCCAGAGCGGAGAGGGGGGAGGGCATCAGTCTTCTTTGCGCCCTTGCTCTGTTTCGTCCTGGATGAGTCGCAAGAGCTCCTCGTCGGAAACGGGCCCTGGCGGAGCACCGGGCAGTGGCGGCGTCTCGTCCGGTCCGTAGGGTTCATCTGATGGCGGAGGTGGGGTCAGGCGAACGGGTCGACGTCGTGGAGACGGTTTGGCCAGTCGGTTCGGGTCGATCTTGATCAGTCCGGCGCGCTGCATCAGAGATTCGCGCGTGATGTCTTCGTAAATGCTGTGGGTGTCGGCGTCGTGTCCGGTGACGGGGGACGGCGCGTAGAAAAGCCTGTAGCGGTGCTTCGCGATCGACAGCTCGTCACCCGGGTACACGCGTTGTTCGCGAACCCGCTGACCGTTCACTTTAGTGCCGTTGGTGGAATTGAGATCGCGGACGGTCCAGTAGCCCTGTTCGTAGATCAGCTCACAGTGCCTGGCGGAAACGTTCTTGAAGGGAAGGCAGATGTCGCAGGAGGGGTGGCGTCCGACGAGCAATTTGGGTTTTACGAGCGGAATCGGGTCGCCACCTCCCACCGGTTCGAGACGACCGAGAAGTACGGGTTCATTGGGTTTCGGGGTCACCGCCGTGCTCCTAGATGACTCACGAGGACACTTAATCGTAAGCGCGGTGGCCGGACCGGATCTGTTGGGTTGTCGCCGGATACAGACGGTCGTGACTCGGACCGTCGGACGGCTGCGAGGCAGGAACGCGCCTATACTAGGCTAGATGGTGTTTGGCGGAGCTGACGTGCGTTCGTCCTGATGGACCGGCGTTGTGGGTTTCAAAACGTGACAGGGAGTGAAGCATGGCCGGAAACGTCACCGATGTGCGTGCCGAGACGTTCGACAGCGAGGTTTTGCAGTCCTCTGTGCCGGTGCTCGTGGACTTTTGGGCTCCGTGGTGTGGCCCGTGCAAGATGCTTGCGCCGACGGTTGAGCAGCTTGCCGAAGAGTACAGCGGCAAGCTCAAGGTGGTGAAGGTGAACACGGATGAAGCCCCGGCGGTGGCGAACCGCTACAACGTGATGTCAATTCCGACGCTGATTCTCTTCGTGAATGGTCAGCCGGTCGAGCGAGAGGTGGGACTGCAGCCCATTGAGAAACTGCGGCAACTGGTGGACAAGCACGTGGGTAGCTAAATCTGGAACGGCGGTTGCTAGCATCGATGCCAGCAGCGGGGTTTGTGCGCAAAGCGGGCAAGCGGGTTTCCAGGGGCGGTTGGTAGTGGCTCCGTGATCGACGTGCTTTTTCATCCTGACTGTCTCTTGCACGAAACGGGTGCGCATCCGGAGCGCGCGGAGCGGGTGGTAGTGTGTCGTGCTGCGATTGCTGGGAGCGACCTTGGGGTTCGTTTGGAGGAGCCGGATGTCGCGGTAGAGGAAGAGCAGTTGGAGTGGGTCCACAGCCCGGAGCACATCAAGCGCGTAGAAGAAGCCGTACGACTGGCTCCGAGCTTTCTGGACCCCGATACGCCGGTGTCCCGAGGAAGCTTGCAAGCAGCTCGACGCGCAGCGGGTCTAGCTGTGGAAGCGGTCAGGCGGGTCGTGTCCGGGACAGTTAAGCATGTCTTCTGCTTGATTCGACCGCCGGGTCACCATGCCACACGCAATCAGGCGATGGGGTTCTGCCTGTTCAACAATGTGGCGATTGCGGCTGCGTGGTGTCGCCGGGTGGGCTCGGTCGA
>Ga0256839_1003681_pt1 | contig 15594 bp, 16 predicted proteins | sample 354166metaG_FD_185968 | JGI IMG/M metagenome (GOLD analysis project Ga0256839, IMG submission 185968) | Hydrothermal vent microbial communities from Mid Atlantic Ridge, Atlantic Ocean - 354-166 | ecosystem: Environmental > Aquatic > Marine > Hydrothermal vents | place: Atlantic Ocean: Mid... | reverse complement strand
AAAAATGTACCCGCACCTACGTGCAAAGTTACCTGCGCGGTTGCTACACCTTTTTCTTTTATCTCTTGCAACAACTCATCGGTAAAATGTAAGCCTGCGGTTGGTGCGGCAACGGCACCAAGCTTTTTGGCAAATACAGTTTGATAGCGCTCTTTGTCTGCTTCGGTATCCTCTCGCTCAATATACGGTGGCAAGGGGATATGACCATATTCTTCAAGTAATTCATAAACTGTACGTTTATGTAAGAAACGTATTTCGAATAAGCGATCTTCACGCCCTATGACTTCTGCTTGCAAAACACCTTCGAGCAATAACTTTCCACCTGCTTTAGGTGATTTGTTAGCACGAACATGTGCGAGGATGCGATGATCATCCAACACCCGCTCAACCATGACTTCGACTTTGCCACCGCTTTCTTTATTGCCCTGTAATCGCGCAGGAATAACTCGCGTGTTATTAAAAACAAGCAGATCATCTTTATGGATTAAATCTAAAATATCAGAAAATATTTTATCGTGAATGGTTGCGGGGTTTGTTTTGGCATCAAGGTACAACATTCGACTTGATGCGCGCTCTTCCAATGCTTCTTGAGCAATGAGTTCAGGAGGCAGTGAATATTTGAAATCACTTAGTTTCATTTCACTCGTTTCTCACAGACAGTAAATGATGAAAAAACTGAGAGTTTAAGACTCTTCTTCTACTGGTCTTTTAGGTACCATCACGCCAGCAGTACCACGGATAATCACTTTTCCGTTCACTGAGCACTGCACCTTCATTTTTACATGCCCATACTTCTCTTTGATTTCTGCAATCTCAGCGCGCGCAACAATTTCATCATCAATAAAAGCAGGCTTTCTAAAACGCATATTAAGCTCAAGAAATATTGCTCCAGGGCCGGGTAAATCATTACCTAAAATGGCAGAAATCAATGATGCTGATAATGCCCCATGAGCAATTCGTCTACCAAAGGGTGTTGTTGCAGCAAATTCTGCATCCATATGAATAGGATTATAATCGCCTGATAACTCAGCAAAATTTTCTATCTTATCTGCAGAAACAACCATGCTAGTTTCAGCAAACATACCTACGCTTAAGTCTTCGAGATAGTAACCTTGAGTTTTAGTTTTTGTCATAGTTTTGGATGGTGGTCGGAATCGAACCGACACTCCCAGAGGGGACAGGGTTTTGAATCCGGTAATTTCATCATAAAGTCAATCAGTTACGACACTGTCGTGTTGCATAACGTGTACCGTTTTCAAATAAAATGTGTATTAATTGGGTTAAATTTAACCCAATTAATACACTCCAAATAATTTTGTGCCTTTGGACGGACTCGAACCGTCATAGCCGAAGCCGTAGCATTTTGAATGCTATGTGTATACCAATTCCACCACAAAGGCATGGTGCAGGATTGTACATATCTATTAATCAATAATCATTAAATATTTGTTAATCCTTAAGTAAAATATGGTGATATTGGCGGCGCTCAAAGGTGCACGTATTCGTTTGACTATTCTTTGAAATGGGAAAAATAATGTTTTGTGATGATTTACAGTTTGATTATGATTACTTCAAACAAGATGTTAGTGATATTTATTGAAAATAATTCGTTACCAGAATTAGCATGCAGCACAACATATGGTATGTGTGTCATTGTAAAAACGGCAACTATTTCAGTTCTTTCTAACGTTACGTAAATATCTATCAATACGATAGAAAAAAATCCATCACAAAACACTATATGTTGTGGTTGACCAAAGTAATTGTCACACTATACAATAATCAAGCTCAATCTATAGGGATTTACATCTAGTGCTAAAGACAAGGTATATACATGAGTTATCCACAGGAAATACACAACAAATGGGACTATCTGTTTAAATATAAATGCGGTAGCATCAACTAAGTTGATTCACTAATATATTACATCTACAGGACGTAGAGAAATTAAAAATTAAAAGGGGGTGAGATAAGTAAGAATACGAATTGATGTCTACATAGACGATAAAACTGTATTGCGATGGTCTAAAGCATTAATCAATCTGGCAAGATATACAGATGCTTTAAATCAGTTTTTCAATCATATAATTAGCTTACTAAGCTAGTTTTTCACGGAGAGCCACCTTGTTAAAGGGTGGCTTTTTTGTGAGTGGCTAACTTATTTCAATAGAAACTCACCACCTTCTCAGTTACAAAACATTTTGTAACCTTTGGTTATATTGTCAATACGTACGCGTATTGTCAATAGTAGTGCTATTATTTTTATTAACTTAGTTAATATAAAATTAGGGCAATCTTCAGACTAAAAATGATGATTCTGTCTGTATCTCCAATCAGGTCAATATTCCCACCCCTCGCACGATAAACACCCCCGTATTTTTCGGCAATCGGCTTAGCCAGCTTTTTATACTCCTCGTAGACACTAGGATTTTTGATCTTAGTATCTACGATAAGAAAGGCGCTCACGAAAACTTTTCTTTCATCTTCTCGCCCATTTGCGTTAACGCACGCACAACATCAACACCCGCAGCTTCTAACGCGGCTATTTTTTGCTCTGCCGTACCTTTTCCACCTGCAATGATTGCACCTGCATGTCCCATACGTTTTCCTGCTGGCGCTGTTACACCTGCAATGTATGCAACAACGGGTTTTGTTACAAACTCTTTAATGTAATCTGCCGCATCTTCTTCTGCACTTCCTCCAATTTCACCGACCATAATGATACCTTCGGTTTGAGGATCTTCATTGAATAGCTTTAAGCAATCTACAAAGTTCATACCTTGAATCGGATCTCCACCAATACCGATACAGGTTGATTGACCAAGCCCTGCAAGCGTTGTTTGGTGAACGGCTTCATAAGTAAGCGTGCCCGAACGAGATACGATACCAATCTTACCTACTTGATGAATTGAGCCTGGCATAATGCCAATTTTACATTCGCCTGGTGTGATCAAACCAGGGCAATTTGGGCCAATTAAATAAGTATCTGGGTAATCTGTCATCAATGATGCTTTTACTTTAAGCATATCCACCACAGGAATACCTTCTGTAATACAGGCAATAATTTTTATACCTGCGCTTGCTGCTTCTAAAATTGCATCTGCTGCAAAGGGTGGCGGCACAAATATCATTGATGCGTCTGCACCTGTTTCATTTACAGCATCGCGTACCGTGTTAAAAACAGGGCGGTCTAAATGGGTTTGCCCACCTTTACCAGGCGTTACACCTCCAACGATTTGCGTGCCATATTCGATAGCTTGTGTTGCGTGAAATGTACCTTGTTGACCCGTAAAGCCTTGTACGATAACTTTGGTGTCTTTATTAATTAATACACTCATTATTTTTCTCCACCCGCTGCAGCTACAATTTTATCCGCTGCATCAGCTAATGTTTCTGCCGCTATAATATTCATATCACTATCTGCTAATAATGCTCGTCCTTCTGGTGCATTTGTGCCTTCTAATCTCACAACTACAGGCACGCTAACATTCACTTCGTTTACTGCTTGAATAATACCTTCTGCTATTAAGTCACAACGTACAATTCCACCAAAAATATTAACGAGAATACCTTTTACCGCAGGATCAGACAGAATAATCTTGAATGCCTCTGCCACACGTTCTGCGGTTGCTCCGCCACCTACATCTAAGAAGTTTGCTGGCTCACCACCATGCAGTTTAATCAAATCCATTGTTGCCATTGCCAAGCCTGCACCATTGACCATGCAACCAATATCACCATCGAGGTGAATATAGTTAAGCTCAAACTCTGCAGCTTTTGATTCACGCTCATCTTCTTGCGTAATATCGCGCATCGCAACAATATCTTTTTGACGGTAAAGCGCGTTGTCATCAAAATTTATTTTGGCATCCAGCGCCATTAAATTACCTTCAGTCGTCACTACTAATGGATTGATTTCCATGAGTGAGGCATCTTTTTCAATAAAGAGTTTGACTAATGACCCCAATAGAGCCGTGAATTGGCGAATCTGCACACCCTCTAGTCCCAATGCAAATGCTAAATTTCTTGCTACATAAGGCTGAAAGCCTGCAATAATATCGATGGTTTCAGTTAGAATTTTCTCAGGTGTTTCTTCTGCCACCTCTTCGATATTCATGCCACCTTCGGTAGAAGCCATCACCGTAATCCGTCTACTTGCGCGGTCAACCACTAAACTTAGATAAAGCTCATTGGCAATATCAGTTAGTGATTCAATTAATAGTGTATTGATAGGCATGCCATCTGCATCGGTTTGATGCGTAACGAGTGATTGCCCTAGCATATTGCTTGCAGCTTCTTTTGCTTCAGCTAAGCTTTGGGTGATTTTTACACCTCCTGCTTTACCGCGTCCGCCAGCGTGTACTTGTGCTTTTACTGCCCAACCTGTTCCACCCAATGTTTGGGTAGCGGGCTCAAGTTCATCTAAAGCGTTAATGGCAACACCTTGCGGTACAGAAATTCCGTAACTAGCAAAGAGTTGCTTTGATTGATATTCGTGGAGATTCATTACTTTTTACTCTTTTGTAATAGAAGAAGTATAGGAAGCCAACTTCAAGGCATCACTATTAATCGGAATATAGTAGATATTATAGATAAGGTAGAAAGAATTAAGCCTATTATTCAATTAATGGTAAAATAAGTGTTTATTACACATCATTTACCCCTTTTTACCTTTTTTAGTGAGATTTTTACTTATGGGACGTCTTTTAGTTGTTCTCGTTCTGCTGGCAGTCAGCTTGTATGTTGTAAAATTGATAAAAATAAAACTGGATGAACCAACACCTAAGTTAAAAAAGGACAGCTCTCGCAATGAAAGCGCCGAAAATAACACGATGGTCAAGTGCCTGCACTGTGGTTTACATATTCCAGAAAATGAAGCAATAAAACAAGGGGATAAAGTATTTTGCAGTCTAGAGCACGCAGGGCGGGAGATTTAGGGAATAGTCATGCCCCCTCCAGCCAAGATTTAATTATTGACTCCGATCCGTGGAGCCCAATACAGCTTTATAGTGTTTACCGCTTAATCCTTGCAGGCATTATGCTTGCTTTTGGTCTATCCACTAACGTCTCATTGCAGCTAGGTACTTTTGATAACGGATTATTCACTAATGCAACCAATAGTTACCTTGGTATTTCCGTTGTTGGTGTGTTTCTTACACACTTTCGTAGCCCAAGTTTTTCAAAACAAGTCTACCTACACACAATTACTGATATTATTTTTCTCTTAATAATTGTTTATTCAAGCGGAGGACTCAATTCTGGCTTAGGTACTTTATTACTATTACCCGTAATCCTTCCAAGTGTGCTACGCCCAGGTCAAGGTTCATTATTGATAGCTGCTTGTACCGTTATCGCATTGCTTACAATAGAAGCCTATTTACAGACACAACAACAAAACAGCTCATTTGAAATGTTTCATACTGGCGTATTGTCATTTTTTATTATGATCATTTCATGGCTTGCTGGTAGCTGGTTTGAAAACGCATCAAAAACAGCTGAATTAGCAAAACGTCGAGGTATTGATTTAGCAAACCTTTCACAGCTTAATCAGTCAATTTTAGATCAGTTACAAACAGGAATTGTGGTACTTGATCAGTCTGGACAGCTTCGCCATCTAAATCCAACAGCATGGGATATGCTGGGTCAGCCAGAAGACTGGCGCAATGAAACTTTGCAGAGCTTTGCTCCCGAGTTACACGCTCATCTAAGATATTGGCTAGATAAAGTTTCACCTAAAGTTGCCAGCTACGATATTAAGCATTGGAAAACGACAGAATTTACCATGCGCTTATCTCAGCTTGGTGTTAAAAATCAGGGTGTTGTTTTAATGTATTTGGAAGATACCCGACAACAACGTGAAAAACAGCAAGATGTAAAAATGGCATCACTCGGTCAATTAACAGCGAATATTGCTCATGAAATTCGTAATCCGCTTGGAGCAATCAGCCATGCCGCACAGTTACTATCTGAGTCTGAGTTATTAGATAAAGCGGATGAACGCATGATTCAAATCATTCAATCAAATTCTAAGCGCATGAATGGTACGATTGAAAGTGTATTAAATCTATCCCGTAAGAGTAACCCTAAACGAGAAAATATCAGGCTTAAATTATGGCTCAATGATTTTATTAATGAATTTACCGTTCAATCTTCATTAAATAGAAAACAAATTAATTTATTCATGGATGTTGCCGATGCCTCCATTCAGTTTGATCCAACACACTTACATCAAGTGATGTGGAACTTATGCCGTAATGCTGAAAAATATGCAAAAGATGATGTTCGTAAATTACATATTGATATTCAAGGAAGCCATCCATCACATACCAGAGACATCATGTTAAATATCATAGACAATGGAAAAGGCGTACCAACAAAGAACATTGAACGCTTATTTGAGCCATTTTTCACAACCTCAACAAAGGGTGATGAAGGCACAGGACTGGGTTTATTTATGGCACGAGAATTATGCCTAAGCAACGGCTCTACACTTGAATATGTAAAACTACCCGCAGGTGGTAGCTGTTTTAGATTAATATTTTCACAATCAAATCTTGAAAACTGATAACAACAATAAAAAGAAAAACTAAAAAGAAGAGAGAATATAATGACACAACGCGTTTTAGTAATTGATGATGAGCCAGATATTCGTGAGCTTTTAGAGCTAACTTTATTACGCATGGGTTTAGATACCGCAACAGCAGGTACTGTAAAAGAAGGCTTGCTAGAAATCCAAAAATTTAAGCCAGATCTCTGCTTAACAGATATGAAACTCCCTGACGGCACAGGCTTTGATATTGTGCGCTATATTCAACGTGAAGTACCTCATATTCCTGTTGCCGTCATTACTGCTTTTGGCAGTATGGAAGCAGCAGTTGAAGCACTAAAAGCAGGTGCTTATGACTTTGTTTCTAAGCCTGTAGATTTAACCAAGTTACGTGACTTAGTACATACTGCGCTTAAACTATCGGAAAACAACGATTCACCAGCACCCGTCGTTAAGTCAAAACCTGAAAGTACTACCGCAATTATTGGTAACTCAGCCCCGATTGAACTTCTTAAAAGAACAATCGATAAACTTGCACGTAGCCAAGCTCCTGTATTTATTCACGGTGAATCAGGGACAGGTAAGGAATTAGTGGCCAAACAGATTCATGAGCTGAGCCCCAGATCATCCAGTGCTTTTGTGCCTGTAAACTGTGGTGCAATACCCGAAAGTTTAATGGAAAGTGAATTCTTTGGTCATAAAAAAGGCAGTTTTACAGGTGCTATTGAAGATAAAATTGGCCTTTTTCAAGCCGCAAATCATGGCACACTATTTTTAGATGAAGTGGCTGATTTACCACTGAGTATGCAAGTTAAGTTACTCAGAGTAATTCAAGAAAAAGCCGTAAAAGCAGTGGGTGGCGTAGAAGAAATTCCTACCGATTGCAGAATACTAAGTGCCACGCATAAAAACTTAGAAGAAGAGGTTGAAAAAGGCAATTTCAGACAAGATTTATTCTACCGTCTTAATGTTATTAAGCTTGATGTACCTCCATTAAATGCCCGTGGTGACGACATTATGCTACTTGCAGAATTCTTCCTCCTGCAAATTGCTGATCGTTGGGACTTACCCAAAGCTCAACTATCCCAAAGATCAATCAATGCTTTGACCAATTACTCATTCCCTGGGAATGTACGTGAGTTAGAAAATATTCTAGAACGTGCTTGTACGTTAGCTGATGGTGAATTTATCGAGCCAGAAGATTTACAATTACCTATAGCAAAACCTGTTATTAAAAGCCAAACATTTAATGCTATTGAGCCTGAACAGAAGCAGTCATTTGCTAATCCACAAAATGAGCGAGAAGAGATACTTCAAGCGCTTGACCAAACACGCTGGAATAGAACAGCTGCAGCCAAGAGTTTAGGCATGACGTTTAGACAACTACGATACCGCATTAAGAAATATGAGCTGGATCAAGCTCCTTAGAACCTCCGATTAGAGGTTCTATAAATTCAGCCCTCTTATCAAGTTTCTATATTTTACAGAGCTAAACGAGTCTTCCCTTTGATAAAATTTAATACAGGTACAGGGTCATTATAATTAAGTGGTACTGTTTGATACACCCCGTTGATTTCCAAAATCAGACTCGGAAAACCTCTTGCCCCAATGTTTTGCCCAAGATGAATCTCTTTTTCTAACTGTTGCTGTGTTTCAATACCCTCTAAATCAGATGCAAATCGTTCTTCATCTAAGCCTAGTTGTTTTGCTATATCAATGAGTGTTTCGCTATCAGAAGGATTTTTAGCATTAAGATAATAAGCTATTTGGATTTCCTCAATCATTCGCTGTTCAATCTCAGAGTCCTGTTTGCGCGCAGCAATCACTGCCCTGCAAGCAGGGTAGGTTGAGCGCCTTGGTTCGCATTTATCCCAAAAATCAAAATTAAACTCTGTACCAGGAATATGTTGCTGAATTTTCTTCCAATATCCCGCTATATCCATCTGCATGGCTTTTGGCATCATTTCACTGCTATCAGGCGCAAGACCTCCTAGCAAGTATTTAACTTGGATATTATCAGGTAAGTTAGTTTGAATTATTTGCCAAGTTGGACGAAAACCCCAACACCAACTGCACATTGGGTCGTGAACGTAGTAAAGTATCATCATTAATATTCCTCAGACTAAGCATAGGAGAGAACCTCATGAAAACAAAACTATTAATTGCAGCCGCTGTTTTAAGCCTCACGGGCTGCACACAAGAAACACAAAACCAGTTTGGTCGTGCTTTACAAAACTGGACAGGTACCGATGGCATTTTAGAAATTTATGCAGGTGAAAAGCTGGTAAAACGATTTATGAAAATTGATAAGCTCACCACTGCATTAGGCACTAGCAATGATAAAGACCGCCCTTATCGCTACGGATATGGCTATATGGATATCAACTTAAATGGGAAAATTGATGACAATGAAGATAAGAAGATTTACTTTGAGTTTAGTGATTACTCTACTTCGTATATTTTCTTTCAAGACCCAAATTAAGGAAAAATATCGTCATACTGGCTAAGGCCATTATCCATCTATGCAACTGTACAACGCTCATCGTGGATTACAGCCATCTCCATAATAACGATAATTAAAAAAGTAATTAACAGTACTTTTTTAATTTCCTGCTGCTGTCATTTTTGCCAAACGTCTTTGCGCCAAATTGACAGCATTTTTATTGTCAGGAAAATATTTAATAACATCATCAAATGTTCTTCTCGCGTACTTCCAATTCTTTAGCGCATAGAAGCTGTAACCTAATTTGATAGCTGCATCCGGTGCCTTGTCACTGTATTTATATTGCTGTAATACCTTGATAAATTCTTGCACCGCACCTTTATAATTATTGTGCGAATACATGATTTCACCAATCCAATACTGTGCGTTAGCAGCTAGCGGACTTTCTGGCTGCATTTTTATATATTCTTGAAAGGCTTTAGTCGCTGCAGATGGTGATTTACTCATTAAACTGAAGGCCGCTTGATAAGTTTCTCTTTCATAGCTATTGGGTGCTCTAATTTTTTTGTTAGATGTAGACGTGACAGCTGAATTTTTTTTAGCTTGTTGCTCTGTGGCTTTTGATGCTGTTGTGACAGTTGATGTTTCTTTTTTATCATCGGAGGTCTTGGTTATTTCACTACTCTCAATAATTTTTACTTTTGCATCATTCTTGGTTTTAGCATCTCCATCATCTTTTTTGGCCTCTGGTTTAGATTCAGATTTTAGTTCTGCCTCTGGCTTCTTCTTCATATTAGCCAGCTCTTCAAGTCGCTCATCTACATTTAAGAAAGCCTGTTTTTGGGTTTTCTTTAACTGGCTTATTTGATGTTTAAGAACCTCATTTTCACCATTTAACTCACGTGTTTTTTTCTCAAGCGCTTCTAGACGCTGAAAAATATCCACGACTGTTTCTGGGCTTACCTCGGCATAAACCGAGCTAAGCGATAACAATAAACTGAGAATTACCCCTGTTAATAATTTATTCATCTACTTTTATCTCTAGCCTCTAGTAATTATCATACTTAATTTCAACGCGACGATTTTGCTGCCAAGAATCTTTATCATGACCTGTTACGATAGGCACCTCCTCACCGTAACCAATGGTCTTGATTTGTCCACTTCTTGCGCCTTGTATACCCATAAGACGTTTTACTGATTGCGAACGTTGTTCTGATAATGCCACATTGTACTCACGTGATCCACGCTCATCGGCATGACCTTCTAGGCGCATTTTTAACTGTGGATATTTAGCCGCCAATTTTGCATGCGTATTAATTAAAATCATATATTCAGGGCGAATACCTGCTTTATTGTAATCAAAATAAATCACTCTTTTTGAGAGTAAATTACTTGGGTCATTCAAACCTGACAATGTTAAATCATTAGTATTATTTGGATCATTATTTACGTTCTGATTCGGTAAGTAATCCCCACGTGTACTATTGCTATTTACTCCAGAAGCACCGCCTGCACCTATAGTGCCACTTTTCGTGCCATCACCACCTTGACTAGATGTTACTGTACCTGCATTTTTATCATCTTGCTTGGCATTTTGGCTACAAGCTCCTAATGCTAAGGTACTCAATAAAAGCGGTAAAAGCATTAATCTTATTTTGATGTTTTTCATTATTTTGTCCTTTGTAAAAGTTTATTTGTGTAAATACGGAGACCATGCAGGCTCACGAACATCGCCAGCGGGAGATGTTAAAAACTGTCTTGATTTTCCATTATCACTAACCACGGCTAAGGTATTTTGCCCATTGCGTAACGTGGTATAGGCAACCATTGCACCGTTTGGTGCTAATGTTGGAGATTCATCTAAACGACCATTTGAGAGCATATTTTTACCCGACTCACTCATCGATTTAATCGCCACATGAAATGCACCACGATTGCCGCTGATAAATGCTATTTTGTTATTCGCAATATCGGCAGCGCTATTATATTTACCATCAAAGGTTATGCGTTGAGCGTCACCACCGTTTGCGCTAATACGATATAGTTGTGGGCTTCCACCGCGATTTGAGGTAAAAATAATTGAACCTGTTCCATTCCAAGCTGGCTCAGTATCAATAGCACTTGAGTTTGTAATTCTTTTTAATGCGCCACTTTTTGTATTAATTGTATAAATTTCAGGATTACCATTAATAGACAAACTCATCGCAATACGTGAGCCATCGGGCGACCATGCTGGCGCTCCATTAATACCTTCACGTGCGGAAATCAATCGCTTTGCGCCAGTGAAAATATTCTGTACATAAATTGCGGAAGTATTTTTTTCAAATGAAACATACGCCAGTTCACTACCATCAGGTGACCATGCTGGCGACATGATAGGGCGACGTGAACTTAAAATAGATTGAGGATTATTTCCGTCAGAATCTGAAATATACAGCCTAAAGGTACGATTCTTACTCGTGCTATTGGTTACGGTGACATAAGCTAAACGTGTGTCAAAAGCACCTTTTCTGCGGGTAATTTTTTCATAGATTAAGTCTGCTGCCTTATGTGCAGGGCGACGTGGATTTTCATTCGCGGTAATGGTGTAGTTTGTTTTTGCATTGTCTGTTGTGCTGACTAACTCAATAAATAAACCACCGTTGCCATTGTCTTTACCACGCACGATATAGTCTGCAATATCTTGGTATGCACCTGCATTCAATGTTTCGCCGTAGGACGCTATGTTTGGTATTTTTGAACGATTAACTATGGTGAAGCGACCACTGCGCTTTAAATCTGCTTCAATTATACCGTTGTGCCCACCGGGAATTCCTGCTGAAATGTTAGCAATATAGATAGGGATGCCATCATCTGATGTTTTTGATATATGCAGTTCTAATTCTGCATAGGTAGAAGAGCTCAAAAGTATAAAAATCACTGAAAACAGGGGTAAAAAGGCTTTTTTTATATACCACCCCCCCCTTTTTTCGATGATTTGTGTTTTAGAGTTACTCACCTTGTCCATTTTATTTCCATTTCTCATAAGCTATTAGTCCATAATAAATGTAATAGTTCGATCTGATTTATTAAAATTAAATTTACTTGGCGGTCTTGGCAGTGGTTCTGCTTGTTCAAAGGCATCTTTTACCGATGCACAAAATTCATCACTACCTGAGCAAGATAAAACCTTTATACCACTAGAAATATAGCCACTTGCAGATACCGTAATCTTAACTTTTGCTGACTTTCCGCTTGTTCCTGGAGGCGGATGCCAGCGTCGTTTTACGTGGCGCTGAATTTTGCTTCCCCATGATATCTGTGCGCCTCTTTTGGCTTTTACTAACGCCTCTTTGTTTGATGCAGCTTCTGCTGCGGCTTTCTTTCTAGCTTCTGCCGCGATTGCATCTGCCTTTTTCTTTTCTTGTGCTTCTTTCCATTTACGGTGATATTCCGCTTTTTTTGCTGCTAGTTTTTCTGCAGCTTCTTTCTCGGCTTTTAGTTTTTCTGCTTTGATTGCCGCAGCCTTTTCATCTTCTTCCTTCTTCTTTTTTGCTAAACGCTCAGCTTCTTCTTTTTCAGCCTTCACCTTGGCTGCTCGTTCTTCTGCTTTCTTCTTTTCTTTAGCCTCTTTTTCCTTTGCTAAGCGTTTTGCTTTCTCTCTCTTTTTTCTTTCTTCTTTTTTCTTCGCATTCTTTTTAGCTTGTGCATCTCTTTTAGCTTGCGCGTCCTTCTTTTCCTGTGCTTCTCTTTTCGCTTCTGCTACTTTCTTAGCCTTTTCTTCTGCTTTGCGTTTGGCTTCTTTTTCTGTCTTTTCTTTCGCAACCTTTTTTTCAGCTAAATCTTTTATCCTTTGCTCTTCTATTTTTTGCTTTTCTAGGTTTTCTTTCGCAAGTGCTTCCTCCTTTTTCTTTGTTTCTTCTAAGGCTTTTTGTTCTGCCTTTTTTTCTTTCTCTATTTTTTTCCGCTCGGCTTTCTTTTGCTCAGCCAGTTTTTGTTCTGCGAGTTTTTTCTTCACCAATTCTTGTTCGGCTAACCTCTTTTCTGTGGCTTGCTTTATTTTGAGTGCAGCCTCTTTTTTGGCTATTGTTGCTAAGCGTTGTTGTTCTTGTTTCTTTTCTAAAGCTTCTGTGGCCTTTTTTAACTCCTTAGATACCTCAGACTCCTCCTCTACAGTATTCTTTGTTGTTGTTTGTTGCAGCACTTCCGCATCTGGTAATAGTACCGATACAGGAATTCCAGCTTCTGCCATCTCTGGCTTTTCTGTCCAATCAAAACTCAATACAAAAAGCCCAACAATAAGTATGTGTAATATGATTGCGCCTAATACGGCAATTGGGTGTTTAAAAAGTGCTTTTATCATGAATAATTATTTATCTTCTATCGCTAAATCAGCAACTAAACCTATTTTTTTAGCACCCGCTTTTTGTGCCGCAACCATTACTCGCATAATCTGTTTATAGGCAATATTGCTATCAGCTCTAATGTTTACAGCACGCAAGCTCTTATCACCTAATTGACCTGTCATACGTGTAATTAGTTCCGTTTCACTAATTTCTGCGTAGGTACTTTCACCATCTTCAAGTGTAATACTGCCTTTGCCATCAACAGAAATCGTAATCGGCTCTTGCCCTTCGCCAGTCTCTAATGTGCTGGCATCTGCACTGGGTAAATCAACCTGAACACCGGTTTGCATCATCGGCGCTGTTACCATAAAAATAATCAGCAACACTAGCATTACGTCAATATAGGGCACGACGTTCATTTCTGCCATTGCGCGTCTTTTCTTACAACGGCGTGACATTACACATCATCCTTCTTTAAATGAACTTGGCGTTCTAATAATGTGGTGAATTCTTCCCTAAAATTTTCATAGCGTACTGCGATACGGTCGACTTTATCGCTAAATCGGTTGTAGGCAATAACCGCTGGTATTGCCGCAAATAAACCAATCGCCGTTGCGATTAAGGCTTCTGCAATACCTGGGGCGACGACGGCTAGTGTTGCTTGTTTCATCGCACTTAATGATAAGAATGAATTCATGATCCCCCAAACTGTGCCAAATAAACCAATATACGGGCTGGTAGAACCCACCGTTGCTAAGAATGTAAGATTTTGCTCTAATTTATCAAGTTCACGCGTTTCGGCAACTCGCATGGCACGTTGTGCGGTATCAATAATAGGAAGCTGTCTAGGTGTCGCGCCTTTATTTAAACGTGCATACTCGTGATAGCCACCAAAAAAGATAGCCGCCATCCCTTCTCGGTTAGTACGCTGTGCTAAGTCACTATAAAGCTTATTAAGGGAAATACCGCTCCAAAAACGATCTTCAAAAACGTCTAATCTTTTTTGTGCTTTTCTTATTTGACTGGATTTTATGAACATTAATGTCCACGAGGCAAGTGATGCTAACACCAAAATAACCATGACTATTTTTACAATCAGGCTGGCATCGAGTATTAATTTTAATATGGTTTGGTCAAATGACACTGCTTTCCCCTTGCGTACTTATTGTTTGTCTTTTTACTCCCTCTACCTAGCAGGGGGAGGGCTGGGGAGGGGGTAGAAAGTTTAGAGAGCTATATTCTCTTCAAGCATTCCACCCCCCTCCCTAACCCTCCCCCCCTGCTAGGTGGAGGGGACTAATCACTGACTAGCTTTCAGCAATCTCTTTAATTGTTTCTAATAATTTTTTTGGCAAGCGTTTGGGTCTAAATTTATTGCTATCAACGCTTACCACGGTAACTTGCCCTTTTGCTAATGTGATGTAAGCCTCATCGGTTTTATCGACCTCTTTACTCACTCGCATTACTTTTTGTTCAAACTGAATACTGGTGTTACCCATCTCTATGATTTCAGCGGAGACAAAAAGTTCGTCATTAAAGATGGCAGGACGTAAATATTCACAGTTTAGTGCTCTGACTACAAAGACCATTTGTTCATCACTCACCAGTTCATCCATCTCATAACCTAATTGCCGAAGCCATTCTGTACGGGCGCGCTCAAAAAAATTAATGTAGTTAGAATGGTATACCACTCCACCTGCATCGGTGTCTTCGTAATAGACCCGGACGGGGAGGATAAAGGTTCTATGTTCATGTGTATTTGTCATCATGCTCCAATCGTATCACACCCTATCTGACTAGACTTGCATTCTATTTGCAAAAGAATATGCTTAAAATATGAACAAAAATCAAATAATAACAATTCTTCAAAAATCTAAACCTGATCATATCGAGCTGATTAAGCAAGCACATAAATTACTTGCCAATCACCCACAAGATAAAATCAAGAAACCTGTTACTTGTGATGCCTGTTTATTAGGTAAATGGCATGCTAAAGAAGGCTATAAATTAGTTAATATTCCGCAGTTAACTAATTTAGAGGCTCTTCACAAAGATGTTCATAACCTTTATACCGCACTTTATTACACGACTTTTGATCGCCGAACAAAACCCCGTGCAACGGTTATTAGTGCCGGTGTTGAAATTCCTGTAGTAGAAAAAAAGTTTCGTGACAAAAAATTAAAACAACTTGAGAAGAAAACAGTAACCTTGGTTCGCTCACTTGAGTCTATCGAGAAAAAAGTTGCAAATATGTCAGAACATTATTTTTCTAGCCCTTG
>Ga0256839_1003680_pt1 | contig 15595 bp, 17 predicted proteins | sample 354166metaG_FD_185968 | JGI IMG/M metagenome (GOLD analysis project Ga0256839, IMG submission 185968) | Hydrothermal vent microbial communities from Mid Atlantic Ridge, Atlantic Ocean - 354-166 | ecosystem: Environmental > Aquatic > Marine > Hydrothermal vents | place: Atlantic Ocean: Mid... | reverse complement strand
AAACATGCGTAACCTCTATCAGAGACACTGAATTATCAGTAAATTACAAGTATCATCTAAAGATATCATTGAAGAACAGGCGCATCTCCTGCCAGGAAGCCAGATCTGCTTCACGGTCATAGGCCAGGGGCAGATCGAATTTATCTCCATAGATATCAGCTTCAGGATTCGTGAAACTGTGCCACACCCCCGGATAGGAGACGATCCTGAAGCGCGCCCCCGCCTTTCTCATTTCAGACTCGAATTGCCTGATCTTTTCCGGCGTAACGAAAGGATCCAAGGCGCCAGTAAGCACCAGCACCTTGGCCTTGATAGTGCCGGGTTCGGCGCGGATGCTGGCCTTGAGGCTGCCATGGAAGCTGACAACGCCCTTCAGATCCAGTCCGGCGCGGGCCATGTTCAGGACGACGCCACCACCCATGCAATAGCCAATGGCAGCCAGCTTCTCCGGATCCGTCTGGGACTGGGCCTTCAACAGCGTCATGGCGGCGACGAAGCGCGCCCGGGCCAGGACAAAATTTTTGCTGATCTGGGATGCAAACTTGCCCGCATCGTCGGGGTGATCGACCTGCCGCCCATCACCATACATATCAACGGCCATGGCCACGTATCCCAGGCGCGCCAGCATGTTGGCGCGGTGCCGGGTGTATTTCCCATTACCCCACCATTCGTGCACCACCAGGACGCCAGGACGCTTCCCGGAAAAATTGTCATCATAGACCAGGTAGCCTTTCAGGCTCGTTCCCTCCGCCTCATAAGTCACCTCCCGGGACTGGAGGGCGGCATGCCCCTGGGAGACAGACAGGGACAACAGAATCAGCAAAAAAACAACGCGTTTCATATCAATCTCCAACTCCAAATATTTTTCTGTGCCGGGTGCTTCAATCAAGTCCCAGGGATTTCAGATAAGAGGCCGCCGGACCGTTTTCATCCTGAGAAGCCTGATCAGCCGGCGCCAGTGTATATCGACTGGTATCGGGAATGGCAACGGGCTCAACCCGGACTGCCTCCATAAGGTCCTCGCCCCGCTCGGCCATGCTCAAACCCTTGATGTGGATTTCACGCGCCTCAACAGGCCGTGGTTCCGCGAGTATCACGCCAGGCGGCGCAATGTCGGCATCGATGGGTTCCGGCGCCGCGCCCCCACCGCGCTTCTCCAAATCATCCTCCATGTCAACGCCGGGGTCCAGCATGCTCAGGGCCGCCGTATCGATGGATGGCGCCGCGGGCGGCGCCGTCTCATCCATCACGACGCCAGGAGGCGCAATGGTGAACTTGCCCTCTCCTGCAACGCTGGCGTTTTCGCCGGTTTCCCTGGCATGAACCTGGCAAACTGCACCGGCCTTGCGCATGGCGAGCACATACTTCTGCGCCGTCTGCTCATCGACATTACTCTTGATTACGAAGCGCCTGCCGGAGAAAAGCTTTTCCAACTTGCCGGCATCGGCCTTGAAAAGCGTGGCCACATTCTCTCTCACGACACCAGGATCCGCGCCATCGACCAGTGCGCCCTTGAATATGACGTCGAATTGTCTCTTGTCTGTCATTGCAGTTAAATGCCTTCAGTTCTACCTGAATCCGTGGGTTCAGGGCGGATGCAGAGCGCAAGAAATTGGTTTCACAGTGGATTCAAAAAATCTTAGCTTCACCCAAAGGTTAAGTGGGCATTTTTTGAACCGCTGTGGAAGCAAGAGCTTGTGCTATGCGCCGTCATGAACCCACAGATTCAGGTTCTAATTCTATATTTCGTCAAACCAACATCACGGCTTTAACAGGATCTCTTCAACCGTGACAATTCCGTCCCGCACCGTCCATTTGACATCAAAATCCAGCAATCTCATCCCAAACACCCGACCGGCGTCATCCCCATCTCGATAAGCCGGGCGGGGATCCAGTTCCAGGAGCCGGACAATCAGCGCCTCCAAATCCCTATACCCCGCTTTTTCCAACTGCCTGCAGCGCAGCAGCACATGCTCATTGAAATGGACAGACAATACACGCCCGGGTTCAACGTCGGCATATCCGCCCCTGGCTTCGGGCGCACAATCCGCATAGGGCACGTAGGGCTTGATATCCAGCACGGGCGTCTTGTCCAGGAGATCGACCCCCTTCAACAGAAGTGACAGCCGCCCCTGCGCGTACGCCACTGACTCCAGTTCCACCACGGAAATCCCCAGGGGATTGGGGCGGCAGGGAGAACGGGAGGCAAACACACCGACGCGCTCATTCCCGCCCAAGCGCGGGGGGCGTACTGTAGGCTGCCAGGCCCTGCCACCACGGTTATCGTGAAACACGAAACTCAGCAGGAGATGGGAGAACCCCTCCAGGCCGCGGAAGGCTTCCCTGCGGTTATACGGTGGCAGCATTTCCAGAGTGGCCTTCGCCTCAGGCGCCAGGCGACCCTGACGCGGGATGCCGAATTTCTCCTTGAAACAGGAATGGATGATGCCTATGGGCTCGAATTTATATATCATGACTTGAGGGACCTCTGACATCCGGCTATGGTACACACTGGCACGACCTCCCCGCTACTGACAATGGGATTCCGCACCGCACCATGAAAAATATTTCCTTCACCACGATGCCAGCGCAGGAAAATTCACCCATGACCGCGGCCAATCTGCTGCGCGCCTGGCAGGTGGGACAGATATTGAAGGTGCGCGCCGAAAACGACAGCAATCCCGCAGGGCAATTGATGCTACGCATAGGGAAACTGAAGGTGACTGCCAGTACGCCCGTACCCCTCAAGGCTGGCGCGGCCTTTTCCGCGCAAATCCAGTCTCTGGGACAGACGCCCGTTCTGAAAATCATATCCCCCCTGAATGGCCCACCGTCTGCCGTGGCTCAATACCTGCGCGAATCCCTGCCCAGACAACAGGATTTTTCCCCCTTGATGCAAAAGCTCGCTTTCGTCGCCAGGGAAAAAACCGGCTTACCACAAGCCGTAAAATCCCTGGCGCGGGACATCACTGCCAATATAGCCAAGACGGACAAACTGAAGCCCCCGGCCGCCATCAAATCCGCCATCGCCGATAGCGGCGTCCTGCTGGAAGCCAGGCTGGCCGACGCGAGCCTGCCGCAAACCGCGCAACTTTCCGATCTCAAAGGGCAATTACTGAGATTGCGCAGGGAGATCTCTCGACAAATAATGAGCGATGAAGGCACCCCGGCCAGGCAGGAATCGCCACCCGCCGGCAAAGAGAACAGCCGTGCGCCGACAGCAGGGAGCCTGCAACAGGCCATCGATCTCTTCGTGAGGGCCAGGCTTGCTCCAGAATCCCTGGTTAAAAACCTCGTACGTGACCTGCCTGCCGATCAGCTGGCCTCGTTCCTGCGCTTTCTGGAAACCTCGCCCACCGCTGCCCGCAGGCCTCCCGCCGATCTGCCTGCCCTGCTGGCGCGGCTGGCAACGTTCATTCAGACTCAACCCGGCACCGGCAGCAGCGCCGAATCCCTGCTTACCCTGCTGAGGAACGCCCTTGCCCTGCAGGATCTGCAGCAACTCACGGAAAACGCCCTGAACCGTATTCAGGCCAGCCAGCTCAGCAGTGTGTCGCGCGAAACCGGCACTGCATTCCTGCTGCTTCTGGACCTGCCTGTCATGCACGGGAAAGATGTTCAAAATCTGCAACTACAGTTCGAGAAACACAATGAGGCAGAAGCGTCGCCCGAGCACTGGAACGTCGCCATCAATTTCAACCTGCCTGAACTCGGCCCTGTTCAGGCGCGCCTGAGGCTGCAGGACAATCGCCTCGTGACCCGTTTCGAGGCTGAACGCACCGAGACAGTCATGGAGATCAGGGAAAACCTCCCCCGTCTGCAGGAGGCGCTGGCCAGAACAGGTGTTTCCGTCGATCATTTATCCGTTGAACAGGGAAAGGCGGACGCAAACAGGCGCCCGCCCCCACCCGGGCGGTATCTGCTGGATGAAATGGCATGAAACAGGAAACCGATATTGCCATAGCGCTGAAGTACGATGGCGAGAACGCCCCCCAGGTGGCGGCCAAGGGCGCCGGCGAACTGGCCAGGAGGATACGCGAGGTGGCGCGGGAGCACGACATCCCTCTCCATCACGACGCGCACCTGGTGGAGATTCTGGCCCAGTTGGAACTGGGGGACGAGATTCCGGAAACCCTCTACCAGGTGGTGGCCGAGATCATCGCCTTCATCTATGTTCTCAAGGGCAAATTTCCTGCAAGTTATTAACCCGGCAACCGGGCGGGTTGCCAGCTGCCGGAAAAATCCGTCAGGTCCCTTTCCTCCAGACGCCCGTTGACATAGAGGTCGTTCAACATGTCCTGGGTGATCTCCAGTGGACAACCCCTCTCGTCCAGGTATACCCACTTGCCATGAATCACCAACTCGAACAGCGTGATCATGATGTCGTCGAAACGAATGGCATACTGCCTGGCCAGCCGCCTCACATCGAGCTGATTGATGGGCCGTCCCAGGTGCTGGCATTCCTCACGGGTCAGGGCCTCCAGCGCCACATCCCACTTGGGGATCTCCTCATGAAACTCTGATGATATATGGAACACTTTGTCCTCCTGCTCGCCATTGTCTGCCATGCCCCATTCCCCCGTCATGCCGTGTTAGAACAGGGCAGAAATGAGGCGCCTGACCTGTTTATCGACCAAAAATCATAAATCTATAATCGAAACCCCATGTCGCGTCGATTATTTGACGGCAATAACGCCGCAACCTGTCGCGCTTCGTCAGCCGGGCTGGCTGCGTTTGCTGTTCAACCAGCGTGTCACCGGCCGCCACTGTTCCAGGTCGTGGACGATGGACGATGGCGCCAATTCGAATATACCCAACCCCCGCTCTGCGGCACGAATATAATTTTGGCTGTCTCTCAATGAACTTAGGAAAGGAATCTTAAGTTGTTTGAGAAAACGCTCCAGGGTGTGATAGATGACCGTGTTCTCCCTGACGCGGTTGGCGACCACAGCTATCTTGCTCTGCTGCCGGGACACTTTTCCCACCAGCAGCAAGTCGTGAATAAAATGGCTGGCGGCCCTGATATCGATGGGTGAAGGCAGCACGGGTATCACTACGGTCTGGGCGCGCTTGACCAGATCGGACAGCGCCCTGCCATGCACCGCGGCCGGTGCGTCCAGGATGAGATATTCAGTGCCACGGGGAACCCGCAGGGCCTCCCGCCAGACGGGTATGCCGATGATTTCAGGGCGGTACTCGGAGCGGCTTTTCAGCCAATCCATGGACGAACCCTGGGGATCGAGATCCGCCAACACCACGGACCTGCCCTGATTGGCGTAGAAACTGGCAATATTGGTGGCCAGCGTGGTTTTTCCACACCCACCCTTGGCATTCATCAGGAGTATCGTGCGCATGTCAATTCACTCTTTTTCTTATTTTGGCAAACCACCTTAACCATAAGGGATATGCATGCAGCAGCCAAGCATTATTTCGATATTGAATTACAGGCGTTTCATGAGGATCGCAGCAATCTCCTCGTCATGCAGAACGATGGGGTTGGTCTTCATGCTGCTGCCACGGGAATGGCCCACCACTTTATCTATGTCTCCCTCATGGAGGCCATAGGGGGAAAGGCGTGGCAGTTCCATCCGGCGAGTCCAGGCATCGAGCAGTTGGATGAGGGCGGACCAGGCTTCTTCATCGTCGTGAAAGACATGTCCACACAGGATCTCAGCAGCATGGGCATATTTCTCCAAAGCAGGATTGTCAGGCTCCCTGTCGCGCATGGCGCGTATATTCATTTCCGTAGCCGCCGCCACCAGGGTGCCACACACCACGCCGTGGGGAAGCGGATAGAAGGCGCCCAGGGGCGAGGCCAGTCCATGGACGGAACCCAGACCACACTGGGCCAGGGTAATGCCGGACAACAAGGCGGCATAGGCCATTTTTTCCTGCGCCCCGCGGGCTTCACCTTTTTTCTCATACCACTGAGGCAATGCCTCACGAACAGCCTGCAAACCACTGATGGACAAAGCGTCTGTCATAGGATTCGCCTTGAGGGAGACATAAGACTCAAGCAGTTGGGTCAGGGCATCCATGCCATTGGCCGCAATCACTGCACGCGGACAGGTCAGCAACAGGTCCGGATCGATAATGGCATGGTCAGGCACCAGGCTTTCGTCACGGAAGGATTTCTTGAAGCCACCTTCGCCCTGCATGCTGAGCACGGCATTCTTCGTGGCCTCGCTGCCCGTACCCGCAGTGGTCGGCACGGCAATCATGGGAGTGGCCGGGCCGCCATAACGATGCCCTGCCCCCACCCCTTCCAGGTAATCCATGACCGAATGACCGCAGCGCAACAGACCCGCAACGGCCTTGGCGCCATCCAGGGCGCTGCCGCCGCCGATGGCCAGCACCACGTCGATGGAGGGGCCGCCACACTGACGAACGATATCATCCACCCATTGGGGCGAGGGTTCGCCTGTCACTCTGACATGTTCCCAGCTGATCCCCTCCCCGCGCAACGCATCCTGCAGTCTGCTGCAGGCGGATGAATCAGGGAAGGACCGGCCGCCCGTCACCAGCAACATATTTTGCCCATAGGACTTGACCAAGCCGGGCACACCGGCCAGCGCGCCCCGGCCGAATGCAATGCGCGGCAGCGCCGATATGGAGAAGGGCTTCATGCTCCGGACTGGGGAAACAAGCCCGTATAGGGCACGCCCTGCCGTGGTTCAGCCATCCAGTCAGCCACGGTTCTGCGCCATGTCAGATAATGCTCGGTCTCTTTGTGGCGGCGGGCGTCGTCAAGCGTCTCATAGGCCTCATAGAGTACGAAACAACTGGGGTCGTCTTCCGCCTGCAGGACATCGAAGCGGAGGTTACCCGGTTCCTGGATGGATGCCCGGTGATTGATCCCCGTGGCTTCAATGAAATCCGCAATATGCGCCGGCTTGACCCGGACGTGAACGATGGTCACTTCCATAACATCTCCTTTGACTGCGTTAATCGGTATTGTCAGTAGGCGGCAGACGGGGCGTATCGGACATGATCTTCTCCGCTCTCGCTCCCAGGTAAACGAAAATCCCCAGACCGACCAGCAGGCCGACCGCGCCAATCATCATGGAGACCGCCGCCATGATGCTGTCCGGATCGCCCAATACGGATTTGAACATCAGCAACAGGGCCTCGATGGAAACGGCGATCAGAATGGCCGCAATGAAGCGCGTGATGGTCCGCCGCGTGGCGCTGAGACGGAAGAACTCCTTGGGCATGAGCACCTCCTCCTCGAAAACCGTCTTCCCGAGATCGAAAATGGCAAGCCCCAGGGTGAGAAAGATGACGATACCAAAGGGTTTGAGCTTCTCGTCCTCATAGGTGTGGGTCTCTGTAAAGAGAGAGACGATTTCCGCAAAGGCCGTATAGAGCAGCAGGGCCACGACGACCATGAGCCCGAAAACGATAATGCTGTACACGCCACGGAACCAGGGCTCGAACTGACGCCTGCGGGTGTCCCCCATGAGAAAACTCAGGGTCTTCTCCAGGTCGAAATCCACGATGAGATAGCCGGTGCGGCCCGTGTCGCGGTCAACCAGGCGCAGGGCGCCCGAAATACACAACTGCTGGCGCGCGATGGAAAAATAGGGCTCCGTCGTCACCACTCTATCCGTATCCTTGACCAAAAGGAAATAAGGTCGCTGTCCGCGGTCGCGGTTCAATCCCCAACCCTTTTCCAGGTCGCCGCCGTTATCGACCATCTGAAACTCCGAAACCTGCCTGCCTTCCTCGTCCAGGGTATAGAGCAGGTCGGCAAAGGGATAGATATCTTGCAGGCTCTTGATTGCGCGCTGGCGCGCCTCATTGTCATCCAACAGGGCCGGACTGCCGATGCCGGTCATCACCGACTCGATGAGCTCATGGGCCGCACCGCGGTATCGATGGTAACTCTCGATGATGTCCAGATAGCTGGGGGTCGCAATCATGACTTCTTCCTTTCAATTCAGAGACTTCGTATCCTGGAAGTATTGTTATGGAGTCGCGGGGAGATGTCCAGCACCTTCATGGCCAAAACTATTAACCCGGCAACAATATATATCGTATTCAGGACTTCAGGCCTGTGCTGGAACAAGGCGCGGTGCGCAGGCAATGGTCATTCCATTGGCAAGCGCCGCAACGCCGTGCCGGCGCAGGCCTGAAGTCCCTGACAGATTGAAATCAAAGGACAGGCCATTGCGTGCCGGCCCGCTGACTGCGTTGGCGAAATTTGCTGTAGAATGACTACAGCGGCATTTCGCCGCCTTGCAGCGAACCGGCACGCAATGGCTGAATACGATATATATTGTTGCCGGGTTAATAGTCATACGACGGCTCCGTGGCTTATAATTCTGAGTCCTATTTCAAGCCGGAAGTTATATTGATGAATCAGGTTGTTGCAAACATCGATGACCCCTTGGTCATCGCGGGCAAAGCATACCACTCCCGCCTCCTGGTGGGCACCGGAAAATACCGGGATTTCGAGGAGACCCGTCAGGCCATCGAGGCCAGTGGCGCCGAGATCGTCACCGTGGCCATCCGCCGCACCAACATCGGGCAAAACGCGGATGAACCAAGTCTGCTGGATGTGGTTTCTCCGCGGGAATATACCCTGCTGCCCAATACCGCCGGCTGTTATACCGCCGAGGATGCCGTGCGCACCTGCCGCCTGGCGCGCGAACTGCTGGATGGTCATGACCTGGTCAAGCTGGAGGTGCTGGGCGATGAAAAAACCCTCTATCCCGATCTGGTGCAGACCTACGAGGCGGCCGAGATCCTCATCCGTGATGGCTTCAAGGTCATGGTCTACACCAACGACGATCCCATTGCCGCCAAACGCCTGGAGGACATGGGCTGCGTGGCGGTCATGCCCCTGGCGGCGCCCATCGGTTCCGGCCTGGGGATTCGCAACCCTTACAACATAATGACCATCGTCGAGAATGCCAGGGTGCCCATCCTGGTGGATGCCGGCGTGGGGACGGCATCGGACAGCGCCGTGGCCATGGAACTGGGTTGTGACGGTGTGCTCATGAACACGGCCATCGCTGGCGCGAAACACCCCGTTCTGATGGCCTCCGCCATGAGGAAGGCCGTGGAGGCGGGACGCGAGGCGTGGCGGGCGGGCCGCATTCCCCGCAAGCGCTTTGCCAGCGCCTCTTCCCCCATCGACGGCGCGTTTTTCTGATACCCCCCTCATTTTCACCATGACCACCTTGCGCAGGATACGCAGCTTCGTGCGCCGCGAGGGGCGCATGACCGCGGCCCAGCAGCATGCCCTGAACACCTATTGGCCACGTTTTGGCGTGCCGTCAGGGGAGGGTGAGCTGGACCTGGGCCGCCTCTTCGGGCGTCAGGGGCCGTGCCTGCTGGAGATCGGTTTCGGCATGGGCGACGCCCTGCTGTCCATGGCCCGGGATCATCCGGAGAACAACTATCTGGGCATCGAGGTCTACCGTCCGGGTATCGGCAGTGTGCTCAACCGGCTGGTGGAGAGCGGGATGGAAAACGTGCGGCTCATCTGCGGCGATGCCGTGGAAGTACTGGAGCAGCGCATCCCCCCGTGCAGCCTGGATACCATCCATCTGTTCTTTCCCGACCCCTGGCCCAAGAAACGCCATCACAAGCGGCGCATCGTTCAGCCCGGTTTCGTCAATCTGCTGGCGTCCAGGCTGCAAACGGGGGGCGTGCTCCACATGGCCACGGATTGGGAAGACTATGCAAACCATATGGTCGCGGTCATGGCGCAAGCGAGCGCTTTCGAGCGGCTGACGGGGGATGTCGCCATGGTGCATGCCGCTGGCCGGCCGGCAACCAAATTCGAGCGCCGTGGCCGCAGGGCAGGACACGGCATTCATGATCTGGTCTATGTCGTGTCAGGGCTGACGCAGGAGCAATAACAGGCCACGGCTGCCGCTGTCCGTGGCCGTGGACTCGATGGGAAAGGCCATGAACTGGCCATCGGGCGTCACGAAGCCAGTGCCTGTACCCAGGCTGTTGAGGGTCAGAGTGACCTTGCCATCCACGGCCGAGACATTGTAGGCGCCGCTGAGCTTGTCATTGCCGGTGATGACGTTCATGACGCCGCCGTTCCCATTAACAGCGCCGCCGGCATCCATGGTGCTGCGCCTGAAGAAGAGGTTGCCGCCGCTGATGTTGCCGGCGCCATCCAGGGTGAGGGTGCCGTATTTGATTTCCGATGCGATGAGCAGGGTGCCGCCCGCGCCAGTGATGTTCGTGATCTCCCCCGTGACATTGTAGGTGCCGGCGACATCGGCTTCGGTGAGGCCGATGGTCTGCAGGGCCGCCAGAGCCAGTCCGCGCCCCTCGCCATTGTTGCTGCCCATCATGCCGCTGCTGGCGCCGCCGGTATTGGTGTTGCACAACGCCTCGCCCATGCCCATGCCGCCGCCCGCCCCCATGTTACCTCCGGCCAGCGAGGTGCTGAAGGCGATGAGGGGGGAGACTTCACCCACGGGCGCCACGATGCGCATGCCGCGCAGGAAGTCGATGCTGCTGGAAAGATTGCCCAGCATGATGCCGGGATCCCCCAGAGAGGCGATGATCTTGTTGCCGGGAAAAACCTCGTAGACCCCGGAGAAAGTCTCCGGGGCGCTGGTGCCGGCAACGGCGCCACTGGCCAGGTCGGCGGTGAGGGTGCTGATGGCGGTATTGCTGGAAGTAAAGCCGCTGCGGCCGTTGGTATCGGCATTGACGCCGTCGAAGGTCACGGTGGCGCTGCCGGTGGCGATGGTGAAGGCGCCGCTGCCACCCAGGTTGCCCGCGCCGCCGCCTGCCTGGGGGTCCATGTGGCCCGCGGCCCAGATCATGTTGTAGATCCCGTCCACGGCGGCATTCAGGTTGACTTCATCACTGCCCACATTGTTGTCCCATTGCATGGCGATGCGTATGCCGCCTCCCCCGCCACTGGCGTTGGCGCCCACGCCCGCCCACTTCTCCATGGTGGGGTAGATCATCACGGTATTGTCCGGGGAGAGGGCGCCCACCACCGCGCCGCTCCCGTCCACCGGGCTGACGATCATGCGCCCGTCAGGGGCGGAAAGAAAAATGGTGCCGTTGGTGGATTTTGAATCACAGAAATAAGAGGCGGTGTTCAGGTCGCTGAGGAGCAGATTGGCGTATTCGATGCCACCGTTGACCAGGCTGGAAATACTCTGGAAGCCGAAAAAACCGTCCACTGAGCGGTGATCGATACCCGCTGCCGTTCCGTTGAGCTGGTAGGGGGGGATCAAGGTGGTGCTCATGCCCAGCAGGGCGTAATTGTTCTGATAGAAGGCAGTGACATTGGTGGGGCTGGAAAAACTCTTCGCCATGTTGGTGAGCACCGAGCCCGCCTGCGAGAGTACGGTATTGACCGCATCGTTGAAGCTTGCCGCCGCGCTGACGTCGATGTTCATGTCCTCCACCAGGTCCACCAGCGCCGCAACCTCCTTCACGGTGAAATTCTCCAGGGAAGACATGGGCGGATCGACGATTTCCGTCACGATGGTGCGGAACACCGCTTCGGACACGGGGGTGATATCCGTGTCATCGGCGGTGGTGACGATGGCGCGGGTGGTGGCGGGTTCATAGGGCAGCACCACGGCGAGGGCGCTGCTGGGCGCATAGCTGGTGGTAAAGGTGTAGGCGCCATTGGGATCGCTGGTGGTGGAGTCCAGTACCTGGTTGATGTTGCCGAGGCTGTCGAGCCTGACCAGCTCCACTGTGGTGTTGGAGACGGGGACCAGGCCGATGAGATTGGCATTGGTATCCGCGACAAAGAGCCTGAGGATGCGCGCCATCAGTGTCGGCCTGGCGCGCGCCGCCACCTGCTGGGCGGGAAGCATGACGACGCCGCTGATGTTGTTTTCAGACGGGCCGGACTCCGGGCCGCCGCTGCATGAGGTCAGCGAAAGCAGAATAAGTATGGCAAGTGCAGGAATTATTATGTGTTTTTTCATTTCATGCGCGGGCCGTTGATGTGGGGGACAGCAGGGCGCGCCAACACCCGGTCGGTGTTGACCGCTATAAAGGGTGTATCGGCAACTGAGGCGTAATATTGAGCGCCGGAGGGGGCGGCAGGACGGGATTAAGGCTTGGGGGAGATTGTCAACTTATTGAATATGCTTTCTATTCCGTGTGAATTGGGGTGGGCTGGCCGAGAAAGGCCAGAATGGCGTCAAGCCCGCTGTGGTTGAGGGCGACATCGGCTCTCGCCTGAACGGCGGGCTTGGCGTGGTAGGCGACGCTGAGGCCGGCGATGTCCATCATCTCCAGGTCGTTGGCGCCGTCGCCCGCGGCGATGGCCTGGGCGGGTTCGATGGCCAGGTCCCGGCAGAGGCGGGTCAGAAAAGCGGCCTTGGCGCGGGCGCCGACGATGTCGCCGCGCATCTTGCCGCTGAGATGCCCGTCGATGATTTCCAGTTCATTGGCGAGGGTATAGTCAAGTTGCAGGCGGGCTTTGAGTTTTTCAGTAAAGACAGTGAATCCTCCAGAGACCAGGGCGGTCCTGATGCCACGCTCACGCAGCCCGGCCAACAGGGTTTCCGCGCCCGGGTTGAGGCGCAGGCGTTGCGCGTAGACTTGGTCGAGCACCGCGGCGGGGACGCCCTTCAGCAGGGAGACGCGCTGTTGCAGGGAGGTCTCGAAATCGATCTCGCCGCGCATGGCGGACTCGGTGATGGCCGCCACCTGGGGCTTGAGGCCGGTGAAATCGGCGATTTCGTCCACGCATTCGATATTGATGAGGGTGGAGTCCATGTCGGTGATGAACAGGCGCACCCGGTCCGGTTGGAAATCTCCGGGCAGGATGTTGATATCGAAATCCGCGGCTTCCCGCAAATCAGTCAGTTTTTCCCGCGTGATGGCCTGGGGGATGTCCAGGCGCAGGGCATGGGCGCCTGGCCGCAGCGTGCCTTGCAGGGCGGAGGCCAATTGCCGGGCTTTTTCCTGGGTCAATCGTGGCCCCTGTAGTATCAAGCTTGTCATGTGCGCCGATGTTCCTCGCGTGGGGATTTGCAGCCGCACATCATAGCCTGAACGCGGGGGGATGTCAGGACTGAATGGAAACGGCGATGTGGCGGGCGGGAGCCGTGTCGCTCATGAACAGGGTCAGCAGGTCATCGAGAAAGCGCCGGCCCAGGGCGGTGGGACGAATGGTGTCCAGATCCCTTTCAATCAAGCCCTTCGCCTCCGCCTGTTGCAGGGCCGGTTCTGCGGCGCTGAGGGGGAGGCCGGTATGCGCCGGAAACAGGGTGGTGGGGAATCCCTCATGGAGGCGGCAGGCATTCATCATGAATTCGAGCACGATGTCCTTTGCCTCCAGGCGCCGGCGCTCGGCGATGTGCGATCTGCCGTCATCTCCCTTGAGCAATTGTTCCATGTAGCGGCGGGGGTGACGGGTCTTCCAGCAGCGTTCGATGGCGCCATGCCGGGCATTGCTGATCTTGGCGTGGGCGCCCGCGCCGATGCCGAGGTAGTCGCCGAAATGCCAGTAGTTGAGATTATGCCGGCACTGCTGTCCTTGGCGGGCCCAGGCGGAGACCTCGTAGGGGCGGTAGTGGCGCCGCGCCAGGATGTCCCGGCACTGCTGCTGCATGGTCCAGCTCGCGTCGTCTTCCGGCAGGCGTGGCGGCCTGGCGTGGAAGCGGGTGTTGGGTTCGATGGTGAGCTGATAGTGGGAAAGGTGGGGCGGCTCGCAGGCGATGGCCGTCCGTATGTCCTCCATGGCCTGTTCGGGCGTCTGTTCCGGCAGGCCGAACATGAGATCCAGGTTCCAGCTCTCGAAGCCGGCCGCCTTGACGGACTCGATGGCCTCCAAGGCCTGGGCCGCGCTGTGGATGCGCCCTATGCGCTGGAGAGACGCATCGCAAAAACTCTGCACCCCCAGCGACAGGCGGGTGACGCCTGCGTCGCGGAAGGCCGCCAGCTTGTCCTTCTCAAGGGCGCCGGGATTGGCCTCCAGGGTGATTTCCAGTCCCGGCTTGAGGGGCAGGCGGGCGCGTATGGCCGACAGCAGGCGGTTGATGGCGGCGCCGGAGAACAGGCTGGGTGTGCCGCCGCCGATGAAAATACTGTCCACGCTGCGGCCCCACACCTCGGGCAGGTCCTGCTCCAGATCCCTGATGAGGGCCTCCACATAGGCTGCCTCGGGGATGGTGTCCGCCGCCTCGTGGGAATTGAAATCGCAATAGGGACATTTCCTGACGCACCACGGGACGTGGACGTAGAGAGACAGCGGCGGCAGGGCCGGGAAATTCAGCATATCGGATTAGGCGCCGGCGGTCAGTTTACTGAATATCCGTGGCAACCAGTTTCCCGTCCGCGCCGGAATAGCGCACGATGACCTGCCCCTTGGCGTTGGCCAGCTTCATGAGCAGCGCATCGTTCACCGCGAAGGTGATGGGTTTGTTGGTCTCCACATCCTGTATGGTGAGGGTCCTGGCCTCGTTGTCCACGTTGAGGATGTTGCCCACATGGGTATTGGGGCCCATGGCGCTGCAGGCGAAACTCGTCGACAGCCCCAGGGACAAGGCGATGAACAAGGTAAAGGCGATAACTGTCTTCATGGTCGGTGACTCCTGTTGTCCGGGGTATTCGTGATTCCCATACCTTAGCGCTTTGAGCGGCTATTGCCAATGGTTTGTAATGTTGCCACTCCGGAGCCTGTCGGGCTGGTAAAGGGAGGATTATCCTTGCGAGACAGGCACATAAAAGCTGAACGTGGTGCCCCGGCCGATGGCGCTGTCCACGTCGATAATGCTTTTGTGCAATTCCATGATGCGCTTGGCGATGGCCAGCCCCAGGCCGGCATGCAGCGAGCCGCCCTCATGCTTTTTGCGCAGGCTGAAGAAACGGTCGAAAATATGGGGCAGCTCCTCGTCGGGGATGCCGCAGCCGGTGTCCTTCACCCGTACGCAAATGCCTTCCCTGGCCTTGCTGAGGGACAGGGTGATTTCTCCCCCCGGCGGGGTATGGCGCAGGGCGTTCTCGATGAGGTTTTCCAGGACGCGCTGGATCATGCCCACGTCGCCATAGGCGAAGGGGAGCTTGTGATCCATATCCATTTTGATGGTGATGTCTTTTTCCGAGGCGGCGAGCTGGAATTTCTGCGCCACGTCCTGCACCAGCTCCGCCAGGGTGAAGGGCTCGCTGTGGGGCGGCGTCTCGCAGGCTTCCAGGGTGGCCAGTTCGAACAGCTCGTTGATGAGGCTGCCCAGGCGCTTGCTGTGGGAGACGGCGATTTCGATATAGCGGCGGCGTTCCGCCTCGTTGAGGGAGTCGGCCTTCAGCAGCAGGGTCTCCAGGTAGCCGTGCAGGGAGGCCAGGGGGGTGCGCAGGTCATGGGAGACGTTGGCGACGAGTTCGCGGCGCAGGGCATCCGTCTCCCGCAGTTGCTGCATCTGCTGGTGGATGCGCTCGGCCATGGTGTGGAAGCTGTGCCCGAGGCGGTCGATCTCGTCTCCGTCCGCCTTGCCGTCAACCGGGGGCACGGTGGAAGGCCTGGCGCTGTAGTCGCTCATGGCCTGGGAGAGGCGGCGCAGGCGGCGCGTCAGCCGGGCAAAAACGAGGGCGCCGGCGAGCAGGGCGATGAGCAGGCTGGCAGCCAGGCCCCACAGGCTGTAGC
>Ga0256839_1003679_pt1 | contig 15601 bp, 15 predicted proteins | sample 354166metaG_FD_185968 | JGI IMG/M metagenome (GOLD analysis project Ga0256839, IMG submission 185968) | Hydrothermal vent microbial communities from Mid Atlantic Ridge, Atlantic Ocean - 354-166 | ecosystem: Environmental > Aquatic > Marine > Hydrothermal vents | place: Atlantic Ocean: Mid... | reverse complement strand
TCGGCCTCCTCGCTGAAGGGACGTTTTGTGACGGTTGAATCACAATCTATCCCAATTTGGCGTGGAGGCCGATATCAATTTATCCGCTGAAATCTGCAAAACTCGAACTAAGAGCTTGTCCCAAAACTCCCTGCCGCAAGCAACACACCCGGGGCCGGGAAGTGGCTCGGCGGCTAAGAGGCTGTCACAAAACTTCATGACATCTACGCGCCGTGTGCCCATCCTGCACCGGCGTTCGGTTGCCACCACCATCCCTACAGCCTCCGGTCTCCAGCCTCCAGCCTTGCGGGCGAAGCCCGCGTTCGTTTTTTCAAAAGGCGGATTCTGGTATAATCGGCGGGTCCGACGGATCGGAGAAGGGTTTTCCGGAGAAGCCGCAATAACCAGCGCTTCGCAGTAACCAGCGTTTGTCGTGCCGCACCAGTCTTGTTTCTGCCTGAGCCCGAGGAGTGGAACGATGGCCGATCGCCGTTTGAACTTCGTTGTGCTGCTGGTGCCCCTCGTCGCCCTCCCCCTCAGCGCTCCCTGCGCTGTCGGACAGGATCCCGAATCCGCGAAAAAAACACGCATACTCTTCATCGGCAAAGAACCCGATCACCCGTGGGGATCCCACATGTATCTCCATGCCTCCAAGGTTTTGGCCCACTGTGCGGAGCGCTCGGGGAACATCGAAACCGTCGTTGCCAACCGGTGGCCCAAAGATCCCGCCGCGCTTCGGCAGGTCGACACGATCGTGATCTACACCAGTCCGGCCGCCGAGATGATGCTGGATGGTCCCCATCGCGCTCGGTTTCTCAAAATGATGAATCAAGGCGTGGGACTGGTCACGATCCACTGGGCCTCGACCGTGCGAAAGGAGAATTTCGATCGCCTGGGACCGACCTGGATGAAGATCCTCGGCGGGACGTGGATCAGCAACGTCGGATTGAGCACCGGCCCGTCGACCCTCGTGCAACTCCGGCCCGATCATCCCATCAGCCGTGGCTGGAAGAACACGCCGTTTCGTGACGAATTCTATCTCGACCCCAAACTGGGCCCCGACGCTGTGCCGCTGCTGCAGGTGACTACCAGGGGGCAGAAGGTGGTCGTCGGTTGGGCGTACGAACGAGAAGGGGGGGGACGTTCCTTCGCCACTACGCTCGGGCATTTCTACGACAATTTTCAACGCGACGACTTCCGCAGAATCCTGGTCAACGCCATTCTGTGGACGTCGCATCGCGAAGTCCCCGCCGAGGGCGCTCCCGTCGACATCGACCCCGACACGTTGGCTCTGCCGCCCAAACCGAACAAGTGAGCGACCGTTACTCAACCTTTTCCTCGGGTCGGATCGGCCGGCCTTCCCAAATCCACTCGTCCCCCTCCCGCACCAAGATGCGGTGCTTGCTCCCGGCCATCGGAGGCCGATCGATCTTCGGCAGCCACTTCGCGTGCTGGGCGACGACAGGACGAAACTCGCTGCGGTTTGCCACATTCGTCCACTCGTTGGGATCGGCTTGAGTATCGTACAGTTCCTCCGAACCATCGGCGTAGCGAATATAGCGCCACCGGTGCGAGCGGACCGTATGGTTGCCCTGATTGTGCGTGGTGATGGCGGGAAACTCGCGATGCGCATCGGCGTCTTGGAGCTGAGGCAGCAACGAGTGTCCCTCCAAATCGTCCCGCTTCGGCAAACCGCACAGGTCGATCAACGTGGGATAAATGTCGAGCAATTCCACCGGCTGCGAACATCGCGCTTTGGCCGCAATCCCCGGCCCGGCGAAGATCAGCGGCACGTGAGTCGATCGCTGCCACAGTGTGTTCTTGCCGGTAATCCCCTTTTCTCCTAAATGCCACCCGTGGTCGGACCACAGTACAATCACCGTGTGATCGGCCACACCGCTCTTCTCCAGTGCCTCGATCACTCGCCCAACTTGACTGTCGACGAAGCTGACGCAAGCCAGATAGGACTGCACCAAGTGTCGCCACTCGTTGTGCCGCTCGAGCCACGAAAGCCGCGGCTCGGGAAGCTTCCAGTGCAAGTACCAGGAAAACTCGGGCGTGTCGGCTCGATCGTCGGCTCGATAGGGCGGCAGTAACAACTCGTTTTGCGGATAAAGCTCGAACCACTGGGGGGTGGCGTAGCAGGGAACGTGAGGCAGAAAGAAGCCGACGGCCAGGAAAAAGGGCTCCGGCGGTGAAGACGAAAGTTGTTCGACCGCCCAGGAAGCGACCTTCCAATCCCCTTTGTCTTCGTCGCGATGAGGAAAGGTCCCCCAGTCCATCAAGGGATGATCGCCCTCTGGCGTGGGTGGGATCAATTTCTTCGGTGGTCGCGCACCGACCGACGCGCGAGGTCCCCAGCGATCGAACTCGGCAGCTCGAGACGGCCGAGGCGGGTAGCCGCCATGCCAGATTTTTCCCGCCGTCATGGTGTGGTAGCCGGCCGCTTTGAAATGCTGAGGCAATGTCACTCGGTCTCGGAACCGCGGATCGGTGCGAAACCACGGTGCCAACCCGTAGACACCCGTCGTCGATGGCCGCAGCCCCGTGAGCAGACTGGTGCGCGAAGCATTGCACAGCGGAGCCTGGCAGTGGGCGTTCGTGAACAGGGTGCCCCGCCGTGCCAGGCGGTCGATGTTTGGCGTGCGAACCTGCGGGTGCCCTTTCAGACACCCGACCCAGTCGTTCAAGTCGTCAATGGCAATGAACAGGACGTTCCATTTCCGCTGGGTTGCCGCTTCGGCCGCGGCAACCGGCGCGCAGCAGACAGGTCCCAGTCCCGCAAGCAGCAGTCCGACCCACAGCACGGTGCGATGTTGCACGATGTCACCTCTTTTGGAAACCCAGGGAACGCAAGCCAGGACACCGGCAGGCAAACCGGCCCGGACGCTCATCTTAGCAGCAATTGCGCGGCGGAAGTAGCCAGTTGCCGACTAGAGTTTGCCGACCACTCTCGCGCGCGTCGGCGAGCGGCCGAAAAAACGAGTCTGCCACATCATTGTCACGAAGGCGACCGGCCGCTATCATGCCGGAACATTGGGGGATGTCCCCGGGGTGGCTCGCCCTCGAGTCGACGACGGGCCGCCTCGGCGTCTCCCACAACGGGTGGGTGGGACGCATGTGGACAGCCCCATCAGAAAGCGCAGCAAGTCAGGAAAAGGGAGCAGCCGGTCATGGCACATGAAGTGACGTTGATTACAGGTGATGGTACGGGACCCGAGTTGGCTGAAGCAGCCAGGAAGTGCGTCGACGCAACCGGTGTGGCGATCGACTGGGACGTGCAGGAAGCGGGTGTCGATGTGATGGAACGCCTGGGGACTCCGATCCCCGACTCGGTCATGGAGAGCATCCGTCGCACGCGCTGTGCCTTGAAAGCCCCCATTACGACTCCGGTCGGCACCGGATTCCGCAGCATCAACGTCTATCTGCGGCAAGAATTGGGACTCTACGCCTGCGTCCGTCCCTGCAAGTACTACGCGGGCGTGCGGAGCTTTTTCTCCAGCGTCCCCGTCGATCTGGTGATCGTGCGCGAAAACACCGAGGATCTCTATGCCGGCGTGGAATTCGAGGCCGGCAAGCCCGAAACGTCGCAGTTGATCGAGTTCATCAACGGACTGCCCGCCGACCGCAAGATCCAGACATCGGGAGAGGAAACCGGCGTTTCCATCAAACCGATCAGTGTTTCGGGAACCGAGCGGATCGTGCGGTGCGCTTTCGAGTACGCCCGCAAGCACGGTCGCAGGAAGGTGACGGCCGTGCACAAGGCCAACATCATGAAATACTCCGACGGTCTCTTCCTGGAAACGGCTCGCAAAGTGGCCGCCGATTATTCCGGGATCGAGTTCGAGGACCGGATCGTCGACAACATGTGTATGCAACTGGTGCAAAAGCCGGAATTGTACGACGTCCTGGTACTGCCGAATCTGTATGGCGACATCTTGAGCGATCTGGGGGCGGGGATCGTCGGCGGACTGGGAGTGGCTCCCGGAATGAACGTCGGCGACGATTCGGCCGTTTTCGAAGCGACTCACGGAAGTGCTCCCAAATACAAGGGACTCAACAAGGTCAACCCGACGGCACTCATCCTCTCGGGCATGCTGATGCTCCAGTACCTGGGCGAAGAGGACGCCGCCCGACGACTCGAGCAGGCAGTGGCCGATGTGATTGCCGAAGGCAAGGACGTGACGTACGATCTCAAACCACACCGCGACGATCCGACAGCCGTGGGAACTCAGGAAATGGCGGAGGCGATTTGCCGTAAACTGCGAGGGGAATGACAATGCCCAGAAAAGCCAAACGAACGTTGATTGACAAAGTCCGAGGTGGCGGGTTCACGTTTCACGTTTTCGACAACGGGGAGACCGACGTCTACAAGGGAACCACCAAGCTGGGAACACTGATCCGCAGCCAAGAAAAGAGCGGCCGGCACTGTTTCCGTCTCGCCGACGATCGCCGACGGAACGCCAGGCACTATCGCGGCCGGCGCAAAGCCGCCGAGGCGTTGCAGATCATCCAGAAACTGAAGAAGGAAGCTCAGCAGAAGAAGTGGTCGACCGAAGAGCTGATCATTCGGGCGTGGGAAGCCAAACCCGAAGCGTCTCCTCGCTGATCGGCCGATCGGTTCGTACCACCTTTCATGGCCCCGCATCGCGTCGAACAGTGGTGGCTTTCCGTCGTCTCGGGAGAGCGTCGAGGCGTCGGCGCGACTGCGGCGCGGCTGCTGCTGGCCGGCGCCGAGCTGCCCTACCGGTTCGTCGTCGGCGCCAGGAACCGGATGTATGACCGCGCCTGGCTCGCCTCCTTCCGCTCGCCGGCGACCGTGGTCAGTGTCGGCAATCTGACGGTCGGCGGAACCGGCAAAACGCCGTGCGTCCACTGGCTGGCGTCCTGGCTGTCGCAGCAGGGACACCGTTGTGTCATTCTTAGCCGAGGCTACGGAGCCAAGCGCCGTGGAGCGGCCAACGACGAGTCGATGGAACTGGCGCGGCGACTACCGGACGTGCCCCATTTGCAAAGCCCCGACCGCGTCGCCGTCGCTCGCCAAGCCGTCGATCGTTTGGCTGCCGACGTGCTCATTCTGGATGACGGATTCCAGCATCGCCGCCTGGCACGCGACGTCGATTTGGTGCTGATCGATGCGACACGGCCCTGGGGGTGGAACCACCTGCTGCCGCGAGGCCTGCTGCGCGAACCCCCGCAGTCGTTGGCTCGAGCCGACGCCGTGATCGTGACTCGAGGCCGAACACTCGCAGGCGACGCCAAACGAAAGCTGCTCCAGCAGATCGATTCCCACCACCCCGGCATCCCTCTGGCCATCGTGAGCGAACAACCGACGGTCTGGGTGGATGGTGACGCCAACCAGCTCCCGCTCGAAGGACTGCCCGGTCCGCTGCAGCCGGTCTGCGGGATCGGCAACCCGCCGGCGTTCGCCAACACGCTCCGGTCGGTCGATCGGTCCACCCTGCCGATGATCGTCTTTCCCGACCATCACGCATACGGCCGGCAGGATTGGGATCGGATCGTGACGGCGGCTGGGCGGCACCAGGCACGCGCTATCGTCTGCACCGAGAAGGACCTGGTCAAGCTGGCGCCGATCGCTGGCGGCGAACTGCCTCTGTGGGCGCTGCGCATCGAGTGGGAGTGGCTGCAAGGGCGCGAGGCGATCGAAGAACGCTTGCGGGAAGCGATAGCCGGGAAAAAAGCACCCGCGCCGAAGAAGAGAGACTGAGAGGGCGCCCCGTCTGGGAGCCATTACGCCGTTCGCGACCATCTCGCGGCGCATTCGAGCCGCTCTTGCGATTCCCGCAACTTCGCCCACAGCGACGGGATGGTCCGCCGATGGTCACTGCAAAAGTAATAGCTCTGGCCGCCGTCGGCCACGGTCCGCACCAGCAGTGTTTTCCACGGACGGTAGTAGTAAGCGGGATGGTCCTTGCCGGGCGGCCCCTGCCGAAATGAATCGGGAAGCTCGACCAGGTCGAACACCGCCGTGGTGAAACGGCACAGAGAACGAGCTTCCTGGCGAGCCACATTGCGCGCCATCGAGAGCGCCTTGAGAAACACTTCCGGGCCGGTCACGGCCGAGCCGACATTGAGGAAGACGCCCCCCTCGAGCGATTCGAGAGTCCGGGCGAATATCAGAAAATCGGTGTATGAGGCTTGTCCCCAGGCGGCGCCGTCGCAGTCGGCATGAGCGTGAATGATGTCGTTGCCGATCCCCACGTGAACGGTGACAGGAACGTGACACCTCCAGCCTGCCGCAAAAAGGCTCAGATCGGCGCAAGGCAGCCGCTGTTCGCAAATCGTCCGCCCCAGGCCTTCACCAAGCCCTTCATCCCGCTCGGCGGCCTGTTGGACGATACGGTTGAGCCTTCCCGGTTCGCGCCACAAACCGAATTGCCCCTGCCGAATCCAACGAGCCACATCCTCGCTGGTCCCTTCCCCCAGAGCCAACTCGTAGTCGTGGACGGTGGCGGCACCGTTCGTGGCCAGGTGCGTGATCCAGCCTCTCTCGATCAGGTCGACCAGGAAGCGGGACAGCCCGGCCTTGATCGGATGGGCGCCCATCATCCACACCACCGGCCGCCCCTGGCAGCGAGCCTCGGTCATGGCGGCGATCAATGCGTCGAATTCCGGATGCCGGTAGTCCGCTGCGGCCGGTGAAAGAGGCGCCACTTGCGATGGCACCATGTCATGGCCTCGCTGCCGAAACGACTTTAACTCGATCCGGGATCGATCGAACAACGGATAACGGCTCATCGGAACAACATCCTTTCCTGAACAAGGCTCGAATCCCTTCCAGCCGCATACTATATCACGACTTGCGAAGTCGGCCCAAGGTCGGTGTTGCCGTCAAGCAGGCCGAGCGATACGATGATCAAGCACCGAAACGACGGTGCCCACGAGCGCTCGCGGCGCAAGCCTTCCGCGGATCCGTGCCGCGATCCCGTCCCTGCGTGCTTCCTGTGCCCTCTGTGGTGATGCCGGTGTGATCAAACCACACGAGCTGAGCAGCCAACGCACTGGCAGTCCATGTTCGCGCCCGACCAATACCGACTGATCGATTTCGGCGACGGCCGGAAACTCGAGTCCTTCGGGACGGTGTGGCTCGATCGGCCGGCACCAGCCGCTCGAGGCGCCCGTCAAGCGAAGCCAGTCTGGTCGCAGGCTCACGCACGGTTCACCGGTCGTTCGCTGGGATCGCGGGGAACATGGGATCTGCGGCGATCGTTCGAACAACCTTGGACACTCACCTGGGGGCCGGACCCCTGGATCCGGCTCGAACTGAACTGCAATCCGTTCGGGCACGTCGGTGTGTTTCCCGAACAATCAGGCAATTGGCGGTGGTTGCTCGACACGATCACCCAAAGTGGCGACGAGTGTCGCGTGCTGAACCTGTTCGCCTACACGGGAGCCGCCACCCTGGTCGCTGCGGCCGCCGGTGCCACGGTGACTCACGTCGACGCCGCAGCGTCCATCGTAAAAAAGGCTCGGCGCAACGCGGAACTCTCCGACTTGCACGACCACGCGATCCACTGGATCGTGGAAGACGCAGTCCGCTACGTGGAGCGCGAGTGTCGCCGAGGCCGCCGTTATCAGGGGATCATCCTCGATCCGCCGGCGTATGGACGCGGCGGCCGCGGTCGATCCTGGCAACTCAGGCGGGATCTGCCGAAGCTGATCGCCGGCTGTCTGAGGTTGCTGCAGGACGAGCCCCGTTTCTTTTTGCTGAGTTGCCACGAAAAAGGATGGGGGCCGAGGGAACTGCGTGGCTACTTGCGAGACAACACCGATTTCTCATGGGTGCCGGCGACCCAATTCGTCTCTCTGGAGGTTTCGACAGACGACGGCCGAAAGCTGCCCTCGGGCGTCGCCGCCCGCTGGTCCGAGTCGCTCTGACCCTTTCCCATCCGGAACAGAAGCGGCACAATAGGGGAATGAATCGCCTCCCATGGACTGCCATCACCAGTGACAAAAACCCTCGGCTCAAACAGTTGGCCAAACTGCGAACACGCCGAGGCCGCAAGCAAAGCGGCCGGACCCTCGTATATGGACGGCGGGAGATCCGGCGAGCGGCTGAAAGCGACTATCCTCTGGAGCAGTTATGGATCGCCGAGGAGCAAGTAGAAGCTCTTGACCGGAAATGGCTCGAAGAGCAGCGCGCATGCGGGACGCAACTCTTCACGTTGCCGCGACGACTGCTGGAGCCTCTGTCATTCGGCGACCGCGACGACGGATGTGTGGCCGTGGTAGCCGTCGACATGCGGTCTCTCGATCGGCTGCCGCTGCCACCCAATCCGTGCGTGGCGATTGTCGAGCAACTCGAAAAGCCGGGAAATCTGGGGGCCATCCTGCGCAGCGCCGACGGCGCCGGAATCTCGGCCGTAATCGTTGCCGATCCAGTCACCGACATCATGAATCCCAATGTGATCCGCGCCAGCATGGGAACGGTCTTCACGGTTCCTCATTGCACGGCGACTCGGGAAGAAATCGCCCCCTGGATCCGTCGACACTCATTGCAGATTGTGGCGACTCGCGTCGACGCCGCGAAGCTCTACTACGAGGTCGACCTCACGGGACCCACCGCCATCATTTTGGGGAGTGAAGCGTGCGGACTGGAAGGCGACTGGCGGGAGCTCGGCGAGCAGAGTGTACGGTTGCCCATGTTCGGCGTCTCCGACAGCTTGAACGTATCGGCCACCGCAGCGGTGATGTTTTACGAAGTCTTCCGGCAGCGCCGGACCACCCGAACTTGTTCGGGCTGATGATCCCCTCGCAGAAGCGGATCGCCTGTAAAACTGGGGCATCTTTAGCAATTGCAACAGCCCTCCGGAAAAAAAGGGGCCGCCAGTGCCCCCGGATTGTGCCGTTCCGTGTTGGATGATGTTTGCAAATCGGGTAGGCTACGCAATGAAGTTGGGTCATCGTGGGCAACACGGCGAGGAGTCGCTCAGTGGAAAACGCGCTCAAGTTCGAACAGATCCAGGTGGGAGACCGCTGGACCAGCCCGACGCGGACGATCACCGAAACGGACATTGTGAACTTCGCCTGTACGACCGGAGATTTCAACCGGTTGCATTTGGACCAAGAATACGCCGCGCAGACTGTCTTCGGTCGCCCGATCGCCCACGGACTGCTCGGGCTGGCCTGGGTGGCCGGGCTGGGCAGCCACAGCCCGCTCGTGGATACTCTGGCGTTTCTGGGCGTCGACGACTGGCGTTTCTTGCGGCCACTCTATATCGGCGACACCGTACACGTCGTCACCGAGGCGATTGGAATCCGCGAATCGGGTCGCCGAGGCGGCGAAGTGCATTGGCGACGCGAGTTGATCAATCAGCGAGGAGAGATCACGCAGTCGGGTGTGTTCCGAACCCTGGTGGCTCGAGCCCGGGCGGTGCGCAAGGTGGCTCGCCCCTCAGTTTCCAGCGCTGACTCCCCGCGAAAAATGGTGAGCTGACGCGGCAATCAGTCCGGCCGTCGGGGACGCACGCGAGGGCGGGAGAAGGCGACGCTGCCGTGGGCCTCGTCGAGTCGGATCCGGCGCTTGGCGTTGCGCGAGCGGAGGAGAACCTGCTTCCAACCCGCCAGTACCCTGATGTTGCCACCAGTGAACTCACGAATGGTGCGACCTCGCCGAGCCGCCGGTGTGCCGTGAGGCGGCCAGCGGGTTGCCTGTTCCACCGATTCGTCGTCCACTAGCCGAGGCGTCAAGCCGGCCTCCCGAATGGTCTCGTAATACCCCCGCTCCGATAGCTCGTGATAGCGGATATCGATCTTTTTCTTGACCTCCCACCGACTTGCCTCGCCAACCTGCTCGAGCAGGTACCGTTTGGTAGGCCAATCCAACGTACCGATCAACGTGGCGTCGTCGCTGGAATCCTCGGCCAGCATTTGCAGGGAATGGAGCGCGTCTTCCCACGCACTGAGAACTTCCTCGACCTCGTCGGAAACCGGGCCCGTCTGCTCACTGACGAATCGTTGGCAGCCGGCGAGATAGTATTGCTGAACTTCCAGAGCTCGCCACAAGCGACCGCGCGTGTCTCGAGCGGCTGCGTGGAGTGACGCGTCGCTTACATACAATCGAAGCGCGTCGATCGGCGCCGCGAATCGAGGAGCGTCGTCGAAGTACCCCGCTTCGATCGCATCCAGCACCAACATCGTTGCGCCGACTTTCACGAACTCGGCCGGTTCCGACATGTTCGAATCGCCGATGGCCAACTGCAACCGTTGCAGCGGATGGAACAACGATGTGAACTCGCGCCAACTCGAGAACGACTCGACGCAAGCAGCCTTGAACAGATGCCCGATGCCGAACACGGGCCGGCTACCCAGAAAACTGCTGAACCCCAGGAGGCAATTCACCGCCGGAGCCTTGTCCGCCAACAGGAACCGGCCGTTGCGATCGACCATGCCCACTCCGGCCAGGATTACGCGCGAGATCAGAAAGGGTGTCAGCAGACGCCGAGTGCGACGAAACAAGGTCGCATGGGCCAACAACCAGATGGCTGCGGCCAGGGGAGCGGTGTAGACCGTCGACAGCCGCACGAGAAGTGTCTCCAGCCAGCGAGGCATCACCAGGCCACTGGACAGTCCTTCCGCCAGATCGTCACCCCAACACCACCGAGCCAGTTGCGCCGACCCGCGAGGGCTGAAGAGGCGCGAAGCCGCCACCAGGACTCCCGAAAGGAGGTAATACGTCAGCAGAAACAGCAGCGTGATCAGCACACAGGCCCAGCAGACCAAAATGGCCGGAATCAGCCAACAAAGTCCCAGACGCCACGCCCACAATGATACCGGCCCGCCAATCCGTGCCTCGTAGTTTTCCTGCCCGCCATAAACGGCCCCCACCGCATCGCGGTCGTTCTTGATGAGCGTCAGCCCCAGTGGTTCCGCCGCGCTGCGCACCAGACGCTCCATCGCCCGCTGATACAGCAGCAGTTGCCGAGGTCCGCGGCACTCGGGAGTCGCCAGTTCAATCAGGCCGGCACCCGCGGCCACTCGCTCCCCCTCGAACGTGATGGCACCTCCGTTCGCCAGGAAAACCCCTTCCTTGGCCTGACACGATGTCGCCCACGGCGTCCAGTGGGAGAGTTGTCCCACCAAGCGTTGGAAGGCGGTGCGCCGCCAAGCTGGACCGCTGAACCGCCCCGGCTCGGCGAGGATCGCCAATTCTGTTTCCAGACCGCACAGGCGGTTCAACAAAGGCACGGGGAACTACTCGCCGCCAAGAGGCACGATGGTCTGCTCCAAGTACTCATCGGGCTGCCGATCGCAGTCCCGACGAACTTCTTCCACAATGACTTGCCAGGGCCGAACTACCGTTGGTTGCGAAGCCGTGTCGGCCCCGCCGTCTTCTCGCACTGCGGTTTCCGGCACCACCGTTGTCTGATCGCGTTGGGACATGTGCGGATGCACTCCTGATGTTAACAGACTGTCACAAAACTCGAGGCCGCAAGCAACATTCTTGAGGCCGGGAAGTGCCACGGTTGGTTGCAGACCAGGCTCAAAGACCTCCGACCAGGTGGAATCTTCCAGAAGAAAACGGAAGACAACCATCCTCGACGCTGACTCCATCTTACTCGATCGGCTCCCCTCTTGGCAAGCAACTGGTGGCGTTTCCCATGGTTACCAGGCAAGCAGATGGACGCTAAAGTTTGACGTTTTCCCGCAGAATCGATACGATCCCACGAGGCAATCCGCGCGATGACGATGGTTCTGAGAAGCTGGTACGACTACCCTCAGTACTACGACCTGGCATTTCGAGACGAAACCAAGCGAGAGGCCGACTTTTTCGAGGCGGCATTCTCGAAGTTCGCCGTCGGGCGCGTCCACCGTCTGCTCGAACCGGCCTGCGGCAGCGGCCGGCTCGTAGCCGCCATGGCGCGGCGCGGGTACCAACTGGAAGCGTTCGACTTGTCGGAACCCTCCCTGAAATATCTCCGCCGCCGCCTTCGCCGTCGCGGCCTGGAGGCTCATGTGTTCCAGGCCGACATGACCGACTTCTCGCTGGACGCACCGGTCGACGCCGCGTTCTGCACCATGAACACCGTCCGCCATCTGCTCACGGAACGAGCGGCCAAGGCTCACCTCCGGTCGGTGGCTCGCGCCGTTCGGCCCGGTGGACTCTACATCCTGGGGCTGCATGTCTTTCCGCCCGACGCCGACAACGAATGCGTCGAACGGTGGACGGCCAAACACGGATCGACCCGCGTCACCGTCACCCTGCGTGCCCGGCCGCTCGATTTGAAGAAACGTCTCGAACAGATCGACATCAGCATGCGGGTACGCACTCCTCGCGAGAATTTCCGACTGCGCAATGACTTTCCTCTGCGAACGTACACGGCCGGACAATTGCGGCGCCTCATCCGATCGGTTCCGGCCTGGGAAACCCTCGCCGTCTACGATTTCTGGTACGAAATCGACGAACCGGTGGAATTGGACGAGGAGATCTCCGATACGGTGCTCGTCCTGCGGCGACGCGACCGTGAGGCTTGACCGAGATGACTCGCCCACCGATGATGACGTAGCGGCTCCCGATTCGATGGACCGCGACCTTTCCCAATCCCCGATCTCCCCGCCGGATACCGTCTGCCGCGATGACACGCCCGAAACCCCGCATCGCTGTCAGTATGGGCGACCCCGCAGGCGTCGGCCCGGAGATCTGCCTGGAGCTGTTGCGGTACGTCGCGAAAAACCCCGGCTCGCACTGGCCTGTGGTCGTCGGCGACTGGCACACCTGTCCGACCGTCGCTCGGAATTGTGACGACATATTGTCACTTGGAATCACAGTAGCTCATTCGATCGAAGAAGTGGCGGCTTCCCGCGGGCCGTGCTGGTGGGATCGCGGGTGGCTCCAGCAGCCACCGCCTCTTGCCGAGATCTCTCCGGAAGCCGGCCTGGCCTCATTCGGCTACGTGGAAGCGGCACTCGAGTTGGTCCAGCGGCAGCTCGCCGACGCCGTGGTCACCGGGCCGATTCACAAACAGGCCTGGCAGCGAGCCGGCATTGCCTATCCGGGTCACACCGAGTTCTTCGTGGAACGCTGTCGATCGCCGCGGCACGCCATGATGCTCACCAGCCCCGCCGTCACCTGTTCCCTCGTGACAACCCATGTCGGAATCGCCGATGTCAGTGAACTGCTCCGCACCGATCGGATCCTCGAAGTCCTCGAACTGACCCATCATGCGCTGCACGAACTGCTGCAGCGATCTCCGCGACTGGCCGTGTTGGGACTCAACCCTCACGCCGGTGAAGACGGACGATTCGGGCGGGGCGAGGAGGAGCGGGTGATCGTTCCCGCCATCGACGCGGCTCGCCGGCAAGGCTGGTCGGTCCGCGGACCGCTCTCACCCGACACCGCCTTCCTGCCGGAAGTACGCCGGCGCACCGATGCCTACGTTTGCATGTACCACGACCAGGGGTTGATTCCCCTCAAGACGCTGGCATTCGATGCAGGCGTGAACGTCACGTTGGGGCTGCCCATCGTTCGCACGTCGGTCGACCACGGCCCGGCGTTCGACCGGATCGGATCGGCCTGTGCCACCAGCATGATCGCCGCGTACGATCTGGCCCGGCAGTGGGTTACGATGCGCAGTCGATCACCACTTTCCCGAAGTGGTCCTTGCCCGCCAGCCGATCCAGAGCGTCGTTGATCCTGCTCAGGCCGAAGACTTCGTCGATCACGGGCCTCACTCCGTGTTCGCGGACGAATACCAGCAATCGGTCGAAGTCGTCGGGAGACCCCATCGTGGTCCCCCGCAGGTCCAGTTGCTTCCAAAAGACCTTGAACAGATCGAGCCGCTGAGGCGCTCCTGCCGTGGCTCCGTAGTTGACCAGCCGGCCACCGGGAGCCAACAATTCGACCAGTACCGAATAACCGGCTCCACCGGCCCCGTCAATGATCAACGAAGGGCGGGCGAATTCTCGCCGACAACGATCGGCCCATTCGGCATCGGTATAGAGAAACCCGGCATCCGCCCCCAAGCCGCGAGCCCGTTCGAGTTTCTCTTCGGAAGAGGAGGTCACTGCCACCGACGCTCCGGCAGCTCGAGCCAACTGCAATGCCATGGTCGCCACACCCCCGCCGATCCCCGTAATCAGCACCCGGTCTCCGCTGCCGACACCTCCCCGCGTAAAACAGGCCCGGTACGCCGTCACTCCGGCCAATGGCAGCGCGGCCGCTTCCCGCCACGAATAGTCGGGCGGTTTGACGGCCACGCATGGCTCCGGCACGACGATGTGCGTGGCCAGCGTCCCGTCGTCCGGCATGCCCACGATGCGAAACGCCTCACTTTGGACTCGAGCATCATCGCCCCAATCCCATCCGGGGTTGATCACGACCGACTGACCTACCCACCTCGCATTGGCTCCCGCTCCCGCTCGAATCACCACCCCCGCTCCGTCCGATCCCAACACCACCGGCAACCGGATTCCGGGATACATCCCCCGAGTGATCCAGTAGTCTCGGCGGTTGAGCGCGGCCGCGTGCAACTCGATACACAATTCACCCTCACCCGGCTCGGGGTCGGCGCGCGTTTCCAGCTTCAGAGGTTGGCCGAGTTCGGACAAGACCGCACACTTCATGACAGACCGCCCTCAAACAGGGATTCGACCGACTTGCCTTTGCCATCCTTGGTAACGTAAAACGGCCGCTTTTCGATCGTCAGCGCCGCAACGGTCTGAGGCGGCACGTAGCCGGTGTGCCAGTGGTACTGGTGCCGCGAGTGCAGAATGTGTCCCAGGTCGGGGAGCACATGAGACCGAATCAACGTCGCTCGATCCATCACCTTCGCAATCCGCTCCAACCCCTGGCAAATCTTGATCGAATCGACAGCCGTGTCGATTGCCGGAAACGTGCTGAGAATCTTCTCGACCGGCGTACCGATCTCAAACGGATGGTAGCGCTTCGGGGCAAATGTCTCCGGCGCTGCCATGCCACCAGCCATCCACAGCAATATGCAGCTATCGGCCGTCCGCTCAAACGACGGTGACGGATCGGTGGCCGCTTCCAAACGAGGCTCCGGAAGCAGGGCTGTGGCAGCCGCCGTGGCCGCCAAAGACTTGAGAAACCGGCGGCGTGTCGCCGTTTCAGTCCGGTCACTCCGCAGGACGGATCGCTCGGTAAGTCTCGTTACCATGTCAGCCAGATCTCCGCGCCCGAATCCCTCATCTCGCTCTGGATACGCACCGCCGTTATTCTACCCGATACGATCTAGCCGGTGATAGTGGGAAGGGAAGTGTGAAGTGTAAAGTGCGTAAGCGCCCATTGTGACCGTGTCGGGGTGCCGAGTTACCTTGGCGAGTGTTTGCTCATTTCTGTCGTTGCGGCAAGCAAGTGGCTTCGGCGACAATGGCCATCGCGGCGAGGGGCGGGCTCCGTTTTATGCGGCAAGCGGTGCGGCCGAGTGACGGCGTGCCGACAACCGGCCGGCACGGCACGGATTGGCCGGCAAATCACCCGTAGGTCAGGCTTTCCAGCCTGACCACGCTGCGGCATCCATCTGCCTATCGAAAACGCGCGACTTCCCGGCAAGCATGGCTGTGAGATTTCTATGGTCTGGAAGGAACGCGGACCGGAGCATCCGGACTCCGGCTTCATGATTCGCATTCAACACCGTAGCGG
>Ga0256839_1003678_pt1 | contig 15618 bp, 13 predicted proteins | sample 354166metaG_FD_185968 | JGI IMG/M metagenome (GOLD analysis project Ga0256839, IMG submission 185968) | Hydrothermal vent microbial communities from Mid Atlantic Ridge, Atlantic Ocean - 354-166 | ecosystem: Environmental > Aquatic > Marine > Hydrothermal vents | place: Atlantic Ocean: Mid... | reverse complement strand
AAAGCGGCATCATGGCGGCATGGCAGGGACGGAGCCGTGCTCAGCCGTGCTGTTTCAGCTGCTGCTCAAGCTGTTTGGTCATCTCGTCGATGACGGCATCGTGATAGCGTGCGCCGGGGTAGTCATAGAACTGCACCATGCAGGGCACCTCGGCATGCAGGGCATCGCCGCGGGCCTGTTCGTCGAACTCCAGCCACAGGATCAGCGGCACGCCGCCCTGCGTCATGTCGATGAAGGCCCAGAACTCGTCGGTGGCCAGCACGGCGGTGCCGGAGCGTGCCTGCAGCGGCATTTCCAGCCGCGGGCCGAAGCGCTTGCGCCAGCGTTTCCAGGCATTCCACGTGCGCGCCGGAATGCCGGCCTCGTTGCGCCTGAGATACGGCATGCCGGCGAAGGGGTTGCCAGGTGGTGTTGCGGGACCTGAGTTCATGGCCGAGTTCCGCGTTGCGTCATTCGTCCAGTTCGAAGTCGATGGTGATGCGGTTGCCGGCCACCGGGCGGAAGCGTTCATCGGCAAAGCGCACATGATCGGGGTGGTCGCGATAGGTGGCGATCACCTGTGGCTGACAGAAGCGCACCAGCCAGACGTAGCGGAATTGCGGATCATCCGGCTGGATGGCCACGCCCGTTTCCACCGCCCGCACGCCGGGAATGCGGCTCAGCACCCTGCGCCCCTCGGCGCGCAGCTCGGCGGCCTCTTCCTCGTTCAGGCCCTCGACGTTGTAGACGATGACATGCGCCACCTCGCGCCACGGGCGAGCGGCCTTCAGCACCTCCTGCGCCCGGCCCTCGCTGCCCCACAGGCGGATCATGCGCCGGCATTCCGCGGCAATGGCCTCGCGCGCGCCCTTCACCTGCGCGGTGTAGCCCTTCACATCCTGCGCCACGTTGGCGGCGATGCAGCGCGCAGCGGCATCGGACAGGGCGGTGTAGTAGTTGATCTTGGTAACGCCGTTGGCGATGAGCTGGCGGTATTGATCTTCCGACAGGCCGGTACCGCCGTGGATGACCAGCGGAATGCCCAGGCGCTCGTTGATCTCCTTCAGGCGCTGGAAGTCCAGCTTCGGCTCGCCCTTCATGCGGCCATGCACGGTGCCGATGGAAACGGCGAGGAAATCGACCCCCGTCTCGGCGACGAAGCGAGCCGCCTCCTCCGGCGTGGTGTAGCGGATCTCGCCGGGGTGCTTCTCGGCATCCTCGCCTTCCACGCCGGGCACATAGCCCAGCTCGCCCTCCACCGGCACGCCGGCGGCATGGGCGGTTTCGACCACCTCGCGGGTGATGCGCACATTTTCCTCGAAGGGGTGGTGAGAGGCATCCACCATCACGCCATTGCAGCCCAGGCGGATGCCGGTTGTTACCGACTCGAGGCTTTCGCCGTGATCAAGGTGAATGGCCACCGGCACGCTGGCGCGCCTTGCCGCCGCCACGGTGGCGGCCATGATCAGCTCGAAGTCGTAATACTCGAAATGCGATTCCGCCAGCGACAGGATGACCGGTGCCTGCATCTCTTCCGCTGCCGCCATGATGCCCTCGAGGAAATCCAGCGACACCAGGTCGAACGCGCCCACGGCATAGCGGTTGGCGTGGGCGTGCTTCAGCATGTCCAGCATGTTCACCAGCGGCATGGGGCAGTCCTCCCGGCAGATCCTCGAACCGTTGCACGATGGCGGGCTGGCGCGCGGTGTGGGGGGCGTCAGCCCGCTGCAGCAAATCCATCGTCGTGGTGTTTATCCGATGCTGCCGCGTTGGCAAAGGGAAGTGCTGCGTGCATGGTGGAAAAGCGTTGCCGGCAATGATGTCCGGTCCGAGTGTTCTTGTGGCGACGGAGGGTGAGGAGCACCGTCTTTCGCGCAGGTGGCTTGCGCGTTGAGCCGTGGCGGCCTACATGGGCGGCATGCAGGGCAATTGCATGGAATGCATGGAAGAAGGACGGCAGAGTGCCGCGGAGGGCGTGGTGGGCGAGGAGACGGGCATGGCCACTTCCGGCGTGGAGGATGTGCGATTTCACGGGCGGCGCAAGTCGCGGCCGCTGAAGCCGCGCCAGCAGCGGCTGATGCGGGAGCTGCTGCCGAGGTTGCGGGTGGTGCTGCCGGAGGCAGGACAGGCTGTTGAGGATGCATGTGAGGATGCATGGCCGCCTGTGGCGGGGGCGTTGCTTGACCCTGCCGGCCTGTTCGCGCATGCACCGCGGCAGGTGGGGCTGGAGATCGGCTTCGGTGGCGGCGAGCACCTGGTGCACCGGGCTGCCCGGCACCCTGAGTGGGGCTTCATCGGCTGTGAGCCGTTCGTCAATGGCGTGGCCAAGCTGCTGGGGCAGATCGAGGAGCAGCAACTGGCCAACATCCGCATCTGGGATGACGATGCCCGGGTGCTGCTGCCGCGCCTGCGCAGCGAGAGCATCGATGCGGTGTGGCTGCTGTATCCCGACCCGTGGCCGAAGAAGCGGCACCAGAAGCGGCGGTTCGTCAACCAGCGCAACCTGGTGCAGGTGCATCGCATCCTGAAGCCGGGCGGAATGTTCTTCTTTGCCAGCGACATTGCCGATTACGTGCGCTGGACGTTGCGGCACGTGCTGGCGCATGGCGGTTTCGAGTGGATGGCCGAGCAGGCCGATGACTGGCGCAGCCCCCCCATTGACTGGCCCGGCACGCGTTACGAGGCAAAGGCGTTGCGGGAGGGGCGAAAACCGGCCTATCTGCTGTTTCGCAAGGTGGGGGAGAGTGGTGCAGACAACCTGCTTGCCACTTGAGTGCGTGTTGCCTGCCTGATGGATTGCCTGAAAGGCAGGCCGTGCACGGCATGCGGCAATGGGGCGAATGGTGTGGAAAAGCCCGGCGTGGGGCGCGGGAGCGGCACCTTGCCGCCTTGCGGGACATGGTTAACCTGTGATAAACGCTCAGGCGGTTATTCTCCGGGGGTGAAGGGGCCGGCAGGTCATCATTTCGTCTGATTGTTCCGCCTTGGTCGAGGCGCAGCTGCAGAAGGCAGTGTGCAGGCGGGACGTTCAAGGCTTCACTCGTCGAGGGGCAGCATGCGCGCCGGAGATCAGCATCTGACAGATGGCTTCGGCCAGCATGACACTCGCCGGAGGAGCTGGCGCGGTGGGGTGCGGGTTTCCGAGCTTCTGTCCTTTGCGCTGATTGGGGTTTCCTTAGGCGCGGCAGTCATTTTTGGCGTGCATCAGTTGGGCAGCAATGCCGATGCGCATACCGCGCCGGACGAGTTTGTTTCCGTCTCGGCGCCGATTCCGGTGCTGCACACCAAGGAAGATCCTCTTGTCTCCCCGTCGCGGCTGCAAACGGCCAGCTTGCGGCCTTCCATTGATGGTCTGACCTCGGTGGAGGGGATGCTGCTGCAGGCGGTGGCGCGTGATGGCAAGGAAGACATGCTGCGCGCTGGTGTCGATGAGCCGGTGGTTGCTGCCCTGGAGCAGGCCATGCCGCCGGCAGCGGCGGTGGCTCCGCGGCAGCGCCCGCGCAGCCTGCTGAGCGGACGGTTGATTGCCACGCCGCCGGTGTGGAAGCTGGAACAGGGCTGGCGGCTGGCGCGGACAGAGCGGGCGCGGGTGCTGGCGCAGCGCAGGAAGCGCCAGCGCGAGCTGATATGCATGGCCAAGGCCATCTACTTCGAGGCCCGCTCGGAAAGCCTGAAAGGGCAGATGGCGGTGGCCAAGGTGGTGCTGAACCGGGTGCGGGATCCGCGCTTCCCCAACACCGTCTGCGGCGTGGTCTACCAGGGGGCGGAGCGGCGCAACGCCTGCCAGTTCTCCTTTGCCTGCGACGGCAAGCCGGATTACCCCACCGAGATGCGCCACTGGGCCAAGGCCAAGCGGCTGGCGGCCAAGGCACTGCGCGGGCAGATACGCATGCGCAAGCTGGAAGGTGTTGCCTTCTACCATGCCGATTACGTGCGCCCCACATGGGCCTCCATGATGCGGCCGGTGGTCAAGATCGGCCGGCACATCTTCTATTCCGACGGTTGATCGAAAGCTGCCGGTCATGCCGGTTTGAGACTGATCTGTCCCGATTTCTCCCTTTCCTGCCGGTGTTGTGCCTGCGTGCCGGCGGTGGAGCGTTTCTCAATTTTTGTTCAGGAAAGGCTTGCCGAAAAAACAGGCAAGCTGCTAAGCTCTCCGGCACCGGCAGCGTGGAAGGGTTGCCGGCCTGCCTGAAACGGGGCCGTTCCGGCCCGTTCTTGCGTTTCTGCCGCCGGGGTGCATCGGCCTGAACGTGCCGGCACAGCGGCACCATCATCGAGACATGATGAAGAGGGGAGGAGATCATGAATGGCTACTGGGAGGAAACCAGGGGGCTGATGATCAAGGTCCTCGTGATCTGGTTCATCTTTGCCTTCGTGGTGCATGCCTTCGTCAAGCCGCTCAACGGGATTGTCATCCTCGGCTTTCCGCTGGGCTTCTGGATGGCGGCGCAGGGGTCGCTGATCGTCTTCGTGGCGCTGATCTTCTGGTATGCAAGAAAACAGAACGCCATTGACGAAAAACACGGCGTTGCAGAGGACGAATGAAGCGGGAGGGGAGCTGAGTCATGAGTTCGCAAGCCACGGGCAAGAACGTGTTTCTTGCCAACCTGGGAAAGATCTACGGCATCTACACCGGCGGCTTTCTGGCGTTTGTCATCTTTCTGGGCGTGCTGGAGCAGCTGGGGGTGCCGGAGCGCATCATCGGCTTTCTGTTCGTGGGCCTGACGCTGGCGGTCTATGCCGGCATCGGCATCCTGTCGCGCACCATGCAGGTGTCGGAATACTATGTGGCCGGGCGCTCCGTGCCGGCGCTCTACAACGGCATGGCGACAGCCGCCGACTGGATGTCCGGCGCATCGTTCCTGGCCATGGCCGGCACGCTCTACCTGCTGGGCTATGACGGGCTGGCCTTCGTGGTGGGGTGGACCGGCGGCTACGTGCTGGTGGCGGTGCTGATCGCGCCGTTCCTGCGCAAGTTCGGAGCCTACACGGTGCCGGACTTCCTGGCTGCGCGCTTCGGCGGCAACGTGGCGCGGTTCATCGGCATCATCGTGCTGCTGGCTGCCTCCTTCGTGTATGTGGTGGCGCAGATCCGTGGCACCGGCCTGATTGCCGAGCGCTTTCTCAACATCCCGTATGACATCGGCGTGTTCGTCGGTCTGGCCGGCATCCTGCTGTGCTCGATGCTGGGGGGCATGCGTGCCGTTACCTGGACGCAGGTGGCGCAGTACATCGTGCTGATCATCGCCTACCTGGTGCCGGTGGTGATCATGTCCTGGAAGTTCACCGGCGTGCCGGTGCCGCAGATCATGTATGGCGAGGCGTTGCAGCAGATCAGCCAGCTGGAGCAGACGAAGGAGGCGCTGGCTGGCGTGAAGCCGCACCTGGAGCCGTTCCTGACCTATGATCCGCTGAACTTCTTCGCGCTGATCTTCTGCCTGATGGTGGGCACGGCCTCGCTGCCGCACGTGCTGATGCGCTTCTTCACCACGCCGTCGGTGCGGCAGGCGCGCTACTCGGTGGGCTGGGCGCTGTTCTTCATCTTCATCCTCTACTTCACGGCACCGGCCTATGCCGCCTTCGTGAAGCTGGAAATCTATCAGAACGTGCTGGGCTCTGCGCTCAATGCACTGCCTGACTGGGTCTACGTGTGGGGCGCGCACGCCAAGGTGAAGATCTGCGGCGTGGCAGCGGCCTCGGCAGAGGTGGTGCAGCAGGCCTGCGCGGCCAAGGGCGTGGAGGTGCTGGACTGGAAGAACTTCTCCATCGCCAAGGACGTGGTGGTGATCGCCACGCCGGAGATCGCCGGCCTGCCGTTCGTCATTACCGGTCTGGTGGGTGCCGGTGGCCTGGCGGCGGCCATGTCCACGGCGGACGGCCTGCTGCTGGCCATGGCCAATGCCCTGAGCCATGACATCTACTACCGCATGCTGGACCCCAATGCCCCCACCGGGCGGCGGCTGATTGCGGCGCGTGTCATCCTCATTGGCGTGGCCATCCTTGGTGCGATCACCGCCACCGTGGCACCGCCGGACATCCTGAAGCTGGTGGCCTGGGCGTTCTCGCTGGCGGCTGCGGGCAACTTCCCGGCGCTGGTGCTGGGCATCTGGTGGAAGCGCACCAACACCATCGGGGCCATTGCCGGCATGCTGGCAGGCTTTGGCGTTACGCTCGCCTACCTCATCTGGACGGCAGCACCGCCCTTGGGCTTCGGCAATCCGGAGCTGTTCGGGCTGAAGAACATCTCCGCCGGCCTGTTCGGCATTCCCATCGGGTTCATCGTCATGATCGTGGTCTCCAGGATGACGGCACCACCGTCGCAGGAACTGCAGGACCTGGTGGACGAGATCCGCACGCCGAAGGGCGGAGTGGTGGCGCACAAGGGGTGATCCCCGTGATGTGCATGACCGTTCCGGCCTGAGCGGCCAGACATCGATGCCGGGCGGGATGCGGCTGTATCCCGCCCGTTTCATGTCTTGTTTCACATCATGGAAAATCTTTGCCTTCGATCCATTTGCATATTATTCTCATTTCACCCATATACCAGAAGGTCTCTTGCCCGTGCGCATTTGTCATGCCATAGCAGTGCGTTGGGCAAAGCAAAGTGAGCGACAGCCAATGAGCAAGCGGGATCAACAGGATATCGAACGGCAGCTGCGTGAAGTGGGGTTGCGGCCAACGCGCCAGCGCCTGGCGCTGGCCGAGCTGCTGTTTGGCGGCGACGGGCACAGGCATGTAACCGCCGAGCAGCTGCATCGCGAGGCACGCGAAGCGGGCCTGAGCGTGTCGCTGGCCACCATCTACAACACGCTCAACCAGTTCTCCGAGGTAGGCCTGCTGCGCGAGGTCAACACCGACGGCAGCCATACCTACTATGACACCAACACCAGCGATCATCACCACTTCTACTGGGAAGAGCAGGACGTGCTCATCGATATTCCCGCCGAGCAGCTGAAGCTGGCCAGCATGCCGCCGCTGCCGGCAGGCAAGAAGGTGAAGGGTGTGGATATCATCATCCGCCTGGCGGATGAGGGCTGAAAGGCCGTTTCCGGCCAGCTGCTTCCGGCCGGATGTGTCATGGGTCCGTGAAGCAGAAGCATGCAGGGGCTGGTTTGCCCATCCCTGCATGCCATTGCTCCTTGTTGCGGCCGAAGCTGCTTGTGCTCCTCCCTGTCCGGGGTCCTTCGTCGGCAGCCGGCAAGCAGTGCCGGAGCCTGTGGTGGATGGGGTAGTTTAACCTTCCGGCAATATTTTGGAGTCATCATCACGCGTGAAACGGGCCTGCTGGCCCTTGCCTTTACATGCGGTGAATGGCATATTGCCCCGCAGGAGCGGGGGCGTGGGTTCGGATGTATGTTCGAGGGGATGGTTTCCATGCAACCACGTATCGGAATGCGTCGGTGGAAGGTGATGCTCGCTGCCTTTGCGGCGTTGTCGCTGGCTGGCTGCGCCAGCTCGCTGGATGCCATCCCGCCAATCTCCGATACCGCTTCCTTCATCGATACTTCCGAGCAGGTCCTGAAGTCTGGCGATTCGCTCAGGCTGGTGGTGTTTGGTGCCGATGACCTCTCCGGCAGCTACCGGCTGGATGATGCCGGCAGGCTGAAGCTGGGCTCCCTGGGCACCATCGATGCGCAGGGGCTGACCGCCGGTGAGCTGGAGCAGCGCGTTGCCGAGCATCTGGCGGCGCGTGGCGTGGCCAATGCGCAGGTGAGCGTGGTCATCAACTGAAAGCTGCTGGCGCACCTTGCGTCCCTTTCCTGCCGCCATCCCGGCATTGGCCTTTCTGCCAGCGCATGGCAACGGTTTTTCTCATCATCATGATCATCCGGGTGGCTCGAGTAGGTGGCTCAGGTGCCCGGGCAGGAACGGTGCGGGCTGTGTGATTGTCTGACGCTTGCTGATGATGGTCTTGGTTCGCCATTCGGCGAGTGCGCAGCCTCACGCAGGAAAAAGGCCTCTGCCGTTGCCGGCGAGGCCTTTCCCCTTGATCGTCATTTGCTGGCGACAGTGCATCGCCTCCTGACCCCGGAACGTCGTTCCAGGATCAGGTCCAGATGGCGAGATTACTCTTCCACCTGCAGGTTCTCCGCCGCCATGCGGCCGCCGCGGCCCTCCACGAGGTCATAGGAAACCTTCTGACCCTCATGCAGGGTGGACAGGCCGGCGCGCTCCACCGCGGAGATGTGCACGAAGGCGTCCTTGCCGCCATCTTCCGGCTCGATGAAGCCATAGCCCTTCTCCGGGTTGAACCATTTCACAGTTCCGTTCGCCATCTTGTAACTCCTTGAATTCTGGCGTTTCGTATTCCGAGGTCATCTTCCGCCACCGCTCACCGTGAACGGCACGGAACAGCGCCTGGGCAGATGGCCGCATCACGGCCATCAAGCCCCTGCGATATGTTGACGATGTGGGAAAAAGAGGTCTCCGGCAGGATCGTCTTTCGGAGCGGTTGACCGCCCCGGCGACTGCTCGCATCCGCACTCTCCGGGAGAACTGACCTCTCCGGAGCAGGGCGGCAGCCGCTGGCCACGTCGTTCTGGAAGCCACCGTGAACCGTTGCCGCCACCAAGTCAAGCAAAACTTTGCCTGCCACCGCGTTTTCTGCCATGAATCGCCTGCATCGGCTTGAACGAGGGGTTGCCGGGGGAGGGAAGCATGCAGCACGGCAGCGATTTCACCAGCCTGTTTCGCACCCGCCGCTTTGCGCCGCTGTTCATCGCGCAGGCGCTGGGGGCCTTCAACGACAACGTGTTTCGCAATGCCGCGGTCATTCTCGTTACCTACGGGCTGGCGCAGCAGGGCTGGAATGCCGGGTTGCTGGTGGGGCTGGCCGGTGCCCTGTTCATTCTGCCGTTCTTCCTGTTCTCCGGCCTTGCCGGTGCGCTGGCCGATACGCATGACAAGGCGGCGCTGGCGCGCACCATCAAGCTCATGGAGATCGGCATCGCGGTGCTGGCGGCCTTCAGCCTGTGGCTGCAAAGCCCGGTGCTGATGCTCTCCGTGCTGTTCCTGGCCGGGACGCAGTCCACCTTCTTCGGCCCCATCAAGTATGCCATCCTGCCGCAGCACCTGGCCGACAGCGAGCTGGTGGCGGCCAATGCGTGGATCGAGGCTTCCACCTTCGTTGCCATTCTGCTGGGCACGTTGCTGGGCGGCATGCTCATCATGACGGCACACGGTGTTGGCCTCGTGGCGCTGCTGATGATCGGCGCTGCCGTGCTGGGCTGGCTGGCGGCGGGGCGCATTCCGCCAGCGCCGCCGCCGCGGGCGCGCGAGGAGGTGCGACTCAACCCCGTCAGCGCCACCGTCGATATCCTGCGGGTATTGTTTGCGCGCCCGCACCTGTTGCGGCTGGCGCTCTATATCTCGTGGTTCTGGGCGCTGGGGCTGGTGGTGCTGGGGCTGATGCCGCTGCTGGCGAAGAACGCGCTGGGCGCAAGCGAGACGGTGGCCAGCGCCTTCATCGCCCTGTTCACGGCGGGCATTGCCATCGGTGCGTGGCTGGCGCAGCGGCTGCTGCAGGGCGAGGTGAGCACGCGGCTGGCACCGGTTGCCGCGCTGCTGCTGGCGCTGGTGCTGGTGGATTTCTCGCTGGCCGTGGCGGGCAGCGATGCGCTGGCGGCTGCGGGTGGCAGCACCTCCCTCTCTTCCCTGCTGCATTCCTGGCAGGGCTGGCGGCTGATGCTGGACATCGTGCTGCTGGCCGTTTTCGGTGGATTGTTCGTGGTGCCCATCTACGCCGCCTTGCAGCATGACGCACCGGCAGAGGAACGTGCCCGCGTGATTGCCGCCAACAATGTGCTCAATGCCCTGTTCATGGCGGTGGCCTCCGGTGGCATGGCGCTGGCGCTGGGTGGGGGAATGGGTATTGACAGCATCCTGCTGGTGCTCGCCGTCCTGCAGGGGCTGCTGGCGGCGTGGCTCATCTGGCGGCATCCGCAGGACTTCTGGCGCAGCATCGGCACCGTGCTGTTCCGCCTGCTTTACCGGGTGGAGGTGAAGGGGCTGGAGCATCTCGATGATGCCGGGGCACGGGCGGTGATCATCTCCAATCACGTCTCCTGGCTGGATGGACAGATGCTGGCCACCTTCCTGCCTGCCGACACCGCCTTTGCCGTGCATTCGCAGGAGCTGGAAAAGCCGCTGGCGCGCCTGTTCTCGCGCGTCTTTCACATGCTGGCGCTGGACCCTGCCAACCCGATGGCGCTGCGCAGCCTCATACAGGCGGTGGAGAGTGATCGGAAAGTGGTCATCTTCCCGGAAGGGCGCATTTCCACCACCGGCGGGCTGATGAAGATCTACGAGGGTCCCGGCGTGATTGCCCACAAGGCCGATGCCCCCATCGTGCCGGTGTTCATCCGCGGGGCGGAGCGGGCGCGCTTCTTCTCGCGCCAGCCGCACCGCCAGCGCCTGAGGCTGTTTCCGAAGATCACCATCACCATCCAGCCGCCGGTGCGCATGGATGCGCCGGAAGGGCTGCGCGGGGCTGCGTTGCGCGATCACCTGGCCAACCGCCTCTATGACGTGATGGCCGAGGCCGCCTTCCGCTCCATGCCGTGGCGGCGGCACCTGATGGAGGCAGTCATCGACGTGCGGCGCGATCATGGCGGCAAGCGGCGGGTGGTGGAGGACATCATGCGCCAGCCGCTGCGGATGAACCGGCTGCTGGCCGGTGCCTACATCCTGGGCGGCAAGCTGGCGGCAGCAACACCGGGAGAGAAGACCGTGGGCGTGCTGCTGCCCACCTCCGCCGGTTGCCTGGTTACCCTGCTGGGCCTGCTGGCGCGCGGGCGCACGCCGGCGATGCTGAACTTCTCCACCGGCGCGGTGAACATGGCCGCCGCCTGCAAGGGCGCGCAGGTGAAGACCATCGTTACCTCCCGCCGCTTCATCGAGCAGGGCGGGCTGCAGGAGATGATCGACGTGCTTTCGAAGCAGGCGCGCATCATCTGGCTGGAGGACGTGCGCGAAACCATTTCGCTGAAGGACAAGCTCTCCGGGCTGGCGCTGGTGAAGATGGGGCGCGCGGGGCTGAAGCTGGCAGGTGCCGACATGGATCCGGACAGCGCGGCGGTGATCCTGTTCACCTCCGGCTCGGAAGGGGTGCCGAAGGGCGTGGTGCTGACGCACGCCAACGTGCTGGCCAATGCCTGCCAGGTGCTCTCGATCATCGACCTCAACGCGTCTGACGTGGTGTTCAACGCGCTGCCGATGTTCCATGCGCTGGGGCTGTCGGCCGGGGTGTTCCTGCCGATGGTGGCAGGCTCCAGGCTGTTCCTCTACCCCTCGCCGCTGCATTACAAGATCATCCCCGAGCTGGTGTATGATACCGACGCCACGGTGTTCTTCGGCACCGATACCTTCCTGCAGGGCTATGCCCGCAATGCCCACCCGTATGACTTCTACAACGTGCGCTACGTGGTGGCCGGCGCGGAGCGGGTGAAGGAGGAGACGCGCAAGGTGTGGATGGAAAAGTTCGGCCTGCGCATCTACGAGGGCTACGGGGCGACGGAAACCGCGCCGGTGCTGTCCGTGAACACGCCGATGCACTTCCGCTCCGGCACCGTCGGGCGGCTGCTGCCGGATGTCAAGCACCGCATCGAGCCGGTGGAGGGCATCAGGGAAGGCGGCAGGCTCGTGGTGAAGGGGCCGAACGTGATGAAGGGCTATCTCAGGGCCGATGAGCCGGGTGTCATCGATCCGCCGCCGGATGGCTGGTATGACACCGGCGACATCGTGTCCGTCAGCGATGATGGCTTCGTTACCATCCAGGGGCGGGCCAAGCGCTTCGCCAAGATCGGCGGCGAGATGGTGTCGCTGACGGCAGTGGAAAACGTCATCGGCCATGCCTTTCCGGATGCCAACCATGCCGTGGTGTCGGTGGCCGATGCACGCAAGGGCGAGAAGCTGGTGCTGATCACCACCGAGGCGGCGTTGGAGCGCAGGAAGCTGGCAAAGGCGCTGAAGGAGCAGGGCGCGCCGGAGCTGTGGGTGCCGCGGGAGATCATGCACGTGGAGGAAATCCCCGTGCTCGGCTCCGGCAAGACCGATTACGTGCGCCTGCAGCAGATGGCCAATGCCGAAATGGCATCATGATGGCATCTGCATCATGAAGGTGTCGTCGAAGCCGGTTGGCTGATGCCCTGTCAGCAACCATCGTGGCGGCCAGCGCTTGACAGCGACGCATGGGCGGCGCAGCACTGTGAAGCATGAACAGTCCTGCCAACATCGTGCTGATCATCGGCGGCGGCATTGCCGCCTACCGGGCATTGGAGCTGATTCGCCTGCTGGTGAAACAGGGGCATGCGGTGCATCCGGTGCTCACCAGGGGGGCGCGGGAATTCATCACGCCATTGTCGGCAGCAGCGCTGGCCGGGCGCAAGGCGCATGATGACCTGTTCTCGCTCACCGATGAAGTGGAGATGGGGCACATCCGCCTGGCACGGGAGGCCGACATGGTGGTGGTGGCCCCGGCCACGGCCAACCTGATGGCGCGGGCGGCGCACGGGCTGGCCGATGACCTGGCCACTGCAGTGCTGCTGGCCACGGATGCACCGGTGCTGTTTGCGCCGGCGATGAACCCGCACATGTGGGCGCATGCCGCCACCTGTGCCAACGTGGAGCTGCTGCGCCGGCGAGGGGCGCATTTCATTGGCCCGGAGCAGGGGGAGGTGGCCTGTGGCGAGCATGGCGAAGGGCGCATGGCAGAGCCGCAGGACATTGCCACGCGGGTGCAGGAGATGCTGGCAATGGGCCACGTGGCAGGAGCGGATGGGCCGCTGGCCGGGCAGCGGGTGCTGATCACCGCCGGGCCGACGCATGAGCCCATCGATCCGGTGCGGGTGCTGGCCAACCGTTCTTCCGGGCGCATGGGATACGCGCTGGCGCAGGCGGCGCGCAAGATGGGGGCTGAGGTGGTGCTCGTCTCCGGTCCTGTGGCACTGGCGGCACCGGAGGGCGTTTCGCTGGTGCGGGTGGAGACGGCGCAGGAAATGCTGCAGGCGGTGATGCAGGCCCTGCCGGTGGACATGGCGGTGTTCACGGCGGCGGTGGCCGACTGGCGGGTGCGCTTCCCGGCAGCACAGAAGCTCAAGAAGGGGGCAGAAGGCCCGCCAGTGCTGGAGCTTGAGGAAAATCCGGACATCCTGGCGACAGTGGCAGCCCTGCCCGGAGAGCAGCGCCCGCGTCTGGTGGTGGGCTTTGCGGCGGAGACGCAGGCGGTGGAAGAGCATGCACGCGCCAAGCTCGCCCGCAAGGGGGCGGATGTGATGGTGGCCAATGATGTCTCGCCTCGGACAGGCATTCTTGGCGGGACGGAAACGGAGTTGCTGATTCTCGCGGCGGACGGGCAGGCGCAGCGCCTTGAACGCGCCTCCAAGGAGGTCAATGCGCGGCGGCTGATGCAGCATCTGGCGGCCATGCTGGCTGAAAGGGGCGGCGAAGGAAGTGCTGGGCACGAACATGCATCAGATGGATGAGCGGGTGCGTGGGGCGGATGGGCTTGCGTGGCAGCAGGTGCATGCATGCAAGGGGGCTGTGCGTTCTTGTCCCGCCTCGTGCATCTTTTCACCCTCGGCACTGCCTGCTATCACCCTGAACGGGATGACGTATCCGCAAGCCGCAGGAGAAGCTGGCCGTGCACGTGGCATGACCACCGGTGCAGACACAGCCTGAAGGGAACGGCGCAACCATGGGCAACATCAAGCTGGCGGTGGCAGGTGCGGCAGGGCGCATGGGGCGCGCCATTGCCCGCGTGCTGCACGAAACCGATGGCGTGGAAGTGGCCGGCGGGCTGGAGGCGAAGGGATCGCCCTTCATCGGCCGCGACATGGGCGAGCTGGCAGGGCTGGGCAACATCGGCATCAGCATTGGCGATGATCCACTGGCGTTGCTCACCAAGGTGGATGGCATCATAGACTTCACCACGCCGGAAACCTCCGTGTTCCTGTCCGAGCTGGCGGCGCAGGCGCGCATCGTGCACGTGGTGGGCACCACCGGCTTCTCGGCGGAACAGGAAAGGGCCTTCGAGGCCGCGGCGCGCCATGCACGCATCGTCAAGGCCGGCAACATGAGCCTGGGCGTGAACCTGCTGGTGGCGCTCACGCGCAAGGTGGCGGCGCTGCTGGGCGAGGAGTTCGACATCGAGGTGGTGGAGATGCATCACCGCCACAAGGTGGATGCGCCATCCGGCACTGCCCTGATGCTGGGGCGTGCAGCAGCCGAAGGGCGCGGCGTGGCGCTGGAAGAGAAGGCGGTGTGGTGCCGTGAGGGGCACACCGGCCCCCGGCCTGATGGTGCCATCGGCTTTGCCACCTTGCGCGGCGGCACGGTGGTGGGGGATCACACGGTGATCTTCGCCGGGCCGGAGGAGCGCATCGAGCTGGCGCACAAGGCCGGTTCGCGCGAGATTTTCGCCCGCGGGGCTGTAAAGGCCGCCATCTGGGCGCAGGAGAAGAAGCCGGGCCTGTATTCCATGCTGGATGTGCTGGGGCTGGCTGATCTGTGAACGGCAGCGGGAGCCTTCGGGCTGCCTTGCCGCCATGACAAGCTTTTCGAGGGGAACGCGACATGACGGGCACGCTGGTGCTGGTGCGCCATGGACAGAGCGAGTGGAACCGGAAGAACCTGTTTACCGGCTGGGCGGACGTGGATCTGACCGAACAGGGGGTGGAAGAGGCGCACAAGGCGGCCGCGCGGCTGAAGGAGCATGGCCTGAAGTTCGACGAGGCCTTTACCTCCGACCTCATCCGCGCCCAGCGCACGCTGGACATCATCCTGCAGGACCTGGACCAGGCGGATATTCCCATCACCCGCGACAAGGCCCTGAACGAACGCGACTATGGCGACCTCGTGGGCATGAACAAGGACGATGCGCGCAGGAAATGGGGCGAGGAGCAGGTGCACATATGGCGGCGCTCCTATGACGTGCCGCCACCGGGGGGCGAGAGCCTGAAGGATACCGCCGCGCGGGCCGTTCCCTACTTCCAGAAGCACATCCTGCCGAAGGTGGAGAAAGGGGAAAGCGTGCTGGTGTCGGCACACGGCAATTCCCTGCGCGCCATCATCATGTGGCTGGAGAAGCTGAAGCCGGAAGAGGTGCTGAAGCTGGAGCTGGAAACCGGTGTGCCCATCCTTTACGAGCTGGATGCGCAGGGCAACATCGTGCGCAAGGAAGTGCTGCATCACTGATGATTTGATGCTGCCGCGGATCGTGGCCGCTGCGGGTGGATGAAGGATGCGCGAGGCGCAGGACAATGGCGGGCAGCCGCTGGCGGTGCGGGTGCGCATCATGCGCCTGCCGCATGCGGCAGAGCTGCCGTTGCCTGCGTATGAAACCGCCGGGGCTGCCGGCATGGACCTGCGCGCGGCGCTGGCGGAAGATGCTCCGCTGACACTGGCGGCGGGCGAGCGGGCGCTGGTGCCCAGCGGTATCGCCATCGCCCTGCCGGAAGGGTTCGAGGCGCAGGTGCGGCCACGTTCCGGGCTGGCGTTGAAGCACGGCATCACCTGTCTGAACAGCCCCGGCACCATCGATGCCGATTATCGGGGCGAGATTGGCGTCATCCTCGTCAACCTTGGGCAGCAGCCGTTTGTCGTCAGGCGCGGCATGCGCATTGCCCAGCTCGTCATCGC
>Ga0256839_1003677_pt1 | contig 15619 bp, 15 predicted proteins | sample 354166metaG_FD_185968 | JGI IMG/M metagenome (GOLD analysis project Ga0256839, IMG submission 185968) | Hydrothermal vent microbial communities from Mid Atlantic Ridge, Atlantic Ocean - 354-166 | ecosystem: Environmental > Aquatic > Marine > Hydrothermal vents | place: Atlantic Ocean: Mid... | reverse complement strand
GCCGCGGGCACGCACCTCCTGCAGGTTGGACAGCACTTTCTCCAGCAGGGGGTCGTCGGGCAGGGCGCACACCACCGGCATCTTCTCGTCCACCAGGGCCAGGGGACCGTGCTTGAGTTCGCCGGCCGGGTAGGCCTCGGCGTGGATGTAGGAGATCTCCTTGAGCTTGAGCGCCCCCTCCAGGGCGATGGGATAGAATGTCCCGCGCCCCAGGAACAGGGCGTGCTCCTTGTCACCGAAGGACCGGGCCATGTCGCGGATGTCGCCGTCCAGCTCCAGCACCACCTCCACCTGGCGCGGGAGGGCGTGGAGTTCCTCCACCCATGCCCGCTCCTGCGCCTCGTCCATGCCGCGGCGCCGGGCCAGGGCCAGGGTGAGCAGGCGCAGGGCGGTGAGCTGGGTGGTGAAGGCCTTGGTGGAGGCCACGCCGATCTCGGGCCCGGCCCGGGTCATGAGGGCCACGTCGGATTCGCGCACCAGCGAGCTCTCGGGCACGTTGCAGATGGTGAGGGCCCCCAGGTAGCCCTGGGCCCGCGCGCCGCGCAGCGCGGCCAGGGTGTCGGCGGTCTCGCCCGACTGGGAGATGGTGACGAACAGGGTGCCCTCGGGCACCACCGTCTTGCGGTAACGGTACTCGCTGGCCACCTCGACGCTGGCGGGCACGCCGATCTCCTCCAGCCAGTAACGCGCCACCAGGCCGGCATGGTAGCTGGTGCCGCAGGCGATGATGTGCACGCCGCGGGTGCGGTCCAGCAGGGCCCGGGCCTCGTGGCCGAAGGCCTCCTCCAGCAGCCGCCCCTTGTGGATGCGCCCCTCCAGGGTCTCGGCGATGACCGCCGGCTGCTCGAAGATCTCCTTGAGCATGTAGTGGGGATACGGTCCCTTGTCGGCCACCGCGCCCGCCACCCGGGAGCGTTTCACCGGCCGCCGGGTTTCGTGCCCGCCGGCGTCCCACACGGTGACGCCGTCGCGGCGGACCTCGGCGATGTCACCCTCTTCGAGGAAGATGAAGTCCTGGGTCACCGGCAGGAGGGCGAAGACGTCGGAGGCGATGTAGTTGGCACCGTCACCCACGCCGATGACCAGCGGGCTGCCGGCGCGGGCCACCACCATGCGGTCGGGCTCGTCCGGGCTCACCACGGCCAGGGCGTAGGCCCCCACCATCTCGCCGGCCGCGGCCCGCACCGCCTCCAGCAGCCCGGCACCGCGGGAGAGGTGGCTGGCCAGCAGGTGGGCGATGACCTCGGTGTCGGTCTCGGAGGTGAAGCGGTAACCCTCGGCGGACAGGCGCTCGCGCAGCTCGGCGTGGTTCTCGATGATGCCGTTGTGCACCACCGCCACTTTCTCGCCCGAGACGTGGGGATGGGCGTTGCGCTCGGCCGGCATGCCGTGGGTGGCCCAGCGGGTGTGGGCGATGCCCAGGCCGCCGTCCAGCGGGGTCTGCTCCAGCCGCGCGGCCAGCTCCGCCACCTTGCCCACCGAGCGGATGCGCTGCAGGCCGTGGCGGCGGTCGCGCACCGCGATGCCGGCCGAGTCGTAGCCGCGGTATTCCAGCCGCTGCAGGCCCTCGACGAGGACCGGGACCACGTTGTCAGGGGCGATGGCGCCGACGATTCCGCACATGTCGATAACCAGGTTCTGGGTGCTGGGTGCCGGGTGCCGGGTGCCGGGTGCCGGGCACCGGCCGGTTTTCGCTTGCCGGGACCGGCGAACGAGCGGGCAAGGCGTGTCGGGTTTGCATGGTGTTCACCAATGTCGACCCCCGGGACCCGGCCGCTAGTCCCCAGCGCCATTTTTTCGCGGCCGCTTCCAGCCGGGGCGGGTGGTCTGCTTCGCCCGGCTCAGGGTCAGCTCGCCCGGCGGGGCGTCGCGGGTGATGGTGGATCCGGCGCCGATGGTGGCGCCACGGCCCACGGTCACCGGCGCCACCAGCTGCACGTCGGAGCCCACGAACACGTCGTCCTCGATGACGGTGCGGTGCTTGTTGGCCCCGTCGTAGTTGCAGGTGATGGTGCCGGCGCCGATGTTGACCCCGCGGCCCATGTCGGTGTCGCCGATGTAGCTCAGGTGGTTGACCTTGGAGCCGGACCCGATGGTGCTGTTCTTGACCTCCACGAAGTTGCCCACGTGGACGCCGTCGTCCAGCCGGGTGCCGGGACGGATGCGGCTGTAGGGCCCCACCCGGCTGCCCGGGCCGATGACCGCCTCCTCGATGACGCACAGGGGCAGGATCTCGGCCCCGTCGCCCACGGTGACGTCGCGCAGGACGCAGCCGGCGCCGACGGTCACGCCGTCGCCCAGCACCACCTCGCCGGCCAGGACCACGTTGACGTCGATGGTCACGTCGCGTCCGGCCCGCACCGTGCCGCGCACGTCCAGCCGCGCCGGGTCGAGCAGGGTCACGCCCCGGTCCATGAGGTCCTCGGCCCGGCGGCGCTGGTACGCGCGCTCCAGGCGGGCGAGCTGGGCCTTGCTGTTGACGCCCAGCACCTCGTCGGCTTCGGCCGGCTGCACGGTCTCCACCGCCACGCCGTCGGCCACGGCCATGGCGACGATGTCGGTGAGATAGTACTCGCCCTGGGCGTTGTCGTTGGACAGCCGCTGCAGCCACCCGGCCAGGCGGCCGCCGCCCACGGCCAGGATGCCGGTGTTGATCTCGCGCACCCGGCGCTCGGCCTCGGTGGCGTCCTTGTCTTCGCGGATGGCGGTGACCCGCCCGCCGGCGTCGCGCAGGATGCGGCCGTAGCCGGCGGGCTCGTCCAGCTCCACCGTGAGCAGGGCCAGGGTGTCGGGCCCGGCGCGCGCCACCAGCTCGCGCAGGGTCCCGGCCCGGAGCAGGGGCACGTCGCCGTAGAGCACCAGCACGGTGGCCGCCGGGTCCAGGGCCGGCAGGGCCTGCTGCACGGCGTGACCGGTGCCCAGCCGCTCGGCCTGCTCCACCCAGACCAGGTCCGGCTCGGGCAGGGCGGCGGTGACGCGCTTGCCCCCGTGGCCGTAGACCACCACCGTGCGGGCCGGGGACAGGGCACGGGCGGTGGCCACCACGTGGGCCAGCAGGGGCCGGCCGCCCAGGGGATGGAGGACCTTGGGCAGGTCCGATTTCATGCGGGTGCCCTGTCCCGCCGCCAGTATCACAACTTCCAGTGCCATGGGATTCCTGCCTGGGCCCCGCGCGAGTGGGAAACGGTAGCCGCTGGCGGCGCGACAGGCAATAGTGCTTCCGTCACCGCCGGCGCTAGTACCATGGTAATACCGGCGGCGCGCCGTGCAAGGGCGCCGGCCCGCAGGGGCTCAGTGGAGCCGGGGCGCGCCGCCGGGCTCCCCGGCGGCCAGCTCGGCCTCGGTGGCGGGGCGGATGCCCTGGACGGTGACGCGGAAGGTGAGGTCCTTGCCCATGAGGGGATGGTTGCCGTCCAGGTACACCTTGCCGTCACTGATGCGGACCACGCGCATGGTGACGGTCTCGCCGGCCTCGTTCTCGAACACCGCCTCGGCGCCGACGCGGCGGAACTCGGGGGGGACGTTGTCGAGGTCGTCGGCGAAGGTCAGTCCGGGATCCGGCTCGCCGAAGGCCTTCTCCTCGGCGCTGAAGAACACGTCCACCGACTCGCCCACGGTCCTGCCGGCGAGGTTGGTCATGATCTTGGGGAACAGCCGCTGGTCGCGGCCGTGGACGTACTCGATGGGGATGTCCGACTGCTCCAGCACCCGCCCCTCGCTGTCGATGATGGCGTAGGTGATGGCCACCACCATGCCGTCGCGGACCGTTTCCTCGCTCATGCGTTACCTCCCGGGTGGCAGCGGGGCCGGTGCGTGCCGGTGCCGCGCCCTCAGCGGCCCTTCTTCTCGCGCAGCTTCTTGATGGCCTGGAGCTGGGCGATGGCCTCGGCCAGCTCGGCCTGGGCGCGGGCGTAGTCCACCTGGCTCTTGCGGTCCCTGAGCGCCTCCTCGGCCCGGCGCTTGGCCTCCAGGGCCGCGGCCTCGTCCAGGTCGGCGGCACGCAACGCGGTGTCCGACAGCACCGTGACCACGTGGGGCTGGACCTCGAGGATGCCGCCCGAGACGTAGAAGGACTGCTCCTCGCCGCCCTCCAGGATCACCCGCACCTCGCCCGGCTTGAGCGGCGTGAGCATCGGGGTGTGGCGGGGGAAGATGCCCACCTCCCCCATCTTGGCGGGCGCCACCACCATCTCCGCCGTGCCGGAGAAGATCTCGGCCTCGGCGCTGACGATGTCCACGTGCATGGTCATGGCCATTGCTGCGGTTCCTCCATCGCGACCCCGCGCCGCGGGGTCCGGTCGTTACAGGGTCTTGGCCTTCTCCACGGCCTCCTCGATGGTGCCCACCATGTAGAACGCCTGCTCCGGCAGGTCGTCGTACTCGCCCTCGACGATGCCCTTGAAGCCGCGGATGGTGTCCTTGAGAGAGACGTACTTGCCGGGCGCGCCGGTGAACACCTCGGCGACGAAGAACGGCTGCGACAGGAAGCGCTGGATCTTGCGCGCCCGGGCCACGATGAGCTTGTCCTCCTCGGACAGCTCGTCCATGCCGAGGATGGCGATGATGTCCTTGAGCTCCTTGTAGCGCTGCAGCGTGCCCTGGACCTGGCGCGCGACGTTGTAGTGCTCCTCGCCGATGACCAGCGGGTCGAGCTGGCGCGAGGTGGAGTCCAGCGGGTCCACCGCGGGGTAGATGCCCAGCTCGGCGATCTGGCGCGACAGCACCAGGGTCGCGTCCAGGTGGGAGAAGGTGGTGGCCGGCGACGGGTCGGTGAGGTCGTCGGCCGGCACGTACACGGCCTGGAACGAGGTGATGGAACCGGTCTTGGTGGAGGTGATGCGCTCCTGCAGCACGCCCATCTCCTCGGCCAGGGTCGGCTGGTAGCCCACCGCCGAGGGCATGCGGCCGAGCAGGGCCGAGACCTCGGTGCCGGCCAGGGTGTAGCGGTAGATGTTGTCGATGAACATGAGCACGTCGCGGCCCTCGTCGCGAAAGTACTCCGCCATGGTCAGGCCGGTGAGCGCCACGCGCAGGCGGTTGCCCGGCGGCTCGTTCATCTGGCCGTAGACCAGGGCCACCTTGTCCAGCACCCCGGACTCCTGCATCTCGTGGTAGAAGTCGTTGCCCTCGCGGGTCCGCTCGCCCACGCCGGCGAACACCGAGAAACCCGAGTGCTCGATGGCGATGTTGCGGATGAGCTCCATGAGGGTCACGGTCTTGCCCACGCCGGCGCCGCCGAACAGGCCCACCTTGCCGCCCTTGGCGATGGGCATGACCAGGTCGATGACCTTGATGCCGGTCTCCAGGATCTCCACCGTCGCGGCCTGGTCGGCGTAGGCCGGCGGCTTGCGGTGGATGGGCCAGCGGGCCTCGGCCTCCACCGGCCCGGCCTCGTCCACCGGCTCGCCCAGCACGTCCATGATCCTGCCCAGGGTGGCCTGCCCCACGGGCACGGTGATGGGGGCGCCCGTGTTGGTCACCGCCATCTGGCGCTTGAGGCCGTCGGTGCTGCCCATGGCGATGCAACGCACCACCCCGTCACCGAGCTGCTGCTGCACCTCCAGGGTCAGGCCGGCGTCGTCCACCCTGAGGGCGTCGTAGACCTTGGGCATGGCGTCGCGCGGGAACTTGACGTCCACCACGGCGCCGATGATCTGTGCAATATGTCCGGAACTCATGGCTCTTTCCTCGAAAACAGGTGCAAATTCCGCCGCGGCGGCGCCCCGGGCGCCGCCGCCGATTTGATCAAACCGCCGCCGCGCCGCTGATGATCTCCGACAGCTCCTGGGTGATGGCGGCCTGGCGCGCCTTGTTGTAGGCCAGCTGCAGCTCGTCGATGAGGTTGCCGGCGTTGTCCGACGCCGCCTTCATCGCCACCATGCGCGCGGCCTGCTCGCAGGCGATGTTCTCCACCACGGCCTGGTAGACCAGGGACTCGATGTAGCGGTCCATGAGCCCGTCCAGCACCTCGCGGGCGTCGGGCTCGTAGATGTAGTCCCAGTGGTGGCGCAGGTCCTCGTCCAGATCCCCGGGCTCGATGGGCAGGATCTGGTCGACGACCGGGCGCTGGGTCATGGTGTTGACGAACTCGTTGTACACCAGGTAGAGGCGGTCGATGCGGCCCTCGTCGTAGGCGTCCAGCATCACCTTCACCGTGCCGATGACGTCGGTCACCGCGGGCGTGTCGCCCAGGTGCGTGGCCTGGCCGCTGATGGCGGTGCCCAGGCGCCGGAAGAACTGGAACGCCTTCTGGCCGAAGGTGCACAGTTCCATCTCCAGCCCCTCGGCGTCCCACTGCCTCATCTGCCCCAGCAGCTCGCGGAACAGGTTGTTGTTGAGGCCGCCGCACAGGCCGCGGTCGGTGGACACCACGATGAGCCCGATGCGCTTCGCCTCCCGCGGCACCAGGAACGGATGCCGGTACTCGGTGTGGGCAAAGGCCAGGTGGCTGATCACCGCCCGCATCTTCTGCGAGTACGGGCGCGTGGCCGCCATGCGGTCCTGGGCCTTGCGCATCTTGCTCGCCGCCACCATCTCCATGGCACGCGTGATCTTCTGCGTGCTCTGGACGCTCCGGATCTTGGTGCGGATCTCTTTGCCGCCTGCCATCGTCGGCTGCTCCCCTTACCAGGCGCCGTGGGCCTTGAAGTCGTCCAGCGCGGCCTTCATGTCGGACTCGATCTCGTCGGTGAAGTCGCCGCTCTCGTTGATCTTGTCCAGCAGCGCCTGGTACTTGCTCTTGAGGAACGAGTGCATGGCGTCCTCGAAGTCCACCACCTTCTTCACCTCGATGTCATCGAGGTAGCCGTAGTTGGCGGCCATGAGCGAGAAGGCCTGCTGGGCCACGCTCATGGGATGGTACTGCTTCTGCTTCATGATCTCGGTCACGCGCTGGCCGCGCTCGATCTGCTTGCGCGTGGACTCGTCCAGGTCGGAGGCGAACTGGGCGAAGGCCGCCAGCTCGCGGTACTGGGCCAGGTCCAGGCGCACGCCGCCGCCGAGCTTCTTGATGATCTTGGTCTGGGCCGCGCCGCCCACGCGCGACACCGACAGGCCGGCGTTGATGGCGGGCCGGATGCCGGCGTTGAACAGGTCGGTCTCCAGGAAGATCTGGCCGTCGGTGATGGAGATGACGTTGGTGGGCACGAAGGCCGACACGTCACCGGCCTGGGTCTCGATGATGGGCAGGGCGGTGAGGGAACCGGTCTTGCCCTTGACCTCGCCGTTGGTGACCTTCTCCACGTAGTCGGCATTGACCCGGGCGGCACGCTCCAGCAGGCGCGAGTGCAGGTAGAACACGTCGCCGGGATAGGCCTCGCGGCCCGGCGGGCGCCGCAGCAGCAGCGACACCTGGCGGTAGGCCCAGGCCTGCTTGGTGAGGTCGTCGTAGATGATGAGGGCGTCCTCGCCGCGGTCGCGGAAGTACTCGCCCATGGCGCAGCCGGCGTAGGGCGCGATGAACTGCATGGCGGCGGACTCGGCCGCGGTGGCCGCCACCACGATGGTGTGCTCCATGGCGCCGTGCTCCTCCAGCTTGCGCACCACCGCCGCCACCGAGGACGCCTTCTGGCCCACGGCCACATAGATGCACTTGATGCCGGTGCCCTTCTGGTTGATGATGGCGTCGATGGCCACCGCGGTCTTGCCGGTCTGGCGGTCACCGATGATGAGCTCGCGCTGGCCGCGGCCGATGGGCACCATGGCGTCGATGGCCTTGAGCCCGATCTGCACCGGCTGGCTCACCGACTGGCGGGTGATGACGCCCGGCGCCACCTTCTCGATGGGCGAGGTGAGCCCGGCCTCCACGGGGCCCTTGCCGTCGATGGGCCGTCCCAGGGCGTCCACCACGCGACCCAGCAGCGCCGGGCCCACCGGCACCTCGAGGATGCGGCCGGTGCACTTGACCGTGTCGCCCTCGGAGATGTGCTCGTAGTCACCCAGGACCACGGCCCCGACGGAATCCTGTTCCAGGTTGAGCGCCATGCCGAAGGTGTCGCCCGGGAACTCGATCATCTCGCCGTACATGACGTCGTTGAGGCCGTGGATGCGGACCACGCCGTCGGCGAGGCTGACCACGGTGCCCTCGTTGCGGGCCTCGGTCGCCGGCTCGAAGCCTTCGACCCGCTTCTTGATCAGTTCGCTGATTTCGGATGGATTCAGTTGCATTGTGGCGTTCCTTTGAAACTCTTTGAAAGCCTTACCGCATGAGGGTGTGGGCCAGGCGCTCGAGCCGGCCGGTCACGGAGCCGTCGATGACGAGGTCGCCGGCGCGCACGACGGCGCCGCCGATGAGCGACTCGTCCACCCGCACGTCCAGGCTCACCTCGCGCCCCAGCCGGCGCTTGAGCGCCTCCACCAGGGCGCGGCGCTGGGCGTCGTCGAGGGGAAAGGCGGAGACCACCTCGGCCTGCACGGTGCGCTCGGCCTCGGCCCGCTGCGCGGCGTAGAGCTGCGCGATCTCGGGCAGCAGCGCCAGGCGGCCGTTGTCGGCCACCACCCGCAGGAAGCGCCGGCCCTTGTCGCTGAGGGTGTCGCCGGCCAGCTCCTCCATCACCGCCACCAGCGCTCCGCGGTCCACCCCGGGATTGGCGATGGCCTCGCGCATGGCGGGGTCGGCGGCGATGGCGGCCAGGGCCTCCAGCATGCCGGACCAGCGCGCCAGGTCGCCGTCGGCCCGGGCCACGGCGAAGGCGGCCTCGGCATAGGGGCGGGCGACGGTGGTTTTCTCTGCCATGGTCGTCTCCGTCTCTAGAGCTGGGCCACCAGGTCCTCGAGCAGGTCGGCGTTGGCCTTGGCGTCGATCTCGCGCTTGAGCACCCGCGAGGCGCCGGCCACCGCCAGCTGCACCACCTCGTCCCGGAGCTGCTCGCGGGCCTGGTTCACGGCCTGGTCGATCTCGGCGCGGGCGGCGTTGAGGATGCGCTCGCCCTCGGCCCGCGCGTTCTCCTTGGCCTCGTCCACGATCTCGTTGGCCCGCTTCTGCGCCTGGGCGATGATCTCCTGCGCCTGCTGCTTGGCCTCCGCGAGCTGCTCGGCCGCGCGCTTCTGCGCCAGCTCCTGCTCGTGGACCCCGCGCTCGGCGGCCGCCAGGCCGTCGGCGATCTTCTGCTTGCGCTCGTTGAGCGCATTCATGATCGGCGGCCACACGTACTTCATGCAGAACCAGACGAAGACGATGAAGGCGATCGTCTGGCCGAACAGCGTCAGGTTGATGTTCATGGCCTTACCTTGAAGATTCTGTTGCAGTCCGGCCCGTGGCCTAGCCGCCCACCACGGCGAACAGCACGTAGAGACCGATGGCGATGGCGATGACGGGCAGCGCGTCCACCAGGCCCATGACGATGAAGAACTGGGTGCGCAGCATGGGGATGAGCTCCGGCTGGCGCGCTGCGCCCTCCAGGAAGCGGCCGCCGAGGATGCCGATGCCCACGGCCGCGCCCAGGGCGCCCAGGCCCAGCATGAGTCCGCCGGCGATGTAGAGGAAAGCGATGGCTTCGGTCATTGTCGTCTCCTGTCAGCAGAACTTGGTTGAATGTCGATGTCGGTTACCGGTGGCGTCCCGTTCAGTGGTGCTCCTGGTGCGCCATTTCCAGGTACACGATGGTCAGGGTCATGAAGATGAACGCCTGCAGCACCACGATGAGGATGTGGAAGATGGCCCAGCCCAGCTGCAGCAGGCCGCCGAAGGTGCCCCAGAACAGCCCGCCCGAGTAGAGCAGGGCGATGAGGATGAAGATCATCTCGCCCGCGTACAGGTTGCCGAACAGGCGCAGGGCCAGGGACACCGGCTTGGAAATGAGGCTGATGCCTTCCAGCAGGAGGTTGGCCGGCAGGCCCCACTTGCCGAAGGGCTGGAAGGCGAGCTCGCCGAAGAAGCCCCCCAGGCCCTTGATCTTGATGCTGTAATAAATGATGAGCACGAACACCGCCAGCGCCATGCCGAAGGTGGCGTTGGGATCGGTGGTGGGCACCACCTTGAAGTAGACGTGGTGCGGATCCATGCCCAGGCCGTGCTCGCCCACGAGGGCCGCCAGCTGCGGCAGCCAGTCCACCGGCACCAGGTCCATGGTGTTCATGAGCAGGATCCAGACGAAGATGGTCAGCGCCAGGGGGGCGATGAGGGGGTTGCGGCCGGTGAAGGAACCCTTGACCGAGTTGTCCACGAACTCCACCACCCACTCGACGAAGTTCTGCCAGCCGGAGGGGATGCCGGCGTCGGCGTTCCTGGCGGCGCGGCGGAACAGCCACAGGAACAGCAGGCCCAGGGCCACGGACCAGAACAGGGTGTCCACGTGGACGGCCCAGAAGCCCATGGCCTTGGCCTCCGCCGCGTCGTGGGCGAAGCGCCACTGGCACTCCCCGGCCGGCTCGCACAGCCGGCCGAAGGTCAGGTTCTGCAGGTGATGCTGGATGTAGCCCGAAGCAGTCTGCGTCTCGGTCGCCATGTCGAACTGATCTCAATCCCGAAAAACATTGCAAAAACCGTCGCTTGTCAGCCGCGCCGGCGGGGCGGGCCGCCGCGGGCGAAGAGAAAGCCCGCCTGCGCCAGCACCAGGCCGAGCACCAGGCCCAGGGGGTGGAGGCGCAGCAGCCACATCCCGGCCGCCAGCAGGCCGGCCAGCAGGGCAATCTTGCCCGCGGCGCCCGCGAAGACGGCGGCGGCGTCCAGGCCATCGTCGGTGGCCCGCTTCAGGCGCCGGGCGCTGTACACGGTGCCGGCGACCATGGCGGCGCCGCCGTAGAGCAGCGCCAGCGAAAATTCCATGCCCTGCAAGAGGGACGAGATCACGGCGGCCGCGGCGACGGCGGCCACCTGTACCAGGACGATCCTGCGCAGGGCCCGGTCCAGGCCGGCGTGCGCGGCGTTGTGCGCGGTGCTCAGCGGGACATCCCTACGCCGGAATCAGGGGCGCGCAGTATACAAGGGCCGAAAAAGGGGGTCAACGCGCGGGCCGCGCATCACTTGATGCGGGCGAGGATGCCGTCCAGCTCGTCGAGGCTGGTGTAGTGGATGACCAGCCGGCCGCGGCCGCCCTTGCCGTGCTGCAGGGCCACCCGGGCCCCCAGCTTCTCCGAGAGCCGTTCTTCCAGGCGCCGCACGTCGGGGTCCCGGCCGGGCGCGGCGGCCGGCTTGCGCCCGCCCGCCTGCAGGCGCCGCACCAGGGCCTCGGTCTCGCGCACCGACAGGCCCCGGGCCACCACCTTGCGCGCGGCCTGGACCTGGGCCTCGCCGGCCAGGGCCAGCAGGGCGCGGGCGTGGCCCATCTCCAGCTCGCGCCGGGCCACCAGGGCCTTGACCTCGTCGGCCAGGCCCAGCAGCCGCAGCAGGTTGCTCACCGCCGCGCGCGAGCGGCCCACGGCCTCGGCCGCCTCCTGGTGGGTGAGGCCGAACTCGTCCACCAGCCGCTGGAGGGCGGCGGCCTCGTCCATGGGATTGAGGTTCTCGCGCTGGATGTTCTCGATGAGGGCCATGGCCATGGCGGCCCGGTCGTCCACCTCGCGCACCACCGCCGGGATCTCGTGCAGGCCGGCGAGCTGGGCCGCCCGCCAGCGCCGCTCGCCGGCGATGAGCTCGAACCCTTCCCCCTCCACCGGCCGCACCACCACCGGCTGCACCACCCCCTGGGCGCGGATGGAATCGGCCAGCTCGTTGAGCGCCTCGGGGTCGAACTCCTGGCGCGGCTGGAAGCGGCCGCGCCGGATGCGCTCCACCGGCACGCGGCGCAGCGCCTCCCCGGCCTCCGCTTCGGCTTCGGCCCCGGCCACCGCGCGGCTGCCCAGCAGTGCGCTCAGGGGCTTGCCCAGGCCCGGCTTCTTGCCCGCCACGGCCGGCCCTCCTAGTGCGTGCCGGCGCCGGCGGCGGCGCCCTCGTCGCGGCGCAGGATCTCCCCGGCCAGGGCCAGGTAGGCCAGCGAGCCGCGGGAGTTCTTGTCGTAGCGCAGGGCCGGCAGGCCGTGGGACGGCGCCTCGGCCAGGCGCACGTTGCGCGGGATCACGGTGCGGTAGACCTGGTCGGGAAAGTGCAGGATGAGCTGGCCCGAGACGTCGTTGGCCAGGTTGTTGCGCGGGTCGAACATGGTGCGCAGCAGCCCTTCCAGCTTCAAGCGCGGATTCACCGTCTGCCGGATCTGTTCCACCGTGTCCAGCAGGGCGGACAGCCCCTCCAGGGCGTAGTACTCGCACTGCATGGGGATCATCACCGAGTCCGCCGCCACCAGGGCGTTGACCGTGAGCAGGTTGAGCGCCGGCGGGCAGTCCACCAGCACGTAGTCGTAGTCGTCGCGCACCGTGATGAGGGCATCGCGCAGGCGCCCCTCGCGGTCGGGCAGGTTCATGAGCGCCACCTCGGCCGCGGTGAGGTCGATGTTGGCCGGCAGCAGGTCGTAGCCCGCCGCCTCCGGGCTGTGGCGCAGGGCAGGCGCGTCGATGTCGCCCAGGAGCAGATCGCCGGTGGTGTGTTCCAGGCCGTTCTTGTCCACCCCGCTGCCCATGGTGGCGTTGCCCTGGGGGTCCATGTCCACCAGCAGCACGCGGCGGCGGGTGGCGGCCAGGGACGCGGCCAGGTTGATGCAGGTGGTGGTCTTGCCCACCCCGCCCTTCTGGTTGGCCACCGCGATGACTTTGCTCATGACGTGCTCTCGTCCCCCTGCGCGCGGGAAATGATCACCACGCTGCGCGCCGCGTCCAGACCCGGCACCTGCACCGGCGCCACGGCCTCCACCCGGAACGGCGCCGGCACCGCCGCCAGCTCGGCCGCCGGCGGCCGGCCCTTCATGGCCAGCCAGCGGGTGGCGGGCCCGCCCAGGTGGGCGGTGGCCGCCAGCATCCCGTCGAGGGCGGCGAAGGCCCGGGACACCACGGTGTCGAAGGGTGTCTCGGGCCGGACATCCTCCACCCGGGAATGTACCACAGTCACGTTGGCCAGCCCCAGCTCGGCCACCGCCTGGGTCACGAAGCGGGTCTTCTTGCCGCCAGCGTCGATGAGGGTGAAGGCCCAGTCCGGGCGGGCCACGGCCAGCGGGAGGCCGGGCAGGCCGGCGCCGGTGCCCACGTCCGCCACCCGCGGGCCCCGCACCCAGGGCAGCACGGCCAGCGCATCCAGCAGGTGGTGGCTCACCATGCGTGCCGGCTCGCGCACCGCGGTGAGATTGTAGGCGCGGTTCCAGCGCGCCAGCAGCTCCACGTAGGCCACAAGCGGCGCCGCCGGCAGCGCCAGGCCCAGGCGCTCCAGGCCTGCCTCCAGCAGGCGCGCCAGGTCCGGCCCCACCCTCAGGCCCGCGCGCGCCGGCCCGCCGCGCCTGGCGGCTGCGCCGCCCGGCGCTTGAGGTGCACCAGCAGCAGGGAGACGGCGGCGGGGGTCACGCCGGGGATGCGCGCGGCCTGGCCCACGGTGGCCGGGCGCACCCGCGACAGCTTCTCACGCACCTCCGCCGACAGGCCCGGCACGGCGGCGTAGTCCAGGTCCTCGGGCAGCGGCGTGTTATCGTGGCGGCGGGCGCGGGCGATCTCGGCGCGCTGGCGCTCGATGTACCCGGCATAGCGGGCCTGCACCGCCACCTGCTCGGCCACGCCGGCGTCGGTCACCCCCGGTCCCACCCCCGGCACCTGCATGAGCCGGTGGTAGTCCACCCCCGGACGGCGCAACAGCTCCAGGGCCGTGACCTCGCGCGACAGCGGCTCGCCCAGCAGCGCCGCCACCGGCACCCCCGCCGCCTCCGGGCGCAGGACCAGGGACTCCAGGCGCGCGGTCTCCCGCTCGATGGCCTCGCGCCGGGCGCAGAAGGCGGCCCAGCGGGTGTCGTCCACCAGCCCCAGGCGGCGGCCGATCTCCGTCAGGCGCAGGTCGGCGTTGTCCTCGCGCAGCAGCAGGCGGTACTCGGCGCGGGAGGTGAACATGCGGTAGGGCTCGGTGGTGCCGCGGGTGATCAGATCGTCCACCAGCACCCCCAGGTAGGCCTCGTCCCGGCCCGGGCACCAGGGATCCTCGCCCGCCACCTGCAGCGCGGCGTTGAGCCCCGCCAGCAGACCCTGGGCGGCGGCCTCCTCGTAGCCGGTGGTGCCGTTGATCTGGCCGGCGAAGAACAGCCCCCCGACGAAGCGCGTCTCCAGCGACGGCCTGAGATCGCGCGGATCGAAATAGTCATACTCGATGGCGTAGCCGGGGCGGGTGATGCGCGCCCGCTCCAGGCCCGGGATGGTGCGCACCAGGGCCTCCTGCACCTCGAAGGGCAGGGAGGTGGAGATGCCGTTGGGATAGAGCTCGCGGGTGTCCAGCCCCTCGGGCTCGATGAAGATCTGGTGCGAGTCCCGCTGGGCGAAGCGCACCACCTTGTCCTCGATGGACGGGCAGTAACGCGGCCCGGGCCCCTCGATGACCCCGGTGAACAGGGGCGAGCGGTCCAGCGCCGCGCGGATGATCTCGTGCGTGTGCGGGTTGGTGCGGGTGATGTGGCAGGGCACCTGGCGCGGATGTTCATCCGGCGAACCCAGGAACGAGAACACCGGCACCGGCTCGTCGCCGGGCTGCGGGGTCATGACTGAGAAGTCCACGGTGCGCCCGTCCAGGCGCGGCGGCGTGCCGGTCTTCAACCGCCCCACCCGGAACGGCAGCTCGCGCAGGCGCGCGGCCAGGGCGTTGGCCGGCGGGTCACCGGCGCGGCCACCGGGACGGCTCTCCAGCCCCACGTGCAGGCGCCCGCCGAGGAAGGTGCCCACGGTGAGCACCACCGCCGGGGCATGGAAGGTCACCCCCAGGGCCGTGACCACCCCCGCCACCCGCTCGCCCGCCACCACCAGGTCGGTCACCTCCTGCTGGAACAGGGTGAGGCCGGGCTGGGCCTCCAGGGCCGCACGCACCGCCCGCCGGTACAGGACCCGGTCGGCCTGGGCCCGGGTGGCGCGCACCGCCGGCCCCTTGCGCGCGTTGAGGATGCGGAACTGGATCCCGGCCCGGTCGGCGGCCCGGGCCATGAGCCCGCCCAGGGCGTCGATCTCCTTGACCAGGTGGCCCTTGCCGATGCCGCCGATGGCGGGGTTGCAGGACATCTGGCCCAGGGCATCGAGATTGTGGGTCAGGAGCAGGGTGCGGGCGCCGCGCCGCGCCGCGGCCAGGGCGGCCTCGGTACCGGCATGCCCGCCCCCCACCACGATGACGTCGAACCGCCTGTCGCCCATGGCCCTCTCCGGTGAAAACGGGCCGGCCATTGTACGCCCGGCGAGGGGCCCCCTCAATCACCGCTGCCCTCAGTGCCGGGTGTGGCGCGATTCGTACACCAGGGTGCCGTGCGCGCGGAAAATGGCTGGAAAGCGCCCCGCCTCGCCACCGGTCACATCGAATACCTGCACGCCCGGCGCCTCCGGAAAGGAGCCAGCGCAGGGCGGCTTGAGCATCGCGAAAGCCGCCGCCGCGCCACGGCGGCATCGCGCAGCAGGGCCGGCGCCGAAGGACAGAAGGCGGACGGCGGAAGACGGAAAGACGCGCCAGGCCGGCAGGTCGCCGCGCGGTGCCGCCCTACGTGCCCGCCGCCTGCGCGCTGGACGGGTCCGCCTCCGGGTCCCCGGGCAGGTAGCCGTTCTCGTGCAGCCGGTCCCGCAAGGCCCGCGCCTTCTCCAGCGCCTC
>Ga0256839_1003676_pt1 | contig 15621 bp, 14 predicted proteins | sample 354166metaG_FD_185968 | JGI IMG/M metagenome (GOLD analysis project Ga0256839, IMG submission 185968) | Hydrothermal vent microbial communities from Mid Atlantic Ridge, Atlantic Ocean - 354-166 | ecosystem: Environmental > Aquatic > Marine > Hydrothermal vents | place: Atlantic Ocean: Mid... | reverse complement strand
GCATCCCGACGCGCATGCTCCAGATCCACACGCACCATTTCGGCAACCAGCTCAGGCAAGGTGACTGTTGGTTGCCAACCCAGCTTCTCTTTGGCCTTGCTCGGATCACCCAGCAGCGTTTCGACCTCGGTTGGGCGGAAATAGCGTGGATCAACGCGCACGATGACATCACCGACTTTACCTTGAAAATCGCCGGAATTGATTTCATCGACAATACCCACTTCATCGACACCCTCACCTTCCCAACGAAGTTTGATGCCCAGTTCCGCGCAGGCAGCATCGACAAAATCGCGCACCGAATACTGAACGCCAGTCGCGATGACGAAATCTTCCGGCTGTTCCTGCTGCAACATCAACCACTGCATCTCGACATAGTCCCGCGCATGCCCCCAATCCCTCAGGGCGCTGAGATTGCCAAGATAGAGCGTATCCTGAAGACCGACGAAAATCCGCGCCATGGCGCGCGTGATCTTGCGGGTGACGAACGTCTCACCGCGAATCGGCGATTCATGATTGAACAAAATGCCATTGCAGGCGTACATGCCATAGGATTCGCGATAGTTCACGGTAATCCAGTAGGCATACAATTTTGCCGCTGCATACGGAGAACGTGGATAAAATGGTGTTTTTTCCGTCTGCGGGATTTCCTGAACCTGGCCATACAATTCGGAGGTCGAGGCCTGATAGAAGCGGGTTTTTTTCTCCAGCCCCGCAATGCGAATGGCTTCGAGAATCCGCAGCGCACCCAGGCCAACGCTGTCAGCCGTATATTCGGGGCTTTCAAACGATACCGCCACGTGACTCTGCGCTCCCAGGTTGTAAATTTCATCCGGCTGTACTTCCTGCACGATCCGGATCAGGTTGGTGGAATCGGTCAGATCACCATAGTGCAGGATGAATTTTCTGCCGGTATCGTGAGGGTCTTTGTACAGGTGATCAATACGATCGGTATTGAATGAAGAGGCGCGGCGTTTGATACCATGAACCTCATATCCCTTGTCCAGAAGAAATTCGGCAAGGTATGCGCCATCCTGTCCCGTTACACCCGTTATCAATGCTTTTTTTGTCATTGGTTCCATATTCCCGATTGTTGTCTAACATCCAGACCCATCGCTGCGAATGAAAAACAACATTCGCTCCAGTGCTTCCTGCCATGGCTGTGAAAGCCGTCAGATTTTGCGCGAATCGCCGCGGCTTCTCAATCGACGGAGTTCACGCTTTTCCCTTCCAGTTGCGGACGAGCAATACCGACCACACAAATTCACTTCGTGGCGAGTCATTGACTGGAAAACAGGGGTGGATCGTCTTGACGTTGAGATCGATCAGGACAGCATAGAGCACTTACAGCTGATCAACGTGCACCAAGATAAGAAAGTGGATCCACCGGCTTGCCACGTAGCCGCAACTCGAAGTGCAATTCCGGTGCATTGGTGTGGGGGTCGCCGAGTTCGGCGATTTTCTGACCACGTTTGACTTCATCGCCTTCAACGACCAGGCGCTTGCGGTTCTGGGCATAGGCGGAGAGGAAATCCGGCGAGTGCTGGATGATGATCAACTCACGGTATCCCTTCAAACCATTTCCGCTGTAGACCACTGTGCCCGCCTCCGCTGCCTGCACCGCCTGGCCGTTCCGGCCCCGAATGCGGATGCCCTGGCGACCGGGGATGGCGGCATCAAAACGTTTTACCAGGCGGCCTTGTAGTGGCCAGCCCCAGGATAGCGTGCGCGGCTTGGACACAGGTTTGGGTGGTGTGGGTCTTGCAGTCACTGACGGCGCAGATACCGGTGCAGCAGGCGGCGCCTTGGCCACGCTATCCTTCAACGCTGGTGCCGCTGCTGATGGCTTCGTCGCAACGGGCGGTTGCCGCCGAGGCGGTGATGCTTGGGTGGGAACTCGACTCGCCACGGCGGGTTTGGGTCCAGATGGCTTTCTGGCAACCGGGGGTTGATAGCCAGGCGGCGGGCTCATCAGCAGTCGCTGTCCGGGATAGATCGTATAGGGTGGTTTGAGCCGGTTCCACGCCATCAGGTCACGCACATCGACATTGAAGCGCCAGGCGATGGTATGCAACGTATCACCACGATGGACATGATAGTAATTGGCGACATTGCGAATGTTGTGAGGTCGCTCAACCGGCCCGCAGCCGGGCATCAGGGCGGCCAACAACAGTATCGCTGCCACCTTTCCCACCCATTGCAGCCGTGCCATGCTGCCACCCTCGCTCAATGCAGGTTGATCCATAGCAACGCAGCAACGACAATCGCCACCAACCCCCAGCCGAGCCACTCGACGTATTGCCTGATCTTCGGCTCCATCGCCGGACCCAACCAGCGGCCCAATGCTGCGATCAGGAAGAACTGCGAGGCGCGCCCCACGATCGAGGCCAGCACGAACGGCAGCAGCGCCATCGACAGCGCACCCGCCGTAATCGTGAAAATCTTGTACGGAATGGGTGAAAAACCGGCCATCAGCACCACCCAGGCGCCATACTGCCCAAACCACTGACGCGCTTTGGCGATCTGTTCGGCATGGCCGCTGAACAGTGGCTCTACCCACTCGAAGGCAAACTGCCCGATGAAGTATCCGAGCACGCCGCCCAGTACCGATGCAACCGTCGTCAATAGCGCCAATCGCCACACTTTGGAGACATTGGCCAGGCACATCGGCAACAGCATGACAGCCACCGGCACCGGAAAGAATGACGATTCAGCGAAGCTCACACCGGCCAGATAGCGCTCGGCATGCGGGTGACGAGACCACCGCATGACGCGGTCATACAGACTTCCAAACATCCCTTCCAGCATCATATTGCTCCCTTCAACATTGGCACGAACTCCACCGGTTCGATCTCTTGTCGCACATAACCCTCATCGGTTCGCTCTACACAGACAAGCTGCTGGGTACGCCGATACCCCCCCACGGGGACAATGATGCGACCACCGAGCTTGACGAGCTGCAACAGTGCCTCGGGAAAAACCTCCGGCGCAGCGGTCACGATAATGGCGTCGAACGGTGCTTCGCGCTTCCACGCCAATTCACCATCCGAATAGCGGCAACGAATATTGCCATAGCCAAGCTGCTGCAACAGTCGACGGGTTTGCAAATACAGGGAATGAATGCGTTCCGAGGTAAACACCTCGGGCACCAGCTGCGCCAGCACGGCCGCCTGATAGCCGGACCCCGTCCCGACCTCGAGCACCTTCGTCACCGGGCGTTCCATGATCAACTCCGTCATTCGCGCCACGATATAGGGACGGGAGATGGTCTGCCCGGCAGAAATTGGTAGCGCCGTATCCTCGTAGGCGCGATGTGCCAGGGCTTCAGCCACAAACAGATGCCGCGGCACCTGGCGCATCGCCATCAGTACCTGCATATTGCGGATGCCCTGCTCGCCAAGCCGCTCCAGCATACGATCCCGGGTACGCTGCGAGGTCATGCCGATACCGTGGTGCTGCTGACCACTCACGGCATCACATCCGCCAACCAACCCTGCATCGAGGCAACCTGACCATGGCGGGTCAGGTCAATCTGCAACGGCGTAACCGAGATGCAGCCCTGGTTCACTGCGTGAAAGTCCGTACCTTCGCCGGCATCCTGCTCTGGCCCGGGCGGGCCGACCCAGAAGATCGTCTGGCCACGTGGATCCATCGTGCGCGTTGCCGGCTCGGCCTTGTGGCGATGACCCAGCCGGGTGGCACGAAAACCATGGATTTTCTCCAGCGGCAGGTCGGGGATGTTGATGTTCAGAATAACCTCGGCCGGTAACGGCTCGGCTTGCAACTTGTGCACAATCGTTTCTACCGCCCAGGCCGCCGTTTCCAGATGCGTTGGCGTAAACGAACAGATCGACACCGCAAGCGCCGGCAGGCCGAGATGTCTTCCCTCCATCGCTGCAGCGACGGTACCCGAATAGATCACATCGTCACCAAGATTAGCGCCGAGATTGATCCCGCTCACCACCATATCCGGTTCTGCATCCATCAGGCCGGTAATGCCCAGATGAACACAGTCCGTTGGTGTGCCATTGACCTTGTAATAGCCCGACTCCGTCAGCGTTGCGCGCAGCGGATTTTCCAGCGTCAACGAATTGCTCGCCCCACTGCGGTCGCGGTCGGGGGCCACCACGGTAACCGTGCCGAAGCCACGCATTGCAGCCACCAGCGTGTGCAATCCCGGCGAGAGATAGCCATCATCGTTACTGACCAGAATCTGCATCAGCGGAAACACACTGCCGCAAAACTACGGCACATCAAGGATTGGCTATCGACAGTCATCATGGGCAAATGTGATCTGAAACGTGGTGACAACCCTCGGTCAGCATGGCAAAGCACAACTGCACCGAACGGGCACGGAGGCGGTATGATACTGGAATTGATTCCACCCGAGTAGAAACCCATGACACACGATCCAGATGACATGGCACTGTTTCGCGATGCCGTTGGCACTGTCGATCCCGTCAAGCACGACCGCGTCGAGCACGAGCAGGAAAAACCCTCGGCAGAACCCCGGCAATCACAGATGGACGAAGCACGGGTGCTGCCAGACTCGATGAGCGATGAATATATCCTCGAAGAACTGCAACCCGGCGACGAACTCAGCTACTGCGTACCTGGGCTGCAACCGACGCAGTTTCGTAAGCTACGACGCGGGGAGTTTCGCCGCGAAGCCGAACTCGACCTGCACGGCATGACAGCCGAAAACGCCCGCAAGGCACTGGCATTGCTGCTACAGGAAGCCAGAGACGAAGGTTGGCGCTGTCTACGCATCATTCACGGCAAGGGGCTGCGCTCATCGAATGACGGCCCCGTGCTGAAAACCCGCCTCAATACCTGGCTGCGCCAGCGTAGCGATGTACTGGCCTTTTGCTCCGCCCCACCCCGTGACGGCGGCACCGGCGCAGCTTATGTGCTACTGAAGAAACGATAGTAACGCGCTCAGTACGCGCCGCGATGAATCGCCAGAAATGCCGGCATCGCTTTTTCGAAACGCTTGCGCTCGACGCGTTCGAACAGCAGCAACTCGAACATCGACAGGCCTGACAGCGATGGATTGATCCTGATCACTGCCCCATCCCTGGCATGCACCACGATCATCTTCGTCCAGCGGTTCCACGACACCTCACTGATCACCTCCCAGGGAATCTGCACCGTGCCCAGCACGCCACGCGTCCGGATCCCGTCGTCATCCAGCACCACCTGACGAGTCCATGCCTCCGCCGTGATGGCGCCAGCACCAATCGCCAGCAAAGGGAGCGTCCAGCCCAATACCTGACGATACGGTGCCGCCAGTAGGGTGTTGTCATTCACCACAACCAGCAGCAACACCAACACAATCAGCGGCAACAGCAGCGCCGCCAATTTGATCGACGCGCAATAGTGCATGGTCACCGCACGTGGCCCGGCATCAGGAAAATCGCGCGCGCCTCTGGCAGCCTTGAACAGAAGCCATGAAACCAGCTGCGCCGTCACAATTGCGGCCAGCAGCAGAAGAAAGGTAGCCATCGCATTCCCCAGAAAAGCGGTATCTACCTGGTATGACAACGCATGGGGATAGAAGTTTTGGATTCCGCCAATAATTGCTCATCTGATCATTGTGCTGCGACCGATACCCAAATCACGTTGCTAGACCTGCACTCAATTCAGCCATCTTTCCTACAGTGATCAGCGCCTTTTCAAGCGTATCGTTCCATGGCTGTGCGCAGTTCAGGCGGAGACAATTGCGGTATTTTCCGGCAGCGGAGAAGACGGAACCCGGCGCAATGCTAATGTTGCGTGCCAGCGCTTGCTGGCACAGCTTCAGGGTATCAACGGCCTCTGGTAGCTCCAACCAGATCACGAAGCCACCCCTGGGTTGGGTGACACGTGTGCCTTTGGGAAAATATTTGCTTACGGCACGTGTCATAACAGCCACCTGCCGAGCATAGGCGCTGCGCACCTGACGCAGATGACGGTCATAGCCACCGTGATGCAAAAAACCGGCAACCGCCATTTGCGACAAGGTCGGTGCCGCCAGGCTGGTGACATATTTCAGGTATTCGATCTGTTCCTGCCATCGCCCTGGCAGTATCCAGCCCACGCGCAATCCGGGGGACAGTGTCTTCGAGAAAGAAGCGCAGTAGATTACGCCGCCGGTTTCATCATAAGCGCGCAGCGCGTGTGGCCGTTCATCTTCAAACCCCAGATCACCATAGATATCGTCTTCGATAAGTGGAATCTCATGACTTGCTAGCAGCGTCACCAGCGCCTGCTTCTTCTCGGGCGGCATAATGCTGCCCAGCGGATTGCTGAAGTTCGCCGTCAGCACACAGGCTTTGACCGGCCACTTCTCCAGTGCCAGTTCGAGCGCCTCGACACTGATGCCCGTCGCCGGATCAGTGGGAATCTCCAGCGCCCGCATACCCAGCGACTCGATAGCCTGCAGCAGACCATAGAAACTGGGCGACTCGATGGCCACGACATCCCCCTTATTGGCGACCGCCCGCAGCGCCAGAACCAGTGCTTCCTGACAACCGCTGGTGATGACAATCTCATCGGGACCCACGCGACATCCTGCCTCCAACATACGGCGGGCAATCTGCCGACGCAGCTCAGGGCTACCCGGTGGAAACTGGTAGGTCGCCAATTGCTCTCCACCAGCGCGCGCCGCTGCACTCAACGCACGCTGGATGGCGCGGGCCGGCAGAAACTCCGGCGCCGGCACCGCAGCCCCCAGTTGCACACAATCCGGCTCGTTGGCCGCTTGCACCAGACGCAACACCAACTCCTGGCCGGTCACCGGTACCGGCCTGACAGTCGGGCGGGAAATCACCGGCTGCGCCGGTCGTGGCCATAATTGTACGCGCACGTAATAGCCGGAACGTGGGCGTGCCTCGATGAGGCCGTCATCTTCCAGCAGGCGTTGTGCCTGAACAATGGTAGAGATACTCACGTCAAATTGCTGCGCCAGCCGGCGCACCCCCGGCAGGCGGTCACCCGGCCGATAGAGCCCCTGGTCTATCTGCACGGCGATCTGCTTTGCTACGCGTTCATAGAGTTTGTTCATTGCCATCAGTAACCACGCCCCAATGCGTACAGTCCCTTGTTGAAATCAGCAGCACAGTTTCTTCGCATGACAATCTGTACCGATTCTTTTTCGATTGAACTGAATCTGTACTTGTATGTTAGCGCACCTTACGCTGTGTAGACGCCAAAGAGCAACATTAGCAACAGGACCCAACATGAAGCAGCCACTACCCGTCATCCAGGCCTATGCCCCCGCCGATCGCCACACCCCAATATTCCTTCAGCACGACCGCCTTCGCGCCGGTGACCCGTCGGCCACCACACTGATCGGAGAACAGCATGTCTGAGACGACTCGCTTCTGGATCAACGGCCAGTTACTGCCCGAACGCGAAGCCATGATTCCGGTAACTGACCATGGCCTGCTCTATGGGGACGGCGTTTTCGAAGGCATCCGTTTCTATCATGGTCGTCCCTTTCGCCTGGCAGCCCATTTGCAACGCCTGGATGATTCCTGTCAGGCCATCAGGCTCAGCCTGCCCTATTCCCACCAGGAGCTGACACAGGCTGTAGACGAGATCATCAGCACTTTCCCCGAAAGCCACGGCTACCTGCGTCTGGTGGTGACGCGTGGAACCGGCCCCATGGGGCTCGACCCCAGCGCCTGCCGGCAACCGAACGTGATTCTCATTGCCACCCAACTGGAGATGGTTGATCCAGAGCTGCGCAATCGCGGCATCCGCCTGATCATCGCCAGTACCCGACGCCTGCCGTCAGACGGGCTTGATCCGCGCATCAAGAGCTTGAACTATCTCAACCATATTCTTGCCCGCATGGAAGCAACGCAGGCCGGCGCCCAGGAAGCGGTGCTGCTCAACAACCAGGGGCGGGTCGCGGAAGGCAGCGTCGAGAACATCTTCATTGTACGTAATGATCACATCATCACGCCTCGAGCGGTGGATGGCGCACTGGCAGGGATCACCCGCAACGTCATCCTGCAACTGGCAGTAGCACTGAATATCCCCGCGACTGAAGCGCCGCTCACGCCTTACGATTTATACACCGCTGACGAATGTTTCCTTACCGGTACCGGCGCGGAACTCGTCCCGGTACGTGAAGTGGACGGTCGGGCGCTGCGACACTGCCCTGGCCCGGTGTTTTCAGCGTTGGCCAGTGCCTTTCAACAACAGCTGGCCAGCGAATGCAAGCCAAAGGCACCCGCCGCATGAGCCGCACGCCAACATCACGGTTCCTCATCCAAAGCTAATACAATCAATGGATGAATCAGAAAATCGGCTGGAGACAACACCATGACAGCACACAAGCTCATCCTCAAGGCAAAGGACATCGAGAAAATGGAGGGCGACAGAAGAATCCACTTTCTGAATCCCAATGCCGACAGACTGAGAAAATCCCTGGGCGATGCCGTTGGCCTGAATAATATCGGCATCCATTTAATCCAGGTTGCGCCCGGCAAGGATTCTACCGAATATCACAAGCACTACTATGAGGAAGAGTGCATCTATGTCCTCGCCGGCGAAGGAACGCTAGTCATAGAAGATGAGTCTTTCCCATTCGAAAAAGGTGACTTCGTCGGCTTCCCTGCCGATACCGCCGCACACTCACTGAAAAACACCGGGTCGGAAAACCTCATCTTCCTGGTCATGGGACAGCGCCTGGAACAGGATGTGGCCGACTACCCGCATCAGCGAAAGCGGTTGTATCGGCATAGTAGCCGCTGGGATCTTGTAGCGCTGGATAGTATTACTGACCCGCGATAAGCTGCCCCTCATGCTAACCGACTATCTCTCGGCTCTGCGGCTGCTCGGGTTCGATGGCGATGTGGAGACCAGCATCGGCGCGCGGGTGGCCAATGCGACTGACAACAGTATTTATCAGCTGCAAGCCGATGCGATTCTCTATCCCCGTAACGCGGCAGATATTACGCTGATTGTGCAGGCCGCCATCGAAAGCGGTACTTCATTGCCGATCACGGCGCGGGGTGGCGCCACGGGCACAAACGGGCAATCGCTGAACACAGGTTTGATCGTCGACACATCCCGTTATCTCAATCGGATCACTGCACTCGACCTTGAAAAATGCGAAGTCACGGTAGAGCCTGGTGTTACCCTTGAGCAATTGAATCGCCACCTGGCGCGATATGGACTGTTTTTTCCGCCCGATGTCTCCAGCGGTTCGCGGGCCACGCTTGGCGGCATGGTGGCGACCGATGCTTCCGGTAAAGGCTCCCGAATCTGGGGCAAGACGTCTGACTACATTCAGCAGATGCGAGTCGTGCTGGCCGACGCCTCGGCGTTGACGCTGCGCCCCTTTGCCCGGGATGTACTGGAATCTGTGGACGACAGCGCGAGTACCGGCATGCAGGCACTGAAATCGCTGCACAAAATACTGCTGGAAAACAAAGATCATATACAGGCCCGTTTTCCGGCACTCAATCGCGGCCTGACTGGCTATAACCTCAAACAGGCGCTTGCCCAGGACGATGGCCTCGACCCGCGCTTCATCTTTGCCGGTTCTGAAGGCACATTGGCTCTGACAACGAGCATGACGCTCCGGGTGGCTCACCTGCCCGCCTGTCGCGCGCTGATCGTTGTGCTGTATCAAGATTTCATGCGGATGCTTTCGCATATCAACGCGCTGCTACAGGCCGCGCCTGCCGCCATAGAAATTCTCGATGACAAAATCCTTGCACGTGCGCGGCAGGATTCGGTATGGCAGCAAGTCGACAATATTTTTTCCGATCTGAATTCCCAGCAGCCGCTCGATGGGCTGGCTTTTATTGAAATCCTCGCCGAGGACGCAGAAACCCTGCGGCATCGCTGCCAGGCCGTCGAAGAAATCATTGCAAAAGACCGGGATGATTTCGGCATTATCGGCAGCCGAATCGAAACATCTGCTGATCAGATTTCTGGGCTTTGGGGAATTCGGCGCCGCGCGGTCGGATTACTGGGTGCTGTCTGCGTCGACAATGATCGCCGACCGTTGGCCTTTGTCGAAGATACCGCCGTCCCGCCGGACCAGCTCACCGACTATATTCGTGATTTTCGCAGGCTGCTCGATCAATACGGTTTGCAGTACGGCATGTACGGGCACGCCGATGTCGGTTGCCTGCATGTACGCCCCGCACTGAACATGCGTGAGCCTGATGACCGCAAGCTGATACGCAACATCAGCGACGACGTGGCACAGCTCGTCAGGCGTTATGGTGGTGTTTTCTGGGGCGAACACGGCAAGGGCTTTCGGGGTGAATATGCACCACTGTTTTTCGGCGACGAACTCCTCCCCGTACTGAGCGCTGTCAAAGCGGTTTTCGATCCGGGAAACCGTTTCAATCCCGGCAAACTGGCAAGCCCCGAGAATGCTGACACCCAGGCCGTCACACGACTGGACCAACCGCCAATGCGTGGCAGCACCGACGCCAAAATTACGCCCCTACTGGCCGCTACCTATGCCCCTGCCATTGCCTGCAACGGCAATGCGCTGTGTCAGAACCTGACGCCGGAAAATGCCATGTGCCCCAGCTACAAGGCGCTACGCGATAAACGCCATTCACCCAAGGGGCGCGCGGCAATGATGCGTGAGTGGCTGAGAAGACAAGGCGGCAAAAACAAGCGTGGCGAGGATGCTGATGCGCTTACTGAAGAACTGTTCGACTCGCTGCAGCACTGCCTTTCCTGTAAATCCTGTACCCATAGCTGTCCGCTTACGGTCGACATTCCGGAAATGAAGTCGCGGTTTCTTGAAGAATACTATGTACGGAAAAAACGCCCGTTTCGGGATTATTTGTTTTCCTCGCTGGAGACGATCAGTATTGCAGGTCGACGTTACCCCCGATGGGTGAACCTACTACTGTTCAATCGGCTCGGACGCCTGCTTCAGACACACTTTTTAGGCATCGTTGAGGCACCTGTATTTCTCCCGATGAGACAGCAGCATATTCAGTCCCTTGCGTCGGCAATTTTCCTCAAACCCGGCGAGCAACCGCCCAATGGTCGCGATAAATCCGTTATTCTGTTGCCGGACAGTTTCAATGCCAGCTTCGATGGGCGCGTACTCGAAGCCGCCTGCATCCTGTTAAATCATCTCGGCCACCATGTATTTGTTGCACCGGTGCTGGCGAATGGCAAGGCGCTCCACGTCAAAGGTTTTCGCCGTCGTTTTCGCCACATCGCCGCATCACAGCGGGCCGCAATGCAGCAGCTCGCCGACAGCGGCTATCCGCTGCTCAGCCTCGATGTGGCAACCCGCATGATGCATGCCGCGGAATACAGCAAGATACTCGACGATTCACCAGGCTACCGGGTCGACTCACTCGAACAGTGGTTGCTGGCAGAAATCGGCGGCGGCTTGCTCGAACAAGCGCAATTATCACTAACCGACACCCAGGCAGCAGCGCCGACGCTGTTGCCTCATTGCATGGAACAGACGGCGGATCAAGCCAGCATCCAGGCATGGCAGGGAATTTTTCAAGCCTTTGGTATTGCGCTTGATATCAAAACTGCGGGGTGCTGCGGCATGTCGGGCCTATTCGGCCACGAGCGCGACAATGCCGATTTGTCGGCCACCATCTTCCGGCAGAACTGGCAACCTTGGTTGCAGAAAAAACAACCCGTGCTGGCGAGCGGTTTTTCCTGCCGCTGTCAGCTTCGTCGCTTCGGCTATGCAACACAACATCCGGTAGAATGGCTCGCCCAGCAGCTGTCATGATAATTTGATGTCCAGCCAACGCGACCTGCCCATCTGGTCTGTCCTGCCCGACCTGCAAGATACCCTCGCGCGTGAACAGACCGTCATTCTCCAGGCCGATCCCGGTGCCGGTAAAAGTACGGTGGTGCCACTCGAATTACGCAACGCCAGCTGGCTCGGCGACAAAAAGATTCTGTTATTGCAACCGAGGAGGCTCGCGGCGCGCGCTGTCGCCCAGCGCATGGCCGATACGCTGGGAGAAAAGGTAGGGGCAACGGTCGGCTACCGCATGCGACTGGATCGCCGCATCGGCCCGGCAACACGGATCGAGGTGGTGACCGAAGGCATGCTGACACGGCAGCTGCAACACGATCCCTTACTCGAAGACATCGGCTGCATTATTTTCGATGAATTCCATGAACGCAGCCTGCAAGCCGACCTTGGCCTGGCGCTGTCACGCGATATTCAGCAGGCGCTGCGTGAGGACCTCCGTATCTTGCTGATGTCGGCGACACTGGACACGCAGGCATTGTCCAGCCTGCTCGACAATGCCCCCGTGATTTGCAGCGAAGGCCGTCAATACCCGGTTGCAACCCGCTATATTGCGGGCAGGGGCGCTCCGCCGTCGAACGCGCGGATCGCACAAATCATTGTCGATGCACTACAAAGCCATCCGGGCAATCTGCTGGTATTTCTGCCCGGTATTCGCGAAATTCGCAGTGTGGCTACCCAGCTGAAGGGTGTCGCAGACGAGCAGCTGATTGTGGCGCCGCTGCATGGCGGGCTTCGCCTTGATCAGCAGGCACTCGCCATCGAGCAGCCACCAGCGGGCAAACGAAAAGTCGTGCTGTCCACCTCGATTGCGGAAACATCACTGACCATCGAGGGCATCAGCACGGTCATCGATGTGGGGCTTGAACGCCGCGCGCAAATGAATCCACGCACGGGCATGACCGGACTGGTCACCGTGCCAGCATCACGCGCCAGCAGCGATCAGCGTCGCGGTCGCGCTGGTCGTCTTGGCCCTGGGCACTGCATTCGTCTCTGGAGCGAAGCCGACCATGAACAACGGCCAGCCAACAGCGAACCGGAGATCGTGCTGGCTGACCTCAGCCCGCTGGCGCTGGAGGTCATTCGCTGGGGCATCACCGATCCAGCGCAGCTCTGCTGGTTGACGCCACCACCGCCACAACCCTGGCAACAGGCGCTACGTTTGCTACGCTCGCTGGAAATCATCGACCACAAAACACGGCTGACGGCACATGGTGAAGCCGTCGCCGCGCTGGGCCTGCACCCGCGAATCGGACATATGCTCATCATCGCCAAACAACGCGGCAATGGCAGACGCGCCTGTGACATCGCCGCCTTCATGGAAGAACGATCACCCTTCCGCGGAAGCAATCAGAATGAGAATTTTGCGGCACGTTTGCAACTCTTTGACAGCCACCCAGGCAATTCGGGTGTCGATCACCAAATCCTTCGTCGCGTCAAAAGACAAAGCCGGGCATTACAGCAACAATTAGGGGCGAGCGCCGATAGTGGAACAAGCCTATCCATCGGCGCCATCTGCGCACTCGCCTACCCCGATCGTATTGGACAACGCCGCGCGGGAACGCGCCCAGCCTATCGTCTCAGCGGTGGTGGTGCGGCGTATTTTCCCGAACCCAACCCGATCAGCGATGAGTCTTATCTTGTGATTACCGAACTCGATGGCCGCGAACGGGAAGCACGCATATTTTCTGCCGTCCCCGTCACCATTGACGCCCTGGAGTTGCTGTTTGAACAGCAGATCGTCACCAACACCGAGCAGACATGGGATGACAAACGCGAAGCCGTTATTGCGCAAAAAATCGTTCGCCTGGGAGAGTTGATCCTGCATCGAAAGCCTGCTGAAAGCATCGACACGGCGACAGCCAAGGACCTGTTACTGACCGCCATCAAACGCGCCGGCATCGACTGCCTGCCCTGGACGGATGCAGCGAAAAATTGGTGTCAGCGCGTCCAGTTTCTCGCAAGCCTCGATACACTGCCGCTGTCACTACCGGATTATTCCGAGCAGGCACTGCTCGACTCCCTCGATGAATGGCTGGGCCCGGGGATTGAAGGCATCAGCAGCTTTACTGCACTACAGCGCCTCGACCTGTTCGCAATCCTGAAAAACCGGCTCGACTGGGAGCAGCAACAAAAAATAGAGGAGCTGGCACCGACACATTTGCAGGTACCGAGCGGCTCAAGGATACGCCTCAGCTATAGCGCTGGAAAACCACCCGTGCTGGCGGTAAGAATCCAGGAAATGTTTTCCGCCACGACCACTCCCCGCATCGCTGACGGTCGCGCGGCAGTGCTGCTGCACCTGCTCTCCCCCGCACGCCGCCCGGTACAGATCACCGACGATATCGCCCGCTTCTGGGCCGGAAGTTATCAAGAAGTGCGCAAGGAAATGAAAAGCCGCTACCCAAAACACCACTGGCCGGAAGACCCAATCAATACCCAACCACACAAAGGCGTTCGCCCAGCATAACTGATCTGTCCACCTCGACATCGTGCATATCCGCGTCAATACACCACATCAAGCTGCGCCAAAAAGCCGTCAAACCCACCAGACACGCCTGGGACCGCCGGCATCCTGCCGGCAAACACACCCCAAAGCAGCCCGAGTCGTGCCATCCCCTCCACTCTCAACAACCTTCGCGAATGCCCGCCACCGCGCCAGAGGCACACCTTCGGCAAGCATGGAAGGGATTGGCAACATGGGATACTATGCAGATTCTCGATAACTACTCCCGTCAGATCGTTATCGAGCTAGGAGAGTTTCGTCAGTGCGGGGCTTGGGTTGGACGTTACGTCATAACGATCGCCTCAAACCGACCGCCTACGTCGCTGGCGCGACTCCGGCGTCGGTTCGGGTGGGTCGTTATGTGCTATAGAGAGCATCATGAGTCCAACAATATTTAAAGAACATGGATACCGATTTTTCTTCTTCTCAAGAGAGGAAGCAAGAATGCATGTGCATGTAATATCTGGAGAAGGAGAAGCAAAGTTCTGGCTAGAGCCAGAGATTGTGCTTGCGAAGAGTTACCGCTATTCACGCAAACAATTGAAAGAGATCGAATCACTTATTGAGGATCATTACAATGAGCTCACTAGCGCATGGAAACAGCACTTCAGAGATTGAGGTGACAAATATCTCCTCTCATGGAGTGTGGCTGTTAGCTCACGGCAAAGAGCTATTTATGGCCTATGATGATTTTCCGTGGTTCAAGGATCAGCCTATAAAATCACTGGTTAATGTGGAAGAGCAGTCTCCAAGGCATTACTACTGGCCAGATTTGGATGTGGACTTAACGGAAGAAATCATTGAACACCCTGAGCGTTTCCCACTGAAATGGCAAAGCACGTAACTCAAGTTTCGGAGTTCATGTCGCGCCTAAATCAGTGAGAACCCATTGATGCAAAAAAATAATGCGTTGCATTAGCTGGTATTGTTAATTCCTGGGTCGCCACATTTGAACCCATGAATCAGTGGTCACGCGCTCGAGATCGAGCGCTGTTTCTGGCAACAGGATGCAACCTCTGACAACTTCCCCCCTTTGCCAAAGGGGGATTGAGGGGGATTTATACCACCTCACCAGACCAAAACTCCGCAGCACCAATCCCTCCAAACCTCCCTTTGCAAAAGGGAGGCTTTTGGTGGCTCCTTCGCGACGGAGCTACATTCCAGCTTCCACCTTTCCCGGGGAACTGGCTGATGTGCAAATCTGAACTCCGAAACTTGAGCACATAACAATGCGCTCGTTCGGACGCATAACGTCGGACAATTTGCCAGGCGTTAGCACTGCAGGAAAAAAGCTCCGTGGCTATTGCTCAAGTTCGGTGCCTATCGATATCTTCGGAAAGCCATACCTTAATGAGCG
>Ga0256839_1003675_pt1 | contig 15625 bp, 20 predicted proteins | sample 354166metaG_FD_185968 | JGI IMG/M metagenome (GOLD analysis project Ga0256839, IMG submission 185968) | Hydrothermal vent microbial communities from Mid Atlantic Ridge, Atlantic Ocean - 354-166 | ecosystem: Environmental > Aquatic > Marine > Hydrothermal vents | place: Atlantic Ocean: Mid... | reverse complement strand
GTCTGGGCATATCGGCTGGTTGGGGCATATCGGCTGGTGACGGCATATCGGCTGGTTGGGGCATATCGGCTGGTGACGGCATATCGGCTGGGTTATCAATTGAATGCAAAAAACTATCATCCGGTCTTCGTATTTTCGCTGGAGTTTGTAAGTGGAGAAAACCCGATGAAGACGAAATGAAAATTAAATGCGAAAAACTGGGAAAAGGGGAAATTTGTTTCGGTGAACTTGTTATTACAAAAAGCAAAAAAGACGACAAGGAAGAACCCGAAAAAGAAGAACAAGACTACGTTACGATTTCAGGTATCAAGATACGACGCTTAAGAAAATAGGTGAATTATGAGAGATCGACATACAGGAACTGTAAAATGGTTCAATAGCACAAAGGGCTTCGGTTTTATTAAGCCAGACGACCAAAATGTAAACGGTGGATCAGATGTATTTGTTCATATAAATGATTTGAATAGCTCTGGCCTAAACAGTCTCGAAGATAATCAGAGCGTCAATTTCTTTCTTGAGGAGCACAAAGGCAAAACAAAAGCTTCCAACATCAAGCTTGAAGGATAAAGTTTATGGGGTCGCGGAATGTGCGCTGTTCTGGTCAAAGGTTAACCACTCCAGACGTGTACCTGGTCAAGAGCGCGGCTTAAGTTCAAGCGGCTTGATGTGAACGACGGTTTCCGACCCCGCCCTTATCGCCGAAAGGTGTTTGCGCTTATCCGTCTGGCGTAGAGAAAATACGGAGATTGCAGGGGAAACGCTGCAATAAGCATGTGAAGCATGTAGTCTTTATCGGGCTATAGACTTTAAAAAATCCGACCGTGGGGAATGGGAAAGAGTAGTTCCACGTAAAAGCACAGTTTCCCCGCAACGTCAGTAAAAAGGTATGAAAGTCCTGCTTTAACGAGCGGGGCTTTTCTCTTTCCAAGTTTTGTTTACGAATGATTGACAAGATATAAGTTGAAGACGATATTTCTCCGCTAATCCTGCGTAGTCAAATAAGGTTCTAGTATCAATTCCATTTCTTTTAACATATCCGTCTCTGGATGTTGCATCACATCTGCTGGTGGAGCTGGTAACAGGTATGCAGGCTGGCTTGCGCACCCGCTTAAGGTCAGCAAGGCGGCGGTTAAGGTTAGAAATTTGGGTTTGAAATTCACTGGAGACCTCCTGCGTTAATTGTTTGTCTTCTTCGCACTGTTTTATGATTTCTTGCTGCGCTTTGACTATATCCCGCTCGTGCGATGCCCTAATAAGGCTAACGTGGATATTGTGAAGGGCAAGTCCTATAAGTGCCATCCCTACCGCTCCTGCGGCGAATTTCCAATATTTCAAAAGAATGACGATCATTTTCACTTTTCTTTTCTTTTATTGGTAATTTGAATAATTTGGCCAGATTGCCGATTTGAGACGTAACGCTCAATCTTCTTCGCTTCCTCTATAACATCCTCAGTTATAGCCCCCTTCATAATATTTCGGGCTTCTGCAAAACAATTAAAGCGTATCCAGTCCTCATGTTCTTTTTCACTGTGATCCATCTTCATTTCTTTCTTTCATATCAGATTCTTTTGCAGCCCTCAGATACTCCCAAAAACCAAGGCCCGCAATGGCGGCAGGAACGCCGAGATAGGCCGCAACCTTACCAACCTCAAGATCAATAAATACATCTGTCCAAAAAACCATTAAAAACCATAGAACACTAAAAATGAGACCATAATAAGCAAAAACTCTCCTGTTAAATAAGGGGTCATTTTTCTTGGCTTGAGGAATAGGGATGTTCTTTCTAAACACTTATTCTTCCTTTACTATGAGTTGTTACCAATAACCTCGCTACATAGATACTCGAGGTTATTGGTATATAATAATTAATTTATATGGTGAAGCCGATAAAATTCAATAATTTTTCTTTTTCATCCTCAGTAATAAGTCTATCGTAAGCAAAGACACTATGGGCATCACTGCCCCATGTCGCAGACGCGCCTATTTTAATATCACCAAAAACAACACCATTGGATGGATTGTTTGTGTCAGACCTCTCAGCTTGACCAGCATATTCTACAGAAAAACCAGAAGGCTTGACGCGGATAATCAGCCAGAAATCCGAACTATCTGGAACAACTACATCGGAATTTATATAGGTTGTACCATTAGTTGCTGTGTACCTAATAGTTATCTTATTGTTCGCACCTTTACGGATAACCTCAAAAGGACCTGATATAAATAATCGTCTATCTTGCGTGGTTATGGGCGCGTTTGCTTTGAAAATAAATGTAAACTCATTACTAGAAAGACCAGCATCAGGCACATGGGAAACATCCCCAGCATTATATTCATACACAAGCCCAGCAACATCAGATGGGCTATTTAAAAGCTCAACATATTGGACTGGTGTGCTTAATATATCTTTCATCCATAGATATTGTCTAGCCCCATTAGGAGCAAGCATGGCAGGTTGACAACCATCATCGAATGCCCAATATATCTGCATTACTTGTGGATTATCCTCAAAGAATTCTTTCGTTTGGACATCAAATGCTGGGTTGTTAGATATATCATGGTGCGCGCCTGTGTTTTCTGAATAACCAACTTCCGTCATAGCTATAGCCAACTTATCCAACGGCATTTCTTGGTTCATGAAAGACGAAACATCATTTGTATGATTAGGATATAAATGCCTTACATATGCGAGATTACCACCAGCAAAAGGGTTGTCACCCGCATATTTTATACGCGTGCTCCACGAAGGATTGCCACATAAGATAATATTATTAGGGGCGTAATAGCGTATCATATCAATAACTGGCTGGTACATATCCCTAAATAAAAGCCAATTTTCTAATGTATCATCAGTTGGTGATATTGGTTCATTGTAGAACTCAAATAATACATTAGGACAATCGCGGTATTTCTTAGCCACCTTTTCCATCCAGATATAACATTGGTCAAAAGAACTTGAAGAGTTCCAATTGCTCACTAAGTGACAATCAATAATTACGTATTTACCTGCGTCTATTAACTCTTGAATTGCTGGGTAATAATTATCCTCAAGAAAATTGTTATTAGCAATATCACCATCATGGGCGGGAACGCGCACAATATCAATGTTAGGTTCAATAAGAATTTTATCAAGTGTTATTTGATATGGTGTTCCCCAGTTGTTTTTGATATGGCAGAGTGACGCGCCTCTAGGGGTATATTTAACACCATCACGCTTAAACCATATCCCTTCTATATATAAAGGGGACACTGTGCCTAGTACAGGTGGCGGCAGGTCCGCGAGATCATCATAAGTAGATAAACTATCAAGAATACCCTTACTAATACGTATAAAGGAGTTTAACTCAGAAGGTTTTAACTGTTTTAGATATGTGTCCATTTTTTTAGTCCTTATTGTTAATAATGTTAAATATTTACTTTAGTTTTAAATGCCGTCTCCACTGCCTTTTACTTCACTAGGGAGCGCACTAACTTCAACGAAATTAAACTCTTGAAGCTGTTCCATTCCGATTTCAAAAGCAGTTCCAGTTAGTGAGGCTATATAAAACTTAACTTTAATTTTACGCACCTCATCCCAAGTTGTTGTCCTAGCCGCACTTGGGTTATCTACGCCTTGTTTTTTACCAACAAGACTAGTTCCAACCACCGTAAAGCCTTGAGAACTCCAATAATTAGCGGCCATTAAATTAATTGCGTCAAGACAAGATTGAGCCTCTACCCTAGTTGTGAACTCTAGATATTTGTCCATGATATACCCATTCTATTGGCTAAATATGACCCAAGATCATTGGCCTCATTATCTGTAATCTCACGCAATACTATACCTGCATTAGCAAAAAACGCATCAATCACTGTGCTGGTCGAACCGCCCGCACTTGCCCCTATTCCAATACCAGGACCATTTGAATTAGCAAGTGCAACGCCGTTAACTAAGGTTTTATATGTAACTTCAACCCCATCAATATATATTTGAGCGTTTGAGGCAGCATTGCTGCCGTCCCAGCGAAACATTACTACATGCGGATTTATCGTATCTAATAAATTGTCGTTACTCCGAACCTCTAAATTAGTTCCCCCACCAACCCATAAAAAATCAATACCACCAGCGGAATTAGTCATTAAAATCGGACCACTGCCTGATCTCTCACTAAATAACCTCCCAGAAAAACTTGAAGGGCTAGGATTATTAACCTTACCAGCCCAAATCAATGTCATCGGTTTTGGGGTGTTTATTATCCTGCTGGAAGTTACCATATAGTCATTAACACCATCGAAATCAATGGCGTTATTACCGTTAATTGTAGCAACGCCAGTGGTGGGTTGAGCACTACCAACATTTTGTATTTCATGATTAGCGTTACCACTTAAATCATCCCATTGAGAGACTGCGCCGCCAGCTTCGGTGATCGTTGATGCATCCGATGCGTCCAGCCATAGGGCGAGGTCGGGTATATCTAAGGGGGAGAATGACGCACCCCCCCCGCTAAAACCTCTAAACCCTAAACCAAGCCCAAGTTTCATAACTTATTCCTTTTCGCTAATATATAGAGTTCCACCTGAACTTTCTTGAATGGCAGAAATATATTTTTTGTTAGGCTTTTTTTGCCCATAACCTTCAGATGGTCGCCCTCCAAGGGAAATATCATAATATATATTAGCAGGAAAATAATGATCGCTTAGTGACGCGTTATCTCCTGAATTTTCAGACAACTTTATAAAGCAAGGCTCTGTCGAGAATAAAGATACTATAACTGTATCATCTTTAAATGCTGTCGAGTTATTAGCAGCAATCGCAGTAAATGCAACGGCATGCGCACCGCCTTCTCTCATTGTTAAGGCTGGTATGGGAGTCCCATTATTATCAAATATCATTTCAGTCATGTTATTATCCTTTCAAAAGTTCAAAATGCGGCATATCTTGTCTTTTCCAATGTCCGCCCCATTTAATTTTAACATCAATTTCCATGGCAGCCTTAAACATTAAAGTTGCTATCATAACAAAGTTTTGTCGATTACCCCAGTCAACTCGACCATTTACAAAAGGAACTATATCAATAGCATGGCCAAACCCTGTGTTTATATCTATAATATGTTTACTTTTCAGCGTCCAAGTAACCACCTTCCCCGGTTTATCGCGCCCTTGAGAATATAATACTTTCTGCTCTTCAAGAGTGCGCACCCCTTGCGCAATTGAGAAATCAATAACGCCATATTTAAGAGCAAGTACTGCACATCTCTTTAAGTCTGGGTGAACTCCTACAAGTCTTTTCCTGCTTGTTTTTCCAAATACGAACCCCATTAGTTACCACCTCCGCTAGAGAAAAATATCTGCACTGCCTTAACAATACCAGTTGCACTAGTGCCGCCTAGTGCGCTTAGCCCTAAAACACTCAGTATGGCCTTACGTTTAGTTTGTTTATAATCGATTACAGTTGGCTCTATATGATCGAGCCTGTGGTGTGCTTTTATTACAGAAGTATTTATATCTTCCATTCGGGTGAGGACTTTATCAATCTTTTTTTCCATAGAAGAGTTACTATTAACAACCGTTTCTTTAAGGTTATAAATTTGTGCCTTTTGGCTTCCGAGTGCTTCTGATATTTTATCTATTTCATGCCCCATAATCAATATTTCCTATTAAATTAAATGTGCAACGATATTTGCAGAGACCACATCAAGACTTCCAGCAGATGGTAGAACAGCAATGTCACCAAACAAATCAATAGCATCATCTGTGTTTGCTGTTGTATATACACAAAATATTGACACCTGTGCTAAAGTTCCTGATTTTGTCGTGACAATGTCGGTTTCAACAACTCTGGTCGCGCCTTGTAGATCAGCAGGAGTATTGTTTGTTCTGCGAAGTTTTAAAGTAGCATCCTGATTTGCCGCGAAAGTTGCCGCATTGTAATTAATCATTGCATCTGCTTGAATTATGTATGTTCCAGGCTTACTTATAACTATTTGAGGAGGGGTTGTGCCTAGATTAACCAACGCTGGGGTGGTTGTTAAAGAATAAGCAGCCCCCAGTCCATAGACTCTTTTTAAATCGCTCAGGTTCAGTGCAATAAGCCCTGTCTGAATTGCATCTCTACCAACATATCCAACACCATCAGTGCCCACATCCGCAGCATAAATACGAGTGCTATCGTCTAAAGGGTGTGAGGTTGCACCTGCCCCGAAAACACTATTTGTTGAGTTTGCCATTGTTAAATTTCCTTCTTTTTTGTGTGAACCTTACAGCAGTAACACCACTCGGCGAATTACGATTTATCGAATTATTATCTATATCAATATATCTTGCGATTATTTCTGATACATCCTCACCGCCACCATAGTTTTGATAATTTATTAAATTTTTAGTAATGTCACTCATTGGATCCAGTAAAACTACGCGATGATCTTTTGGTACTACCCCGAACGGATGAGGAATTAGGCCCATATCAGCATTTTTTATTTTGTTGGTTATTTCTTCTTCTATTATAATAGGTGATACACCATCAAGTATTTGCTCTTTCGAAAGTGATTGATAAATTTTTATATACTTTTTACCATTTTTCAAATCAACTTTATCAGCTCTTATATTTGTTGGGCCATTATAAGCCCACGGCGGCACATCGGCTGCGTAGTGAGAGACTATGTCGCCAGCAGAATTCAACAAAACAAAGATAAAACCACCAACATCCCCATCCCCAAGATCGAAAGGAGGGGAGGATGTTATATATCTCTGCCTTATGTCAGACAGTACAGGGCCAGCATTAAAAAAAGTTTGTGGATAAAATCCATAAGAACCTCCGGGGAGAACATAACTTGCAGAATTACTGAAAATTGTAGTCGTGTATCCTCCGGTAGGAAATGATCCAGAGTATATTTTAGTATCGCCAATAGTTGCACCTGCGTACACAATGCTTCCTGTGCTAGTATTAAGGTCACTTTGAGAAACCCCAGAAGAAAACGGCATGTTAGTAAGTTGCGATCCATCAACAGCTGGGATTTTAGCGGCACCGTCAAGCTGCAAGACATTATTTGCGCTAGTCCCTACATCCACAATAGCAGAAGAGCCTAGACCTAGGTTTGCACGTGAATTTGCAACATTAGCTACATCAGATAGATTGTTAGCACCAAGCATATCACCAGAACCGCTCCCACTTGCCCCAGTAGCTCCTGCCGCTCCGCGTGGCCCAGACAATGAAATAGTCCAATCTGCTAAAGTTCCAGAACCACCAATGCTCTCGACATTAATTATTAATGTTGTGCCGCTGTAATTCGTTATTTGCCCATGCATATAATTAGTAGGATCAGCGTCAGAAGTTATAATAACAAACCCGCCAATTTGAAATGATTTGCCTGATTGTATCTCAAAAGTTTTTGAGCTAACTGCTATAGAGACAGATGTAACGGAAGTCGCTGTAATTGTAGAAAGAAGTGAAACCGATCCTTGAAGATTATCAATTGTCCATTGAATTATATCATCACTATCTTTTAGAATTATTTTATAGGTCCCTGATAGATAAATATCAGCCTCACCATTAGCGTCTAAAATAACTGGATTTGTATTAGAAATATCTCCAATCGATGTTGAAAAAGATATTAATGGGTCCGATGTTCCTGCTGCATACGTCTCCACTTTGCCACCAGATAAGGGGTGTCCCTCTGCGTCAAATGCTCTGAATTTACCTGATGTGAAGTTTAAAGCTGACATTATTTACCGCCCTTTATAAGTTTTATTTTTCATCGATGTGCTTAGATATCCACCAGCCTTGCCAGCATCGTTCAAAAATGATGCAACCGCGTTCATTTCCTTAGGATTGGCGAATTTTGTTTTTGTGGAAATCTGATCTAGGAGTTTATATCCTTCTTCAGTAAACAATAATTCATTATATCTCGCGGCAGATTTAGGATCACGCTGCACCATTTCAAATAAACTTGGAGCAATTTTACGGCGCACCATATTAAGAAGACCTTCTTTATCAGTTGGCATATCAACGCCTCCTTTTATGCTTTGCGCCGCCGCCGTAATAGACTGCGCTGGGATCGTTCGTGTTCTTAGGAGATCATCAATAACACTATCAATCTTCTTCATCTGGTCAAAACGTTCTTTGCCAACCAGAGCCGTTAGGCGGTCACTATTGCTTTTATTTTTGAATACCTTGTCACTAAAACGCCGCCCTTCATATGCCGCATCTTCCAATTGCCGTTGCAGAAAAGCTCCCGCGATGCTGTCCTTCATTTTCTGATTTTTACCTATGGTGTTACTAAATTTTCTTATATATGACGCGTCTTTTTTCATGAGGTCATTAGATATTTTACTGTAATCACCTTCTGCAAATTCAGACATGCGCCCAACTGGACTATCCTTAAGAACTCGCAAAGCTCCTGCATCCTCGCTGTATATTCCGCGAGCTGTTTTATAATCTGGGAAAGCACTCTCTATAGCTGCGTCAATATCACTTATAGCTTGCTTAATAGCCTTGCTCTTTGTCTTTTCACCAGCACGGAAAGCAGCGTCATTTAACTGGCGCAAGTGAACGCGGGCAGAATGTAAGGATACAGTTGAATTATAAGGAAGTTTTGAAATATTACCTGCATCAACTCCAAGGTCGCTAAGTTCCTTTGCCGCATTAGTTAGAGTAAAAGCATCAGTTCTAAAATCATCTAATGCTTGCCTTGCAAGTGGATTTCCTAATACCATTTTCATGGCTTCATTTTGAATTGGCACAGATTTATCAACGCCAACACTTCGCACATAATATGGCTTTGCGCGTGTTCTAAGTTTTATTATTTTGTTATCAACTAGTTTTTTTGCTTCGGTAGCAACAACTTTGCCGTATTCTTCAGCACCCAGCTGTTTGCCCCCAGTTGCCTTTTCTATGATGCTTTTATTGAGCCTTGGTATTTGCGCTTCATCAATATCCTTGATTGCTTCGGCTGCCACTTTAGAGCCTGCGGAACCGCGCGATGTTAAATATGCCTGTGTTTGCATTTGCGGAATATTTGCTGTGACAGCAACGCTCGGCACAGCTTTTTGTTTCTGCGATAATTTAAGGGATTGCAGCGCATCATCTGCGCTCACACCCTCGTCTTTAAGAGTTTTTAGAAAAAGTATTTCAGGATCGGACATGCCACGCATTTCTTTAGGTATGTCAGCGCGGTTAATAAGATTGCTTGCACCGCCTGCAACGGCATCTGTTGCCTCATCAAGAAGCTTAACCCCCAACACACCGACCCTTGATGCTCCACGAGCCGTATTTACGCCTGCACCTCCTATTGCCTTAGTAGTACCCTTTACTGCTGCCGCCCCCCGAGCGACAGAACTACCCCCCTTAATCGGGATGAACGCCGCCAGCAAATTCCCAGCGTCAAGAACTGCTCCGATGTTTCTTGCGGATCGTGGGTGTTCTTCAGATAAATCTTTATATTTGCTAGACGCATAAGACGAGACATCACCCACAAGCTCACCCGCAGGAGAACTCTCAATAGTAGAATAGACATTTTTAGCTCCTGATCTGATTGGGTTCTCTATAAAATCGGGTAAAGCTCTAAACCCTGAAACCATAGCTTCGGCGGCGACATCGGGTGCAAGTTGAGCATACTCTAAACCTTGTTGCAAGGCGGTTTCTGCCATAGATTGCTCTCCGCCAACATATGCTTTAGCTGCATTTTCCATCGTCCCTGTGCGGGCTTTATAACTTTCACCCATCCGCTCCATGAATGTGGCATTACGTCTATCAAATAGCGGTTCTTGTGGCACAGGTGAGGTGGTTTCCCCATTTGGTGATGGTACATTTAATTCACGCATTGCCATTAAGCTTTCAGTCGAAACATCAGAAAGCCTCCCCTCTTTGAAAGCCATTAAATCTTGCGTTGGGATTTTTGATAAGTCCTCCATTACAAAGCACCCCTTCTCCTAAGCTCTGCGGTTATAGGGTCTTCTCCTTGTTGCGCTTTACCACCTTGATCCCCCCACTTTTGCATTGATGGCTTATCAAATATAGAGCCTTGCTGCTCTTGCCATTCTAAATCTAAACTTGCCAAATCTCCTGCGTCTGTAGCGCGTTTCCTGTTTTGGGAAAAGAATTTTGCTTTTTTAATTTTTTGGTCATTAAGCGCACGAGCCATATCAATAATGAATTGGTTAGCCTCTGGTCGATTTCCAAGTTGAGCTTGAATATTAAAAGCACGTTGGCTATCGCCTTCTGTTTGTGGCCCTTTTTGCAGCATCAATTCTTCGTTAACTTCTTTGCTGACTATTGCATTAAATATTTGAGAATTTGCGGTTAACTGCTTCGCGCTTTCAGGTGCAATACCAAATGATGCAAGTATATTTGCTGCGCCCGCTTTAGCTTCCGTTCCCCAGCCAGTTGTTAGGTCTATACTTTGCAAAGCATCCAGCCTAGCGTTCGCCTGTGATGCGCCCCGCGCTGCATCTAGGGTTGGACGATATGATTTATCAATGAAATCCTTGTTAGACATCTTTTGAGCCTCAGGTGCTAAACGACCACGCGCTCCCGCACCACCCTTTAGGATTTGGAGAGCTTCGCCAACATCTGACGCGCTCCCTTCTTGGATAAGGCGGTCGACCATCCTGCCGGTATCACCTCCGCCAGTATATCCAGCGGGCTGCATTTTCTTTTCTGCGAATTTTTGTTTGTCAAAATCGAATTTTTCACGAGAAAGATCATCCATAGAACTCTGACGTTCTGCATTTAATTGCTGCATATAAGTCATAGTTGCTCGACCCATTTGGTCAACTATTTGCGGGTCATACTGTGGCGGGAGCTGTGAAACATCAAGATCATAGCCTTGTGCGAGTTTAATAGCACGATCATAAGATGACTGATCTTTAGCAGATGATAGTAACCTCATAGTCAGATCAGAACGTTTTATATTTTCATCTAAATCAGCCATACCTTGGTTTTGTTCAGCTGCACGCATGCGCAAAGGTTTCATAGCTTCATTTTCTGCCATGTTGCTTTTGGCTTGCTTTATTTGGAGACCTTTCATTTCTGAATTCTGCACCGCTTGCCTAGCCTGAACTGGGCCTATAGCTCTAAACGGTATTGTCGGGTCAAGTGCCATTATTTCCACCATCCTTTAGTTGATCCATAATTCCCTAATGCATTACCAGCAATATTTGTTACATCAGCAAGCCCTGATTGCCATGCGTTATTTGCTGCAACATTTCCAGCAGCGCGGGCAGATGCTCCGCTCGTTGTTAAGTTACTAATAGCATTTGCGGAACTTTGTCCTATATTACCTAGACTTATAGAAGAAGACTGCCCGCGCCCAGAAAGCCCGCCCAAGCGATTATATATAATATCTTGGTCACGATTGTATCTATCATATGCCCTTCCGTATTCATCAGAAGCCAAATCTTGCCCCCAGCGTGATGCATCTTTCAATGACCTTCCAGAGAAGTTCCTGCCACCGCGAGAAGCAATGCGATCAATTGCTTTTTGCCCTTCTTCTAATCTAAAATTATAACCAGGGTCAGCTTGGTAGTCGGCCATAGTAAATGGTTTTGCGAGTGACCCATAACCTTCTGAAGCGGCATCCCCAGCTAACCCAAGAAGACGCGACTGTTCCTCTACAGCGGATTGCCCGCTTTCTATAAATGGAAGACTATCTTCACGCGTCTGGTCATATTGCCGTCTTTGTTCGTCTGCTGCGACTAATGCTGCTGCATACTGACTATCTCCAGCTGCTTTTGATGCCTTTGCTGCTTTTGATGCGCCCACAACAGAAGCACCAGCACCTATCGCAGCTGCCCCAAGCATTGCTGTTCCAGTAGCTATAACCATCAATTATCTCCTATATACTTTTTATAGTGAACTTCAGATTTACTCCATCCTAGATTATTCATGAGCTTATCGAGCCTGCCATCGCAAGGTATGGCTGCGTCCATAATCTTAACATTTAAATCTTTTAGAGCTGCTTCAGTTTTACTTCTTAATAAAACACCAACTCTTGTTTTTCTAAATTCAAGAGAAACATACCAGCCCATCTCAAACGAAGTTAAAACATTCTTTAAGTTGATATTTGGAAAAATTAAGCTTGCAACATAGCCGATGAGCTTTTCTTTGTATCTTGCTGTAATAATTATAAAATTACCAGTAGAACACAAATTATCATATTGCTTTTCATCCAAATCAAATGGCTCTTTGCCTGATTTATTACACTCTTCCCAATGCAGAGATACAAGAGGGATCATCTCATGTTTAATATTTGACCATTTCTCTTGATTATAAATTACGTCCATATTACATCCGAAACTTTGATTTTGAACCGTGTTTCCGTAAAGAGACGTACACTGGATTGTTATTATTCTCTTATAAATTTAATTATTTGTCAAATAGCTACTAAAAACTACCTTCTTTCAGAGATAATCCACCAATCTGCGCCATTGGAATATAGCTCTAAATAAAAATCTTGTGTTGTAAGATTTACGTTATTTCCGCGCTCAATATTATTTATCGTTAACGAATTAGCACCAGAAGTATTTCTCTTTATCAAAACAGTGCGACCTATAGAGAGTTTTCCAGAGGGACTTGGCATAGTGATAGTTACATCGCCAGCCGTTGTATCTATTAAATTAAAGTATATTTGTGGATTAATTGTTATGGCTATATCAGAGCTGTAATATTTAGCATCTCGATACAAGTCTCCGCGTTGAAACCTCTTACACAGATCGTAGACTTGCGTAAACCATCTTGACCATATGGTTGTAGGTGGCTTTTCATTTATATTCTCACGTATCGGAGGAACATTTATGCTCATCAAGTATCCCCGCGATCGGCTTTGACTGATGCAGAAATAAAACAAACTTTGCATGGGATAGAAGTTGAGACTTTGAAAACACGCTTTCTTGATCTGCCTAATCTCCGCCAAATAAGTCTTTTGGCATATTCTCCTATTTTACCTGCGCTGCGCCATATCTCATTGGACCATGTTCGCGCGTTATCATCCGACCAAGACAGTGCTATCTGTGGGTCAGCTTCATATGGGTCATTTGAAGAAAGACCGACTCCGCTTTCCATTTCCAATTGAAACCTATTAAAGAAAAAGTAATCCAAATCACCCTGATCGCTCAAATAAGGGCATGTTCTCTCACGATATATAGGATCGCCATCATCTGTGTAAAAATCTATGTTTTGCTGGTAAAGCTTGCCATTATGATAATCACCAACTATATGCTTGTTGAAAATATAAACATGAACTTGTGCGCGGTGGCGTTCTATATTTCCATTATTAAGAGATGCTCGTTCGTGCCACATACCCGTACTAATATCATAAACTAATGTCGTGTTTTCGGCTGGGAAATTTATCACAAAGAAATGATGCCCCATTTCTTGGTATGTATAAGAGATCGCATCGGATATATCGGCATATGATTGTATTTCCCGCTCTATGGCATCTGTTGATATTCTTTTAGGTGCATATCCTTCTGCCATCCAGACAACGCCCACACCGCGCTTATCATTGCCAAGCCAGAAAACAGTGTTTGCGGCCTTAGCAACGGAGAAAGGGGCTATGCAACCATATTCTATAAATGCACCCTGAATTCTTTCATAAGGGAAATCTAAGTTCGCGCTATTATAAGCCACTTCAATAGAATTAACTCCGAATAGCCAAAGCTCATTATGGACAGCCTTGACAGCCACCAAGTTATCAGTAGATCCCTCTGCACTAGCGAACTCTAAGCTATCAATGTTTAATCCGTTATACAGCTCCGATATATAATATCTTCCAGTATTTGGTTCATTAAAAGCAAAATAACCGTCTGCAAAAGTAACAGTATCGGCCCCCACAAAATCAGGGTCGCTAATGGTTTCCATTAAAGCCCCAGAAGGCCAATCAATCAATGTTCCGTCTGGCCATTCCATAGCTGTTCCGTTTGGCCACGTTGCATCATTAGCAAGATTTATTATGTATCCATTATCCCCATCGACTAAACAAACCTGTAGTCCGTTATCGGCCATAGACACATGCCCATTTAAAGAAATGAGATCACCTATAAAAATATAAGAGCCATCGATAAATATTTCATATACAGAATTCCCAGCAACCACAAAGCAACGTCCTAAAACTTCATGCGCTCCACGTATAATATTTTTAGGAAGGTCAATAAATATTTTTAGCCCAGGAGTTCCAATCAGAAGCCCAGCGTCAGAGCTATTTCCAGTTTCCGAAAGGGATGTGTATAGATTAATGCACCTCTGCGCATCAAATGCTACGGATGTGTGGACATACGATGGTCCAATAAATGGAAAACGTGCCAATTCACTCTCCTGTTAGCCAATTATAAGCCTGCCCGCCATTGCCGAGATATTCATTAGGAGTTCTTAGTTGATTTACTGTAACGTTTGCCCGCTTTATATCTGCTTTTGCCATCATAGCAAGATTGATAAGGTCATTTGTAGCCTTCTTGCCATACTCTGGCCCAATCTCAATAGAAAGATTATATTTAAGGGCGCGCTTGTAACCAGGTGGGACTGTTACCGTATCAGAAAGGCTTGTGAAACCAGCTAATTGGCGCATCGTATATAAAACCACACTGTATGATCCATCGCTCGGAACTGGCCAGAAACGCAAATTACGCAGAGGAAAAGCAGCATCATCATATATTAATTGCGGGAGAACAGAGCTAGTTTGCTTTGTCACTATTTGGCTATATTCTTGATAGTTTTCTGTATATCGGCAAGAAAAGTCGCTATCATTGCTATCACGAGCTTGTGCCTTCTCGATACGAACGGGGCGGGAAGTGTTGAAATCACCACCCGCGCCCATTGTGTAAGTAGACTTGCCAGGAGTAAGAGAAAATATCTCAATATCAACTCCATATACAGCTAATCTTTCAGTGTTCCAAGCTTCAATCATCTCATTGAGACGTGTCATTGCACCTTGGAGTTCAGCTGCACTGGGGGTTTCCTCGATAGCAATTGCGCCTATTTTTTGGAGAGCATCTGTGCATATGTCGTGAACACTAGTTACCATCGATAAACCTTTTATTTCTTAGCAGTTTTTGACTTGCTGCCTTTGGGAGTAAATCCTTTTTTAGTTTCAGGATTTTTATTTGGAGCAGTTTCTTCTTCATCCTGGCCATTTTCATGATCTTGGGAAAATGGTTCTTTGTCTTCATCAGCGGGCAGATCCAAACCCTGCCTTAGATCATCGATAGTGCTTTCAAGCGCATCGATGTGGTCTTCGGCTTTTCCAAGTTGATCTTGAAGATCAGTAACTAGAAGCTCGGCATCTTTGAGATTAGCTGTAACCTTTTCAAGAGATTTTGCAAGCTCTCCAGCTGCACCAGCAGGAGGTTCTGACTTCTTAAGGCCTTTTGCTTCACGAGGGCTATCAGCCCAGCCTTTTTCTAACGCATCCTCATCATCTTTGGTGTTGCAAACGATAGGATCACTGGATTTATGATATTTCCATTTTGGATATTCTGACATGGTCTTCTCCATTTTAAATTAATTAAATAGCAGAACACGAAGGGAGAATGCCCCCTTCGCATTAATTTACTTAAGCTACTGTTGCAGAGAACGGAGTTGCTTCTATCCCTGTAGCAGAACCACGGACACTTACAGCCCACGTATTAGCAGCAACGTCAATTAGTTCGATAAAGTCA
>Ga0256839_1003674_pt1 | contig 15633 bp, 21 predicted proteins | sample 354166metaG_FD_185968 | JGI IMG/M metagenome (GOLD analysis project Ga0256839, IMG submission 185968) | Hydrothermal vent microbial communities from Mid Atlantic Ridge, Atlantic Ocean - 354-166 | ecosystem: Environmental > Aquatic > Marine > Hydrothermal vents | place: Atlantic Ocean: Mid... | reverse complement strand
GTATCTCCTTGCGGTTTCAGACATTACGCCATTTTCTCGGTCTGCTTTCGACCGTGGCATTGTGAGCACATCCTTGAACCGCGAGGCGGTGACATCGCCTAGCCGTGCCATTCGCCATTCGTTCGTTCGTTGTTTCACTGCTCGCCTCCGGTGATGTATTCGATCAGAACTGCGACGACGAGCGGCACGGCGATCAGTGCCACCGACAGGATGAATACGCGATCCCAATCAATCATCTCGGTGCATCCTTTCGACGAATTCCTTGATGAATTCCCTTCTCGGCAGCAGCGTCTGCCACAGCTCCAGGCCGAAGACCTTGGCGAATTTTTCTGCGGTGTCGAGCCTGAGCACCCGTTTTCCGTTCACGATGTCTGACACGTAGGACTGATGGCACCGTGCCTGTTCAGCCACATCGTCCTGCGTGTATCCGATCTTCTCCATTGCGTATCGCAGGTTTGTGGCGAATGTCCTGACGATTTCGTTTTCCCAGTACATTTTCGGTTCTTTGTTCATGAGCATCTCCCTATCGGTACTGTGCAGACAGTTCGTACGACGCCAGCCATGTCACTGGTTGTCCGAGTGTCCTGGAAATCACGGTTTCGAACCGTCGCAGGCAGCATACCCATTCGACATCGTATTCCTCGATGACCGAGCTTCCGATGATATGCGTGGGCATCCAGTTTCCTACGACGTGACACCGGACGACGGCCGGTTGTTTCACTTCGACTTCGCGCCAGTGCATATCTTCCTTGAGCGTTTTGGCGCTTCTCGGCTCTAGCACGATGAGTTTCCGCACTTGCGGTTCGAGTGCTTCCGCGAATGCGTCGAACCATTCTTGGTACACGTCGTAGTCGATATCTTCGCCGGCTTCCGGTACCAGAATAGCCGAGCCATCTTCGAACACGATTCTTCGCGTTCTGTTTATCGCATCCCTTACGACTTTCTTCACCCAGACAAGATCACTTGACATGCCATCCTCCTTTGCCGGAATTGTATACGATGATTAGCTGCCTGTCAAACAGTATATCGTATGCTTGCACTCACCCCCCCGTCTGGTTTTGTCGGTTGTTTTTTGTGATTTCCGGCATGTTTTCTTGTTTCCCGTCGCCCGAGCCATGCGTGCGGATAAGTTTTCCCGATTCTACCGCACCGCATCTATTTTAACGGTCCTTCGTAGGTATTTGGCACTCAACACATCCAGGGTTTCATGCATGAAACCTAACTATGTGCGACTACTGTTTGGTTCTTCGGTGTGGTACAATTCTGGTGGAACGGTTGGCACACGATTCGAGTACTACCTTTGCAATCGATGTTCCGTTTTGTACTCCTGTTCGTGTTCGAGGATTTTAGCGTATTCTTCCCAGTTTTTGTTTGCCTCTTCGATCATTTCGTGCGTTTTCACTTCGAGATCGTCAAGGATTGCGTTTGCCGCATCTTGCAGGATTTCGTTAACGACCCGATCGACAGCTTCCGCCGCTTTCTTTCGCAGTTCGCTTTTGTTGAACCAGATCCCAGCCACCTGTTCAGCGAGGCTTACGCATCCGATCATTTCTTTCATGTCTCGCATTCGCACGATTGTAGGCGGCGGATCGTGCGGCGACTTTGAGACGCAGCATGTGATTGGAATGTTTTCGTTTGGGTTTGCGATCACCAGGACGCCTTTTTTGTAGACGGCGCGGATTCCTGCGTACGTTCTTTTGACTTTGTAATCAAGGAGTTTGAACCCATTCGACGCGACGAGGTAGACATCGCGTTTTCCTGGGATTTCAGTGTTTTCGATTGCGTGGAGGACATTTTTTGCTGCGGCGATTCGATCGATTTTTTCCAGGTCTTTTTTTACTTTGCACATTCCTGTACTCCTGTTCGTGTTCGAGGATTTTAGCGAGCTCGCTTTCTTCGAGCAGCGGCGGCAGCATTTTCGCCCCCGAGACACACCTTGGCTTTGCGTGTTTTTCGAGATCCTGCATTGATTCGACGCCTGCGTAGAATCTTGCGGCGATCCACAGCACTCGCGTTGGCGTTTTGATCCAGCTTGGATCTTGCGAGAGTTTTCTATAGAGATCGCCGGCGGTCATGGCTCAAGCCTTTGTTTCACCAGTTTTTGGCCACCCCTATCCTCCGCTGCGGTCCAAAAGCGCACGGCCGTGCGCTTTTGCGGTGTTCGTTGTTTGTCCGCTGCGGTCTATTTTCGTTATCAGGGCTTGCCGGCATAGTTCCGCGCGGCCTTTGTTTGGTGTTATTTGTCAACAGCAGCGAACCCCGCCGCGTCCGTCAATCAGATTGACCGCTGCCGGACCGGACCATGCGAGTTCGTCAATATCGCTTCGCGGGAATCACCGCAGCGTTCAGGGATCCAATTGACCGCTGCCGGGACGCTCGGACTGCACGAGGGGCAATTGCCCAAAGACCCGCAGCGCCCGTCAATCAGACTGGCCGCTGCCGGGATCCCATTGAACACCAGCCCTGTGCTGGAAACCGTCCCGCAGCGTCCATCAATCAGATTGGCCGCTGCCGGAACGCCGCGTCTCGCTTCTCCGCGTCGATTTCCGCGCGCCCGCAGCGTCCGTCAATCAGATTGACCGCTGCCGGGGCGCCGGCGTAACGCCTTCTCCCGGCTTAGTCTTTGGCGCATTCCGCGAGCGGCAGGGCCGGTAAACGTGCCCGCCGTTGATCGCGCTCCGCCTAGCGGTGGCGGAATATACTATCATAGTTTCATGACTCCTTGTTTTCAAGATGCTTTTTTTGAAAAACGATCCCCACTTCGTCGCATTTCTGTTCGATTCCTATTCTCAGCGCGTCCCACGGGAACGAGTGTACGAATCTTCGGTCGGAGTCATCGTATTCGATGGCTGCGAATTTTCGTCTATCTGCGTATCCGACGAGGTGCGCGACGATTTCGCTGATCCAGGATTTCATTCTCTGGTGCTGTTTTTGGACGAGTGCGATTCTTCTGCTTGCGAACTTCGGCACTGGTCGCTGTTCTGCTTTTGCGTCATCGCTTAGCCGGTGCAGTCGCTTGGTGTGATGTTCGATAGCATCGCGGATTCTTTTGATGTGGTCCGCGTGTTCGATCCAGAGTCTTTCGTCTTTTTCGTTCAGCGCGACGATGAGGCTTTCGCTGTCGGTTTTGACGTGCAGCGTGCCGGACCGTTCTTTGGTTTCCTTCCTTGGCAGCCACGCAACGATTTTGCAGGCTACGTCATATCGTGCCCGCTGTCCTCCTGCGTCGCGTTCGACGATTTGCCTGCTTGACTGCTGCCCGTTTTTTCCGCTTCGATCCGGTCCGCCTGCTCGTCGTCTGTAGATAGCCAGTTCGCACTTGACGGCATCACCTCGAGAGATGGCTTCGATGGCGGCACGTTGTTTTTTGTACCGCCAGCCGCCGACGAGGCGCAGCTTCCACTTTCGTCCTGCGATGGTTGCGGTGACGATGATATCCCTTCGGTCGTCATCTGAGATTTCGACGGACCACGATACGGCGGGTATTGGCAGTGGTGCTGGGTACTTGGTCCTTGGCAGGTGTTCGCTATTGAGCCAGAGCACTTCGTACCGTTTCGCTCGCCACTTGAGTTTGACCTGTTGTTCCGTCGTAGCGACGGTTTGGCTTGCGATTCCCGGGAACCTTGCTCTTGCTTCAGGGTAGAGGTATACGTTCGGCATTTTTTGGAGTTTGTCTTGTCCTGGTTCCCTTCGCACGTCCCTTGCGTAGAGTTCGTCTACCATCCAGTTGACGAGCCTTGTTTGGTCGCTCCATGCTTGCTTGAGCGCTTCCCTGAATTCAGCCCAGGTCGCATTGACGGGCTTTGCGACCCGCATAGTGATTGCTCTTAGCAGGTACCGTTCGGACCAGCATTTTTGGCAGAGCACGCGGCCGTTGTGCCGTTTCCATCCGCGTGGTAGTCTTGCGAGTCCCTTTGATGTGAGTTTGGTTTTCTGTTCTGCTTTGCAAGCCGAGCATTTGATATTGCTTTCCACTGTCATCCTCCGTTGTGCGCGAGTCATTGTAACATCCAGACTCCGATAGCCATGCACTCATCATCGGTCATTGGCGTTACCGAGTCGTCGCCATCCAGTCTTTTTCGCATATCCTCGACGCGCCACCAACCGTCCAGCGGTTCGCGTTTGTGCGTCACGTGATAGACGAGTGCGTGTTTCAGATCAGGTGTTACCGCGATCACCCGCGGTCTTGACGTGATGTTTTCCATCATCGCGTCGAGTTCATTCGCGAGTCTTGTGATTGGTGCCACCGCGTCTTGGGCGAGAGGCCACCGATTGCACATGCGGGCGTCCGCCACGCTCACGGCTTCTCCGTACGCGCCGTTCTTGCACGCACCATACAGGTTGCAGAGTGCGCGTGCCATAGCCTCTGCGTCGAATCCGATCTTGCTGCATTCGTCGCTCAGGATTCTGATTTGGGTGTACAGCATCTCGGTTTCCGCCGATTTTTCTTCGAGCGCCGCTGCAATTGGGTCGCTGCGTTCGAGCGTAAGCAGGTCCTTTCGCAGGTGTGGGTCCTTGAGTATTTTTCGGACAGTCCACTCTTCTACCGCGTACTCTGGCGGCACTATCTCCCACTCGCACTCATTGAGTGTAGCGACATGTCTTTCAGCCTCTTCTCTTGTGCGGTATACCCGCGAGTCGCTGCCCCACAGTTCGTCATACGACACTCCCCACTCGTGATCGTAGCATTCGATGACATAGTATTTTTCTTGCATTCTGTCCTCCTGTCATACTGGCGGCACTAGATCCCATCGCGTCTCGCCGCCTATGTCGCGATGGTGTCCCGCACGGCGCGGGCCGTCGGCCCCCGCAGGGGCCTCTGGTCCGGGCCGTCTAGCTGGCCTGCGAGCGTCTTGATATGCTCTGTATATCATCCAAAAAATGGTGCGATCCTGTTTTGTTTTCGTTTGCCATGATTACCCCTATGCCGCTTGCATCACCGCCGTCTGCTGCCATTACGAACGGACGTGATGGGCCATACGTCTTAATTGCTATATTCGGCTGCGCAGTAGCATTTGCGACAATTTCCGCTACGACGGAAATATGATATGGGTTGACCCATATGTTGTTTGTCTCCTCTGGCTCACTTATGTCTATAACTCGTCTCCAATCAGGAAAAGCCGCAGATATTTCATCGAAAGTAAATATGATTGATTCTCCTGGTTGGTGCACCGCAGCCCCGACTACGATAACGCCGTGCTGTGATTGTCGCTCGTCAAGTACAATGGACGACAGTAGCGGTATCGGGTGATGCTTTGTCGGCATGTTGGCCATTGTTTTCCACTTTTCTGCGCCAACAATGACGCGGAGAGGCTCATCTGGCTGATCCACTGCGCTACACCCGTCAAGTTCTGGAAAATCTACTCGCTCGTCGTCGCGCCATCTCAGTGCAACTAGACATTTTCCGTCGCTTGCTACTGCATAGGCGAAACGATTGTCATCTTTATCTCGCTCAATCAGGATTCCGTAAAGCGAATAATAGTTGCCATCATTAGCGGCAACTCGCTCAATCCCAGATTCCAGTATATTCATCGGTATCAGCATAATAGACCTCCGTACTAAACCAAATCATCTTCTGGTGCCTGTGTTAACGCACGCTTCCAGGATGTTTGGTGTGCAGTCTCGCTATTTCCTCGTCGCTCTCCAAGAGCGCCTTTGCAATTGGGTCGCTGCGTTCGAGCGTAAGCTTTTCGCCGGGCCGCCGGCTCGGCCCGGCAGGCGTTATTGGTCGCCACCCGTTCCCATGGCGATCGGTTACTTGACATTCAGTTTTGGCGACATTTTGTCGTCGAACACCCACACCATCCCTACGGTTCTGCCGGCCTTCAGCGTGTGCCCTCCGATGAGAGTCCCTTTCCACCCCATCTTTTCGCACAAGGCCCTTGCGGCTTCCTTGTGAGCTTCATCGAATGACGTGGACAGGTGGTATGACGACATTCGGGCACGGTTTCCGTCGCCATCGTGTGCGTGAACAACGCCGTTTCTCACCTTTGTGTAGATCACCTTCATTTTTTCACCCTCCCTACCTGAGTACCAAGATTCCAACCGCAAACGCGGCCACACATATCACGAGCACAATCGTTTCGACGATGGGCATGATTCATCCTCCTTGACTAGGTTTAGGTGCCATCCGTGGCAATCGTAGACGATTCCCCTCGGCCAGACGCCGAACAGGCGTTTCCATGTTGCGATAGCGCGCTGATAGCGCGGGAACGGCAGCGTATTGAGCCACCGCCAGTGTCGCCAGTGACGTTGCGATTCTTCTGACATTATCGTATCCTCCTCATGTCGGCCGCTATGGCGGCAGTGATCATGATCACAACCGCTGCGACGCCTAGTATTACATCAGTCTGCATGGTCCATCACTCGCTCATCTTCCGCGCGGCATTTTCGATGCGCGCGAACTGTTTGGGGGTGAGCAGTCGTCTGGCGGCACGGTAGAATGCCTGCCAGTCGGTGCCGTTGTACTTGATGCCGGCGAGTCTCTTGAGCCGCCGGATCTCCTCGCGCAGGGCATTGGCGTGCTTTCGCAGCGCCTTTGCCCGGATGCACGCGATTCGGTAGTCAACTGACAGGATGCGGTCTTGCGACCGCATGTTGTCGATCTGTGTTTGCAGCTCTGCGAGCGTTTCGAGCACGTCCGCGAGCTGCTGTTCCCTTCTGTCGATTGCTTCTTTTGCCATGCTCCACCTCCGATTCTGCTGGCGGCACAAGATCCCACGTCGCACCCAGCCGCCGAGAGTGCGAGGGTCCCCCGCGGACGGCGCGGGCCGTCGGGGCCGCGCTGCGGCCCCTCGGGTCCGGGCCGGCTACGATGCGCCTACGATCGCCTGCGTTTTTTCCGCGAATCGATTCTTGATATCGCTCCAGAATACTGGCGTGGAGTGATCGCCTGTGAACGGCATGATTAGTCCGATCCCGCTGACGGTTTCGCCATCTGCGGCTAGGACTATCGGTTCCGCTATCCCGTACGATTCGATCGCGGTCTTGTCCTGCGCCGTCGCCTTTTGCATGATCGTGGCGATCGTCGCCAAGTACTGCGGGTCAACGCGCAGCCAATTCGGCGAGGCGTGTTCGTGGTAGATATCCAGGACGTTGCGCCACTCCGGAAACCGTCCGTCTAGCTGCCGGACGGTCCGCACGGTAGATTCGTCGCCTGTCGTAGTGCCGACTACTAGCTTTTCGCCTTGCGACCGTCGCTCATCGACGGCCAGCTGCGTCAGAATCTCCCTCGGGTGCCGCTTTGGCGGCATTTTCGCGAGGGTTTTCCACGTGTCGGCGCCGACGATGGCGCGGATTGGCTCATCTGGCTGATCGACCGCGCTACACCCGTCGATCGTCGGGTACTCTGCGCGGTCGTCATCGCGCCAGCGGAGCACGATGAGTGCCTTGCCGTCGGTTGCGGCGGCATAGGCAAGACCAGGATCGCTCGAATCGCGCTCGAGCAGTACACCGCCAAGCGCGTATCTGAGGCTCTCCTTGTCGCACACCTTTTCGATTCCGGAATTGAGCACCTCTTTTGGGATCAACATAGCCAATCCTCCGATAGTCTGGCGGCACTAGTTGCCCCGTCGCACCCGCCGCCCTGGTGCGATGGTCCCCCGCGAGACGGCGCGGGCCGTCGGGGCGCCTGCGGCGCCCCTCGGGGCCGCGTCGGCTAGCTGGCGGTGGCCAGACGCTCGATGACGAGGCGAGCGCGCGGATCGCGCGTCCGCCAGACTCTGGCCACTGTGGCACGGTCCGGAGTGATTCCATGGCGTGCCATCCACTGCTGGACGCCTGGGCGGCAGTAGCCGCAGAGTCGTGGTGCGTCCCACGTCAGGCGGTCGTGGCGGTGGCGCCACAGCCACATGGCCAGCATGCGGCGGTCAGCCCGTTCGCGGCGGTGGCGCGCGACGACCTCGGACACCTTCCGCATCAGTCCGCGGCGGCAGTGCCTGAGCGAGCGAGTCGAGTGGTAGGTGACCCATTCTCTGCCGACGCGGCGGCAGAGGTACCACCCATCCTCGGTGGTGAGCGCCTTGCGCGAGACGCGCGCCCACGTGGCCGCGCCCGTGGCCGGGTCCCACGCGAGCAGTGGGAGACCGTCGGTGAGGCTCTCCCGCACCCGCGGATCAGACGGGTGGGGCAGGCTGGCAGGGTCGATGGCGACCCGATGCACCGCGTCGGTGCGGTGCCATGTGCACCGCCGCGAGTACCGGTCCCCGCGATATGTGCGTGTCTCTGCGACATTCTGGCCTGGGCGGAGCGCAGCGTCATGCTCGGTGTCGCCTGAGTACTCGCCACCGCACCGGGCCACCTCTCTGGCGTACTCGAGGTAGTCCGCGTACTCGGCGGGCGGTGGCGGCACGTCTAGGCCCAGGATGCCGGACAGCCGGCGGATCTCCGGCAGCGCGCGCAACCATGCTGCCGCGGTCTCCGCGCGGCGGATGAGCCGTCGCCGGCGGGCGAGCATCCGGCGACGGAATCGCGGATCCGCCGCGGCGCGGCGGCGCGCTCGCTCGTCGTCGTCGATCGGCTGGCGCGGCCCTGGCCGTCGGTCGGCCAGTGCCTCGGCCACGATGACCCGCCTGCTTGGCGCGCTCCACCCCTGTCCGGCGGTGCGCAGCATTTTGACGGCGGCGCGGATCTTGCCGTGCCGCGTGGTCGCGCGGCTCTCGGCGGCCGCGCAGTAGTGGTCGATACGTTCGTCGATCGTCATCATCATCACACCCTCCGATCTGCTGGCGGCACTAGATCCCCCGTCGCACCCGCCGCCCTGGTGCGAGTGTCCCCGCGAGACGGCGCGGGCCGTCGGGGCCGCGTTGCGGCCCCTCGGGTCCGGACCGGACCACGGCTAGGCGTCGTACTCACCGGATGAGTACGTGACCGCGGCCAGCCCCTGCGTGCCGCACCTGTGGCAATGCGCCCAGGTGTCTGTCACACGGGCACACCCGCACCGAGTGCAGCACTCGCGGATGATCACGCCACCGCCGTGACCGAACACGCCTGGGTTCTCCGCGCATCCCCCCACGATCTCATGGGGGGATGCCCACTCGTGCTCTCCGTCGTCGCAGCACGGCGGCTCTTGCGGGTCGATGGCGGCATGACCGATGGTGACATCGACCTGGACATCGTCGCCGCGTGCGTCGATCCCGCGGCGGTAGGCGGTGACGTGCAGCCACCACGTCCGTGGCTCATCCGGCCAATCGCAGCCATCCGCGTACGCTGCGATGGCCTCGTCTGCCGAGCCCCACGGTCCGTCCGTGGGGCACCCCTCGGCCTCCGCCCACCACTGTCCTGGCTCTGGCACCAGGACGGTCCCATGCCACGGATCGTCCACGAGCTCGCCGTGGCCAGCTGCGGCGAGCTCCTGGAGTAGCTGTTCGGCCGCGCGGGGTCCGCGGCGGTCGCGTACTCGCGCGATGACCCGCGCGAGTCTGTCTGTATCGATGGTCGTCATCATGTCTCATCCTCCGATCTGCTGGCGGCACATACCTACCCATCGCGTCTCGCCGCCGATGGTGCGCGATGGTCCCCCGCGGACGGCGCGGGCCGTCGGGGCGCCTGAGGCGCCCCTCGGGCTCGGGCCGTCACGAAAAAACCCGCGCTGGCACATGGCCCACGCGGGCGAGCTACTACGTCTGCTCCTGCTCCCACAGGGTGATCCATCGCCCTGTGGAGGACATCTCCTCCATAAAGTCCGCCAGTGCCTCTGCCTGTCGGATCGTGCATCCGACATGCTCTGCTGTCAGATCGTACAGCTCCGAGCCTACACCCCGGTTGAGCTTTCCACCGGGGTGTAGGAATCCTCGCCAACTACCGACTTTCACGGTCAGGCTGGGGCCACTCCATCCGGAGCAACCACTCCAGACGTCGATGATCAGGCCCCCCCTGGCCACTCTGGACGTGTGCATGTCCTGCCCGCACCGCTCCTTGACGATCGCCGCCGCCTCAGCGTGCGCGGCGATCACCTCGTCGGTGAGCTGTGCGATCCGCTCTTTCGCGGCCCGCCACCTCTGGATGATTGTCATCATCACATCCTCCGATAGTCTGGCGGCACTAGTTGCCCGTCGCACCCAGCCGCCGTAGGTGCGCGGAAAACAAAAACCCCCTCATCTGTAGTGACCCGATCCGGCGCACCGCGTAGCCGCAGCGCTCCGATCCCCCACCGACGTGGTGGGGGTGCTTGGGTCCCGCGAGACGGCGCGGGCCGTCGGGGGCCGAAGCCCCCTCGGGTCCGCGTCGGCTCAGTCGCTCCACCTGTCTCTCAGATCCTCCATGATCTGCGCGACTATCTGCTCGACGACATCGGGATCGGGATCCCCGGGTTCGTCCGGGGATCCCATCTCACACACCGTGTAGACCGTCACCGGGTGACGGTCACGCCCCTCCCACTCGGACACCGGGATGGTCCGGGTGGGCTCGACGCCCTGGACCACGGTCACAGAGTCGCCTTCCGCGTCCGGGTAGACGCGGACGAAATGCCACCTGCCGTCGCCGAGTCGTCCGGCGCAGCGGTCCGACTCGATGTCGCAGATAGCGGTCTCGATCTTTTCGCGGATCTCATCCCAATTCATGTCTCATCCTCCGATCACTGGCGGCACTAGATCCCTCGCGCACCCGCCGCCCTGGGTGCGCGAGTCTCCCGCAAGACGGCGCGGGCCGTCGGGGCGCCACGGCGCCCCTCGGGTCCGGGCCGGCTAGCGTCCGGCGTGTGGCCACGCCCTCTTCCGCGGGAGGGGGCGTCCGCACTGGCGCCCGGGTTCCCACACGGGCGGAGCGTGCCACCGCCTGCACTCGTCGCACCACTCGCACCGGCACTCTTCGCACCGGCACTCTTCGCACCGGCACTCATCACATCGATCTTGTTCGTTTCGATCAGTCATCATCATCCTCCAGCACGAAAAAACCCGCACCCCCGCAGACGCGCGGGAGCGCGGGCAAGCGTCACTCGGTCCAGGGCGGCAGCGCCCCAGCGTCGGGGCACTGCCTCAGAAACTGCTCGAACGCCTCTTCGTCGGCGCGCCGACATGCGCGGCGCGCCTCTGCGACTGAGGCGAATCGGCCATCCACGGCGGGCACGATCACGTCGCACCCGCCGACGCTGCCGGTCGAGCACGGGCCAATGCCCGTGTCACCGGTCCTGATGATGTCATACCGCATGTCTCACCCTCCCTCCCGGATCCCGCCGGGTCGGTCGCGGGCTCCACCCGCGTCGTACATCCATATCCTACACTGTATATCGTCATGGTCCACCCGATCCTGACACATTTTCCGAAATTTTTTCTGAGATTTTCCCGAGATGTTCAAAGTGAACACCCAATCTGTTCAATCGAACACCCTCCGCCACCGCGTTCGCATCCAACCGCGAGATGCGTTGCCAGAGCAGACGACAGCGAAGCGAAGGGACGAATCAGCGCCCTGGACTCCGAAAACAATCCTCCAAGACACCATCCCTCGGGAGAACGCCCCTGAAGGCCCTTCACCAGCGATGGCGGGTGGACGCCGAAACCCACGATGCCCGCGCAGCGCCACCACCAGCGCCAGCGCATACACCAGCAGCACCACCACCAGCGCCGGCAGCAGCACGAGATGGACATGCACTCGCCCCGGACCGCACGCCATCGCGGTCGGACCGTGGGTGTCGATCCCGACCCGCCACCGGACACACATATATATACTGTGTCGGATCCAGTCCCCGTCCCTCGGTCGCTTCGATGACGTTCAGCCGGACGTGGCGTGCGGTCACCGCGGGGAACGACCGCTTGAAGTCGGCACCGATCGTCGTCCCGGCGAACACGGTATGCCAGGTGTCGCCCTGTTGAATCTGAAGCTCGAAGCGCCGCACGCGGTTCAACTGGCGTTCGTCGATGCCCACGCGGTTGAGCGTGGTCGGGCGTCCAAGATCCACAGCCAGTCACGTCCATGCACGGCGTCCAGGTTCAACAACGGCAGCTTGGCGAAGGCCAGTTGGCGGCGCGGCGTGTCCTCGCCAGGCAGGTGCACGCGCAGTTCCAGAACCGGATTGTCGGGCAGGTCGTCGCGGTTCACAAAACGCCCGTCCTGAGTCGGCTGGGCATGGGGCAGGTATTCGGCGATCTCGATCGCGAGTTTCGAATCGCCCAAGGGAATCCGTTTACCGATGTTCCCATCGACGGGAATGCGGTACATCTTTCCGAAGTAGTGGACCGAGAGAATCCCGGCTAGCCCCAGGTTCTCGGTCGGCGGTTCGAGGAAGTCCTGAACCATGGACGCGATGGGGATCTGCAGGAGCTGATATTGCGTTGGGCCGATGGCGCACTGGCCGTCGAACCGGTTGCCGAACATCCAGTCCTGGGCCAGAGACTTGCCGCGCGGACCGAGCAGCGCGATCCGGATCGCGGCTTGCTGCCCCTGGTGTGGTGCTGGTGGAGGGGGGTGTGGCGGGGGGGGGTAGGCCCCCATCGCCGCTCGCACATATTGTATATTCCCTCCCCAGAATTTTTAACACAAAACTTGATCTTACTATCGCCTCCCTTTGCGTACAAATGTACTTATACCGTACATAAGCGCGCTTTGATGCGTGGTTTGAAAATGTCGCAAGTGGTTTTGTGGTTTAGGCTTAGGTCCGGGCGTGCATCAGGTATTTGGGAGGCCCCCGTTTAGTGGATCCACCGATGAAACCATCGCCTAGGTTATTTGGTCTTGGTTACGTTGTGGGGTATTGAGAGTGTTGAGAGTGATGGTCGGAAGGGGGTTTTGATTTTTTGGAGCACATGTTCTTGTGGCATGAATTTTGGGTCGAATTCTTGCGGGAATCTGACGTTTAGGAATCTGTATGCTTTTTCGAAGAGGTATGCACGTTTTGCGAGTTTGTGGCATTTGATTCTTGGGTGATTGACGGTTCTTGCGATTTCTCTGAATGAGAGTTTTTGTTGATCTCTGAGTTCAACGATTTGCCCCATTATTTTCCGCAGTTCTTCGTCCCATTTCATACCTTTTGGAGTATTTACTGCGGCATAGGGTGGTCTTTTTGATTTTTTGTATGGTTGGTTTGGACCGCATCTCCCGTCGATCCATGTGGCGAGAGCGTTTGAGAGTTGACCGTTTAGGATGTAGCAATCGCGCCAGCAGAATACGATGTTGAAGTGCAGTTTTTGTATTGGTTTTATATCCTTTGCGGCATTGAGGATGATTCTGGGGTGTCTGATGTAGAGTGTATCACCTTTTTTGAGTGTATTTGCGAGTTTTCGGAAGACGGTTCTTTGTAGTGGTGGTTTTTTCCAGGCGTTATCGATTACTTCTGAGAACTCCCCGAACCAGTGTTGGTTTGGGGGCATGAATTTTTTGTTGTGTCGATGCTGTTCTGCGATGGACGGGAAGGAGATGACGGGGCATGCGTAGGAAGCTGCGCATGGGAGCCCTATACCTTGTCGATGCGGCCAGTCTGGTCGTCTATTCATTGAGTTCTCTTTTGAATCGTTCGATATCGGATTTTGCGATGACGACGTACATGCCTTCGCGTTGTGCGTTGAGCCTGACGGTACGTCCTGACTTGCTTTTGATCCCTTTCGAGATCCACCTTCGGATGGTGTCTACGGAGGGGGTCCAGGTGAACATGTGCCGTGCCTGCGAGAGGAGGAGTTTTTCGTCTTCCATGTGCATCTCCTGGTAGTTAGTGGCATTTGCAACATCATACACAATGTTGCGTGCTTTTGTCTATGCGTGGAATCAGTTGCATATAGCACAATGCGGTCAGGAACCATCTTTTCAAAGGAGACTGCATTATGCCCGCAACTGAACAGCAGACGGGTCTGGACGATCTGTTCGCGGACTTGGTGAAGGGGGACGATCCGCAGGACACGGAACAGGAACAGCAGACGGAGCAGCAGCAGGATCAGCCGACGCAGCAGCAGGTGGACGATGCGTTGGCCGCTGCGAAGGAGCTTGGGATCGACACGTCCGGGTTTCAGAGCTCGGCGGAGCTGGTCAAGGCGATGCATCAGCGGCTCACGTCGCTTCAGCAGGAGCGGGAGCAGCTGACGCCATATGCTGAGATGGGCAAACGGTTTGCGCCGCATTACGACAAGCTTCAGGAGCTGCTATCGAAGCAGGACCCGAAGCGGGTGGACGAGGACACGGGCGAGTGGAACGAGGAGAAGTATTGGGAGAGCGTCTGGCAGGCCCCAAAGTGGAACGATTCGTGGACGCAGCTGATCAAGGCAGGGATCCTGCAAGAGGACCAGGGCGGGCTTGTCAAAGCCGCGGATCCGCGGTTCGAGCCGGAAGCCGCGCAGGTCAATAAGTACCTCATGGAGCTGAGGCAGTTCGAGCAGCAGCGGCTGGCGTCCAACCCGTACAAGGACACATGGGACAAGATCCGCCCGGTCATCGACCGTGTGCTCGAAGAACGTCTGAGCAAGCTCAGGGACGACCTGATCAATCAGCTCAACACGGAAAAGACGTTCGATCAGTACAGGAACGAGCTTGGCGACTACCTCTGGCAGAAGGACCCCGTCACAGGCGAGTATCAGCAGACGGAGTACGGGAAGAAGTTCTTCGACTACATCGACCGCCTCGAGAAGATGGGCATCCAGGCGTCCGAGGACGCCATGATCCAGCTCGCATTGGATGCGGTCGGACGCCCGGAGCAGAAGGACGAGGAGCCAGAACAAGAGAACGAAGAAAGGAAACAGGCGTTTCTGGACAAAGCGAAGAAGCGGTCGGCACACTCCACGCAGGTCAATGTCTCAGACAAGGAGCCTGCGAGCGAAGCCGATATCGCCAACTTCATCGAAAAGGATCTGACAGAACGCCTCGGATTGAAATGAACCCGTTATGAAGTGCGCGGGCAAACACTGACCGGCGCGTAGTCAGGAATCTAAACAATGGCTGACATCCCTCTCCATATCACAGACCTGGCCAAAGAGCTTGCGGTGACCACCATCCCCAAGTGGCTGAAAAAGGTCGAAGATCAGACCCTCCGAGGAAGCTATTTCTTCAACAAGCTCTTGAAAGGCGGGAACGTCGTCAAAGGCGAGTCCGGTTCGGAGCTTATCTGGCCGCTCAAGGTCAGGCTGCCCGAGGTCACCCCGTTCACGAACCACGGGAACATCGAGTACGCCCCGACCGAAAAGCACGAGATCATGCGGCTGCCGTGGCGAGGCTATGTGACAAGCGAAAGCATGTCCATGATCGACCAGGAGATCAACAAAGGCCCGCAAGCCATCGTGCGCCTCTTCAACGAAAAGGCGAACGACCTTCGGAACGCCATGCAGCAGAACCTGCAAGGCGAATGCTACAAGTCCGGTTCGTCCTCAGGAAGGACCGATCGGTACCACGGGCTCGAAACCGGGCTCGACGCCGGTACGGTCACGTCTGCAGACAGGGTGGCCGCACCGAACGGGTCCTACGCCCAGCAGAGCACCGTGCTGCAAGCGAACGGCGGGTTCTGGTCGAGCGATATGGGCACGCCAAACAACGTGTCCATCGGTACCGACTGGCCGGACGGGAATGGCGACCCGGACTACGATTGCAACTCGCCGATCCTGGTCAACACCAGCTCGACCAACTGGGGCACCGGCTCAACGGACCATCGGACGAACCTGTTCCGGGCCATCTCGCAAGCGCAGATCTGGCTCAAGCTGCTCGGGAGCATCAACGCACCGAAGG
>Ga0256839_1003673_pt1 | contig 15636 bp, 24 predicted proteins | sample 354166metaG_FD_185968 | JGI IMG/M metagenome (GOLD analysis project Ga0256839, IMG submission 185968) | Hydrothermal vent microbial communities from Mid Atlantic Ridge, Atlantic Ocean - 354-166 | ecosystem: Environmental > Aquatic > Marine > Hydrothermal vents | place: Atlantic Ocean: Mid... | reverse complement strand
CTATCCCCTTTTGCTTTCGGAAAAGACAAAAGGAGTTTTTACTACAAAAGGACTTTTCTCTTTGATTATAGTTGCTTTTGTGGGTTTTGTCAATTATTATTTTAGCTATGTGGGTGCTGGCTTTTCTTCTTGTGGGTGTATCTGTAGCAAATGCGGACACCATTTACGGGTGGTATTACGGCGAGGAGCTTTACAAACTTCTTACTACCGTAAACAGCTATCTTTCAAGTTCGGACTTTACCATGCTCTGGAAGGTCGTTGTGGGACTGTCCGCCGTGTTCGTGCTCTTGGCGGTAGCAACTTCCTTCGGGGACACGAGGCAGGCGGTAAGGCTGTTAAAGTTCTATGTGGTTGTTATACTGGTCTGGTATCTCGGGAACGTAATAAAAACAGACGTAAACATAGAGGATAGGTGTACGGGAAAGGTGTGGACAAATGTGGAAGTGCCGTGGGCGATAGGAAAGGCAATCTCTTACACAACCACCCTTGAGAAAAACATAAGGGAAGGACTTGTAACCTTCTTCGGTTCTTTTCTTCCCGACTCTTACAAGAACCACGAAGGATGTTTTACGGGTTATGAGCTACTCAGACCCGCCCTTGTCTATTCTCCCAGAAATCCCTATTTGAGGCTTTCCATCAGGAACTACATCAAAGACTGTTTCGTTCCCAACGTTCTTGCAGGAGACGTGAACAGGGCTACCTTAGAGAACTCTACCGACCTGTGGAACGATGTTTTACCGTGCGTTGCGGGTCAGGTCTGTTCTGCCCTTACCACCGTTTATTACAGCCCCACCAATCCCGAGGGGATAGTAGAAGGGTGTCCCAACGCTTATGCCCGCATAGATGCGGATATGGCAAATGAATACACAAATGCGTGGGGTTTCATAAAGGCTATGGTGTTCGGGACGGGAAGCTCCATAGCGGACAGTGACATACCCATATATCTGGGAGAGACCTCTTCCTATCTCATGTCCACCGCACTTACCGGAGAGAACCTCATAAGGCAGGCTATATCAATACAATCTATCAATCAGGTATCGGCGGAGTTTGCCACCGCAGTTGCCTATCAGGAAGCCTATCTGAACGCCCTTGCCAAACTCAACATGCTTGATTTCGGAAGGGGCGGGACCCTGAACACCATGAAGGGAGTTATACAGGTTATGCTGATAGGTCTCACCCCTGCTTTCCTTGTTCTTTTCATAACACCCTTCGGCGGGAGGATATTCCAGGGCTGGATAACGGTGCTGATATGGCTGATAGGGTGGTCGGTAGCGGAGGTGATAGTTGTATCCATGCTCTACCTGTATCTGGGGGCGAACTACAAGTTTGACTTCACTCTCGGGGACATAGACAGGGTGGTATTTACCTTTAACAAAGCGGCGCAGATAAGCTCCATGATGAGTGACTGGATACCTCTCATAGCTCTCTTCGTGGTTTCGGGTTCAATCTATTCCCTCACTCAGTTTGCCAAAGGGCTGTCGGGCGATCTGAGGGACACCCACGGAGCAAAGGTGATGGCATCGGGTAACTTTGATGCGGGGAACGTGAGGGTAGATAACTTCACTCAGGCAACAAGAGCCTTAGCCAACTCAACCGTAGGGGTTTTCGGCTATAACACTGTCAATATGGATACTTATACGGCTGATGAGTTAAGACACGGCAATACTACTACGAATACGGAAACTGACGGAACCTTCAGCAAGCCCATGAGTTTAGGGGGAGTTCGGGGGTTTGCTTCGGGAGCTAAGCTGGAAGGTGGAAAACAGCTGATAAAAGAGTTCAGCGGGAACGGAATCACTGCGGGAGGATGGATTAAGAATAGTCAAGGAGGGCTGGAAGCGACGGGACAATCATGGCTCAGGGCCGTCGGGGGAGATAACCTGAGGAATTTCCTTCTGTCTACTTCTTCCGACTTTTACATGAAGGTGGATAATGCTTTGAGGAAGGCGGGAATTCAATACCACGAAATAGAAAGGGCAGAGATGACCGCTACCGAAGATGGAGTAATGATGACCATAACGAAGGATGATGGTTCTGTATGGACTGTTATTGCAGGAAAGGACGGAAGCACGGGAACCTTTCAGATGGGTGGTATAAAGGGAACCGTAGTGGACGGAAATCTGGTAGGCATCAGCGGTGTCCCTGTAAAAGCAAATATGGAAGAGGTTGGTAGGGAGGTGGCAACAAGGGAGCAGACGCTTGCGAAGGCTATTCAGAACTTTGAAGAAAAAACCAAAACGTGGAGTGATGTATCAAGGGCAATCTATGCTCAGGCTATAAATGCCTTTGCAAGGGGTGAGATAAGTGCTCAGGAGCTTGATCAAACGTGGCAGGTGCTCAAGGAAGCGGAAGAGGGCTACTCTATAGATGCAAAGGGTTCGGGAAGAACAAGACAAAACTGGGATGTTTCCATGGGGCAGAAGCTCCTCGGCAAGCTACCGGGCAGGGTGAGGGGCATAGCAAGAAGACTACCCATATTCCAGACAAAAATCACACCCGAAGGCAGGCTTAGTGCAGGCGGAAGCTGGGGCGGGAGAGAGAGAAAGAGTGCAGGTTCGGGAGGCAGTGTGGGAGAGACCAATGCTGTGGGCGGAAGTGCAACAACTACCGATAGCTATGAAGATGCTCTTAACAGAACCATAAGCGAAGCCTTGAGAAATGCACGAAGTGAGCTCAAAAGCCTTCGTAATACCTATGCTTACATGGAATCTGCTGGGATATCCCGTTCCGAGGACCTCAATCCTTATCTCATATCCGCCTACGCTAAGGAGAAGGGAATAGATTACTCGGAAGCTGTTAATGAGCTTTCCGCTAATAACTGGGAAGGTTTGAAGAAACTTCAGGAAAGGTTTATGAAGGATGCGGGTTTCAGGAAGAATGTTATTGATGAGATCAAGCAGAGAACGGAGGAAGCAACGAAAGGGCTTGAGAACCTGAACCTGGAGAAAGCGGAGGGAATACCTTCGGTGAGTGGTAGGGTTGATAAGGGCATAAAGGAGCAAAAGCGGGATATAGGGGAAAAGGCAAACAGTCAAACTCAGCAGGTTGCCGAGAACATAGGAAAAGCAAGAGAGAAAGGTCGGGAAGTAGAAGGTGAAGTATCGGACATATTCTCCGACAGGGAAACCCTTGCAAAGGTTTTGGGTGCTATGTTTTTCGGAACCTCTCTTTTAGGTCTGGGGGAAGTTCCTCCTCCCGTATGGAAGGGCGGGGGTTTAGGGAGAAAGGGGCTTCCCGGAGGGGGGCATCCCGAACTGCCCGGAGGAGGGAAGGGGACACCCCCTGCGAAACCGGGTGGGGGGCCTATTGAACCAAGAGGATATTCCCAGCATGATATAGAAAGATTTAAAGAAGAAGTAAGGAGGTATGAGGAAAACCTTAGAAAGATGGGAGCAACGGATGAAGAGATAAAAAGGTACCGAGATTTAGCGGACCGCTACATAGACGCTTTAGCCAGAGGCGATACAAAAGCCATGCAATCAATTAATAAGGAAGCAGGAGAATTACTGGGAAACATATTCGTCAGGAGCGGATATGTGCAGAAGGTTGAGGAGGCAGGGAAGAGAATAGAAAAATCTCTTGTGAAACAGATGGGTGAAACAGGGGCAAAATCCCTTCTAAAGAAAGTTCCCCTTGTCGGGCTTGCTCTTGCGGCTACTTTTGCCTATGCAAGAGCACAGGAGGGAGATTACACGGGAGCGGCTCTTGAGCTTGCAAGCGGAGTAGCTTCTATGATACCCGGAATAGGAACGGCGGGTTCCATGGCGATAGATGGCTATCTGATGGCAAGGGATTTAGGCATAGTAGGAGATAACGTAAGCAGAGCGGAGTTTAACACGATGTTCACCTCTGCCCTTGCGGATAGATTGCAGCATGTTCAGTTTGAGAGAACGGAGCAGTTAAGCGGCGTGTGGAACAATCAGAATTTAAGGGAGGAGATACTCAGCAGGATGCAGAGCGATCCTAACTATTCTCTGAACGTGGGAGGAACTCAGGTAAGGCTGGATGCCGAGGGCAACGTCTATAACTTCTCAGCCCTTAAAGAACAGGGACTCTCGGTAAACACCGAAGGTCAGATATACGAAATAGACACGGGAAGGATAAGGAAAGATATAGACGCAAGCAGGTTTGTTATGGGAAGGGTGGATTAACTTGCGGCAATTTCTAAGCTACGTAATCTACCCGCAAGCCACTCAACGAATTCCATATACTTCTCCTCCTCCCTGTTTCTGTATTCGTCAAACCTCACTATAAGAGCCGTAAGAAGCTCGTTGTTTCTCTTGAGTTCCTTGAGGATTTCTGAAAGGAGTTCCCTGTCGGAAAGCTCGGTGTGAGGTTTAGATGCCTTTTTGCTCTCGTCTTCTGTTTCCTTCCTTTTATCTACCCTTTCCACCTTTATAAACTGGTCAAAAATCCCTTCCGTAATCTGTCTTATAGCCTCCTCTCGCCACTTCCACACTTCTACAAGAGCCACCACCTTTTCGGTTTCCAGATTGAGCCTTTTTCCTATCTCTTTGTATGTCTCCTCTTCGGAAAGTCCCATATCCTTAAGAATGGGATAAAGTTCATCTACTGCATTTATATACTTACGCCTCTCCTCTTCGCTTAAGCTGTTAAACCATTCATCCGCTTTTTTTCTCTCTTCCTCCTTTTTCTTCTTCCTCCCGAACATACCACTACCCTCAACCTTTGTCTCTTTTCCAATTTATACCTTCTTTCTACGACCTGTCAAGTCCTTGATGGAAAAAGGATAGGGGATGCACGGAAAATAACGAATTATCAAAGATAAATGAACTTGACATAGAGGGGAAAATGTGGTTGGCTGACCTCCGCTTTGTCAAAATAATTTACCTGCTTTCCCGGGGCATTCTTGTAATTGCAACCCACGAGAAATACAGCAGGCTCACTGCTATAACAAGCATACCGATTAAGCCTATAACTTCGTATGCGCTCACGTCCTTAGCCTCCTTATAAGAGAATATATATCCAGAAGCAACTTCAAACAAACTACAATGAAGAAAACCTCTACTATGGAGCCTATCAGGAAGATTACTGCCTTGGTTCCTGTATCCAAGTTTACAAACAGTGCTCCGAGTCCACCTCCTAATGCTATAACAAATGCAGAGAAAATCTTAAGAAGTTCTACATAGACCTTTAATTCCTCTTTAATATTTTCCTTATCCATGTTTACCGCTGGTGCATCCTAACGTTGAGGGGATGATAGAAGTTTTCCGTCAGCTTCACGAACTTCTGAACGAACTGACAGAAGAAGGCAGTCTTCCCCTTTGAGATAAGCGGTAAGAAACAGGAATTTCAGCTAAAGAGGACTTTCTATACTACAAGATAGCAGCTTTTTCTTTCTAAGTCAACCTCTTATAAAAGTTGAGCCGTTTATCAGAAAGGTGTATCTTATAGCTATGGTCTTTGAGAGAGCGAAGGGGCTGGTCAGGAAGGTTACCCTTGAACTTGTCTATGAGGTTGTAGAGGAGAGGACTAAGGAGATAAGAGAGAAGATAGACAGGGTAGAGGACAGAATAAGCAGAGTGGAGGAGAGGATAGACAGGCTGGACCATAAAATAGACACACAGACAAATCAGCTCAGGAACGAAATAAAGAGGCTTGACGAGAAGATAGACATCCAGACAACCCAGCTCAGAAACGAGATAAAGAGACTTGATGAAAAGATAGACAGGCTCAATCAAAGAATAGACACCATTATCCAGATGCTCTCCGACATACTCAGGTCAAAGTAAGCTTTCTTGACATAAAGAGCTAAAGAAAGTAACAATAGAAGCAAAATACCCATTTTCACAACTTTTATCCCTAAAAAATCGTCATTCTGTCATTAGAGCTAAAATACTCCGTATTATCAATAACTTACGCTATGACAGAATTCTGCTCTAAGGTTTTTCAATTTGTCATAAATAAAAAAATATCGTCATCCCCGCAAACCAAACCCCCTACACATCCCTCCCGTAATCTTGTTTGCATCAGTTTCAAAAGCGTGGGGAAGTGTGTAATAAATGAGGGTAAAGTTGCAAAATATGATGTATAAGAATTGTATGAGACGTCTCTTACAATCCTACGAATACCAAATTTACAATTCAAGTGTCATATTTTACAATTCACACATACCATTTTGTAGTGACGGAGATATAATAAAAGGAGTGATATAGGAGGTTGGGATTTGTAGAAATGGAGAGGGTTAAGGTGGTATTTGTTGGTGATGGGTTAGGATACAGGGATAGGTTTTTATTTGCCTATCTGTTTTATAGGTCTGTGAGGGAGAGGGTAATTCTTGAGGGAGGTATGTCTTCGCTTGCGGAGGAGCTTAGGGTATCGGTCAGGGAGCTTTCCGAGGGACTGAAGTCTCTTGAAGAGAAGGGATACATAAAGAGGGTCATGGTAAATACGGGAGGGAGGAGCTTTCTGAGAGAGATAAAGCTCATGAGCAGAGGATATGACAGGCTTAAGGTTCCCAAAGACTTCCTCTATGCGGGAGGTTCTTTAAGGGCAAGAGGACTTCTACTCACCCTTACCTATTACTCCCGTCCGAGGCTACTCAGTAACGGCATAACGGTAAAGGATACTTTCTTTTGTTTGCAGGACATAAAGACGGAAGACGCAAGAAATTTCAGAACACTCCGAAAGCTCATAGAGGAGCTTGAGAGGAAAGGTATGGTTCTTGTAATAAGGAGGAGACCTTACTACGTTGTGAGGATTTTAGGATGAGGGTTCCCGAAGAGGTTTTCTATTCCCGCCTTTGTGCAAGAGACACATACCTGTTCTTTTACCTCTACTCGCTCAGAAACAGACAGGGTGTAGTCTGCATCACATACGAAAAGCTCAAGAAAGCAGGTTTTCAGCCCTCTACCCTGAGAGCTTCCCTTTCCCGCCTTAAAGAGAGAAACCTGATAGCTGTTAAAAAACAATACTTCCGCTACAAGGACGTTCTTTCCCACCGCAACTGCTACATCATCAACACGCTCCCGCCTACCGACAGAAACCCCGACCTCCCTATAAGAAAAATCCTTTCCCTAAGTTTAAGTCCCGAAGAAAAAGGTCTTCTTATTTTTCTCTTCTTCCTCTCTAACCCCGAAGGAGATACCTTCTGCACCGCTAAAGAAATCCTCTCCTATTTCTCCCCTAAACCCAATAAAGCTCTTAAATCCCTTTTAGATAAAAACTACATAGAAAAGACACAATTCGGTATCAGGATTATCACTGATAAGGTTGTAGGCAAGTAATAAGTATGCCTTACACAAATCGTCTAACAGGTTATAACCTATAACTTGACATATAACAAAAAAGGTGATATAATAGCAATAAATAGATTACTTGAGGGTGGACATATGAGAAAGATGGGTGTGGATTTAGGATACGGGTGGGTGAAGGTGTATCCGAAAAAGGAGAGGTTCAGGACAAGTGTTTATCCCTACAGCTCAAGACTGGGCATAGAGGAGAAGAAAGGGATAGTTATAGTGGGTGGAGAGGTTTTTGAGGTAGGCAGGGCAAGGAGTGTAGAACTCAGGACTAAAGGTTTTCACAACTCACCCGAATGGAAAGCTCTTCTTTTCTGGGCGCTCAGGGAGCATACGGATACACCCCTTGACCTTGTTATGGGGCTTCCCGTATCGGGGGCAACGAAAGAGGTAAGAGAAGGACTTGAGGAAGAGCTTAAAGGAGAGCACATAGCGATAATAGACGGGGAGAAGAAGAGGGTGGTCATAAGAAACATCAAGGTGATACCTCAAGGAATGGGAGTGCTTTACGACTACTTCATAGAGAACGGCTCACTTGTGAAGGAGAGAACCGAAGAGAGCATAGTGGTAATAGACGTAGGTTTTTATACCACCAATGTATTCGTTTACAGGCACGGAGAGGTTCTTGAGGACAGATGTTCTTCCTACGAACTCGGAGCGGGGTGGCTCTTTGAACAGATAAGGGAGGAATTGAAAACAAAATACTCCTATCCCTCCATATCCCTGAAAGAGGTAGAAGAGTTTTACAGAAGAGGATACTTCCCCTATGAAGGAAAGAAAATACCTATAGACAGAGAAGAAAAACTCAGGGAATTCAAAAGCAGGCTCATCAAGGAACTCAGGGCACATGAGGAAGATCTTAAGCTATCTGACAGGATACTGTGGGCAGGAGGAGGATCTCTGCTTCTGGGAGTGGATACCGTTCCCGATCCCGAGTTTGCCAACGCAAGAGGATACTTTAAGCTGGCGGGGATGATATTCGGGGAGTAAGAAGGATGAAGAGGAGGAAAAAGCAGGTTTGGGTTTACGAGAGCCTGATAGAAAGGGCGAAAAGGATAACCTCTCTTGTCCACATGAAGCAGGAAAGGGGTGAACTTTGCGAATATCCTTTGGGCATGAGTACTACGGAACTGATAAACATGGCACTTGCGGTAGGGCTGAAGAAGATAGAGGAGAGGGTAGGCTCAGCGGAGGAAGACTACAGAGAAGAAGAGAGGGTAGAGAAGACAAGCAAAGAAGACAGCGAGTTTGTGAAGAAGCTCTTAGGAGGGCTGTAATGGGAAAGTTCTTTTACACACCTAAGGAGGTAGCGAAACTTCTCGGTGTAGCTCCCAAGACCGTGTATAACTACATCTACTCTCAGAAGCTACCCGCAAGAAGGTGGGGAGGAAGATGGGTAGTTTTAGAAGAAGACCTGAAAAAGTTTTTTTCGGAGCTTCCTATAAACGGAAAAAGGTAAATCTTTTGGAGGAGGTGCGGGTATGAGAAAGGCTACCGTGTTTGTTCTGGGGCTTACCGCAAGCTCCGTATTTCTTACAGGCTGTCTCGGAGCGGTTCAGGCGGTTCAGATGGCAAGTATGGGCTTCATGAGTGCAAGGGCAGGTTATCAGGGCTACAACGCAGTAAAGATGGCAAAGGCTATAAAGAATTCCGAACCCATATTTGAGAACTACGATGCGGTGAAGGTAGAGGTTCTTCTCAATCCCCGTGAAGAGGATGCTCAGAAGCCTGCTCAGGCTTTCAGGGATAACGTTAAGTGGATGATAGAGAAAGACTTTGAGGTGATAGGGGTAAAGAAGAGAGAGGTATGTGAAGAAAACTGCCCCGAGAACACCCTTGTGGTTCAGTTCAAAGAGGAAGGATACGGGGAAAACCTTGCACAGAAGCTCCTTGCGGGAGAGAAGCTCAGGGGAAAGCTTTACTACATAGACATGAAAAGCGGGACGGTTATAAAGGAAGAACCTCTTGAGGTAGCGAGCGACTACGCATCCCTTATCAAGGAAATAAACCTGTCCGTAGGCATGAAAATCCTCAAAGAGATAGAGAAGGAGGGGGATGAAGAAAAACTCAAGTCTGCGGTTGACAGGTTCAACAAGTTCAACCCCGTAAAGGAAGAATACAGGGAGCTGTTTAAAAAGTCGTAAAAACTTTTTGGGGAGGTGTAGCTATGAAGAAGCTTGCTCTCTCCTGAATTATTTTCGGGGGCTTGCCCCTTTTTGCTATGAAAGGCTGGTATGTTCTCAAGGTAAAGAGCGGGGAGGAGTTCAGGGCAAAGGAGCTTCTTGAGAAAAGGGAGGATGTAGAGAAAGTTCTTGCTCTGTGTGAGAAGAAGCTGGTAGTTTATTCGGGGAGGAAACTGAAGCTGTCCTTATCCCTTGAGGGAAAGAAAAAGGAGACTGACATAAGGATAGACGGAGTAGGGTTCAGGGTCAGGAACGGAGGTATAGAAGACTTTTCGGGAAACAGGATAGAAAAGCCGGGTGAGGTCCTCAACGTAGGGAAGCTCAAAGCCAAGATAGTGATGGAGAACAAGCTCATGAGCGGATATATCCTCATCAAAGCTTACATGAGCGATGATTTGCTTCTCTTCGTTGAAAGAATCCCCTACCTCTATGGTTTTCTACGGAAGGAGGACAAGCCTGCACGCATAGAAGAACAGGAGATAAAAAGACTGCTTAAAAAAGCCAAACACCTTATTACTCTGGAAGAAAAGAAGGTAAAAGAAGGAGACTGGGTAAAGATAGAGGGAGGCTCTTTCTCAGGTATGCAGGGAAGGGTGGCTCAAATAGAAGGTGATAAAGCTACCATCCTCATAGACCTCGCAGGAACTCCCGTCCCCGTCCCCGTAAGACTTTCCTACCTCTCTAAAGATACTTGACATTATCCACAAATTTTGGTATAATATATATCGTGGAAAAAGGAAAAGGAGGTAGGACTATGGGAGAAGTTATCCCTGCAAAGGTTGTGGAAAATGAAGAGGTTTCCCTTGCTATTCCCACGGCAAGGGAACTTGGCTCAGCCCTTGAGGGATTGACGGAAGGGCTGGAGCTGATGGAGAAGGCAAAGAAGGAGATAAAAAGAAAGTTGAAGAAGGGCGTTCACTATGACAAGCCCTTCAAAGGGTCAAAGCAGGACATCCTTCTCAAACCCGGTGCAGACCAGCTTGCCTACCTGATGGGAATAGAAGTAGTGGAACGAATAGATGAGGAGATAAGGGACAGAGACGGGAACATAGTCGGATACAAGGTAAACCTGAAGCTCAGGTCAAGACTTATGGGAGGAAAGGAAGTTATCTCTTCAAGGATAGCCTCAAAAGACGAAGGTAAGGCTAAGGGCTGGGGACTTGATATGCTCCTTACTATGGCGTTCAAGAGGGCATGGGTTTACGGAGTTATACAGCTTTCGGGTCTCAGCGATATGTTCATAGACGAGGAGAAAGAAGAGGTTGCGAAAGAGAGGAAGGCAAGCGAGAAGCAGATAGCCTTCCTAAAATCCCTTCTGAAAGAGAAGGGTATAGCGGAAGAGAAGGTAGAAGAGAGATACGGCAAACCTCTTGAGGAGCTTACCTCAGAAGAGGCAAGCAGGCTTATAAACAAGCTTCAGGGTAAGTAAAAAATCTCTCGGAGGTAGGGCTATGGTTAGAGAGCTTGTCCTCAGAATGAAGGACGGGGAGGTGGTTCTTCCCGTTCAGGAAGTTTCCTTCTGGGAGGAGGTGGACGAGGAAGGTTTTGTGGTGGAAGAGGGCTACACCTACCACACTCCCTACGGAAAGGTTATAACCCGTATAACGGATAGCGGAGAGGACGTTCTCCATACTCGGCTTGATTGGGAGAGGGTTCCCAACCCCTATGTGCAATCTCTTCTGAGAAAGGAGAGGGAGGTGGCGTAATGTTCTTTGTGCATCAATCTTCCGAAGTGGAAAATCTCTACGGGGAGCATCTCAAAAAGCTCAATAAAGATGCTCCCCTGCAAATTCTGAGAGCCTGCAAGGTAGAGTTCATTTACGAGGACTACTACATGGATGCAGAGGTTTACGTTCTTGAGAAAAACGGAAAGAGGTTTATCTACGTATCTCACTCTCACCCCGATTACGACATAGACAGGATACCCGCACTGACAGGGGAGAAGGAGTTGCAGGTATATGACGACCTGTGGGCACTCTGGGAAGAGGAGGTTCTTGAGGAAGAAGATATTGACTGGCTTGAGAAGAACCTTCCGCTCATAGATTTTTACGAGCTTTACAGGAAATACAAGTAAAGGAGGCATCTCATGGGTAGGTGTTATTTTTGTAACAAAGAAGTAGGAGACATCTACAGAATTGAAGACGGCTTTACCTACGTATGCAACAAGTGTCTTGTGGACAGAAGGGGACAGCTTAAAATCTTCCTTTCCTCCACGACCATCCCCAACTTCTTTCCGAGAGATTACCTTGAGGGGAAGGTTCCCGGTATGGAGTATGCGGACGAAGAACTTGTTAGCTTCGTAGCACACAAAGTAGAGGAAAGCCTTGCGGATGCGGTGAGCGAAATATTCTACAACCATCTTGAAGATGCAGGAGAGGAATACGGAGAGATAATCAAAAAGTATCAGGAAGGAAGAGAGCTACTGAGGATAAAGGTGGGTAAGTATGAGGTGGTAGCGGAAGGAAACGACCGGTATCTGGAGATAAACGCCATCTCCCCCGACGGAGACGTATTCTCAATAGTGAACCTCAACTACGTTCTTTCTAACGTAATAGAATCCGCAATAGAGGACTGGGAAGACAGGAGAGACATAGAAGAAGGGATAGCGGTTGTAGGCACACCGGGGGAGATAAAGGACGTTCTCGTAAACCTCAAGCTCCTTGAGGGAAATGAGCATTTTGAGAAGGCTTTAGATGAAGATAGGAGGTATGTGTAATGTTAATCCTCGGCGTCGCTTCTATAACGGCTCTCGTGATTTCTTTCCTCATCGTTCAGGAGCTTGAAGAGAGGGGCAGGCTTCACGGAGAAGGCAATGTTTACGCAGCGGTCTTCTTTTATGTCCTATTCTCCATCCTGCTCATTCCCCTTTTTTTCGTGAACTTCACTGCCACGCTCATGGTTTCGTGGTTGGCTATAGCAGTTGCACTTGCAGGCATGGTTTTGAAGAAAAAGTAAAGAGGGGGTGGGTTATGGAGTGCGTAAGGTGCTTCTCGGAGGTTCCGCCCGCAAGGGCAAACTTCCTGAAGCAGGAAGACCTGTGAAAAGAAGAGACGCAAAAACCCTAAAGGAAGAACCTCACCTTGTTGCGAAAGGGGTCAAGGAAACCCTCAACAAGCTTGTTGAGGGTAGAGACTGAAGGAGGTGTGAGAGATGTGGAATGAGCTTGTAGATAAGATAAAGGCTAAGACAAGAGAGGGCAGGGAGCTTTCATACTCAAAGGGGGCGGTGGGCATAACCGCCCTGCTCTACTGCCCTCTCAAGCACGAACTCAGACAAAAACACCCCGACTTTCGGGCGGATGCGGTTGAGATAGATGATGGGTTTGTGTGGGAAAAACAGGTCAAGGAAGCCCTTGAGGAGATGTTCGGAAAGAGCTTTGAAGAGGAAAAAGTCCTTGAAATGGAGATAGAGGGTCTCAAAATTGAGGGACACCTTGACACATTCGTGGAGCTTGAAGACAAAGTGGTCGGAATAGAGTTGAAAGCACCCAAGTGGATACCCTTCACCCGTGTGCCCAGTGAGGAAGAGATGGAAGGAAATCTTCTCATAGACACAGAAAGAAAATACACCAAAGTGAACGACCTCTATATCACCCAAGCAAGAATTCAAAAATTCCTCCTTGAGAAGCTCTATCCCGAAAAAAAAGTGGAGCAGTTTATCTTCCTCAAGAGTATGGCTCAATACAAGGAGTGGAGGAAAAAGCTCTACATCATCTATCCCGTAGAAGAGAGCATTTCCGAAGAGGAGCTGAAGGAGATGGTAAGGAAGTTCAAAGAAGACAAAAGTCCGAGGTTTCCTATCGAATGTGAGAACTACTGCGAATACTACAGACAGGGATTGTGTTCGGGAAAGGAGTTTGCCTTTGAGGACAAGAGCTACGATGAACAGAGTGATGAGATAAAGAACCTTCTCAAACACTACAGAGAACTTCAGGGAGAGCTAAAAACCATAGAGGCAGAGCTTAAAAAGAAGCTCAAGGGTTCAATCCTTCTGGGAAACAGGAAGATAGGCTGGGTAGAGAGAGAGGTCGTGGAGATAGACATAGATAAGCTCCTGAAGAAGATACCTCCCTCTAAAGCGGAAGAATATCTACAGGTCAAGTGGCAGAAAAAGAGGGAGATAGAGAAGAGGTTCCCCTCGGTGGTGAGGGAAAAGAAGAAGGAAAGGGTCTGGAGACTTTAGGAGGTGTGCAGATGAAGAGGCTTTTACCTGCGGTTTTACTTTGTTTCTCCTGCGGCGGAGTAAATACCGCCCAACCCGTCGGTATTGAAGAGTTTTCCGTGAGCGAGAATGGTTATAATTTCGTCGTATTCTATGCTAAGGTTCGTTCCGCCAATACTCCCGTATCGGTTCATCTGTCTTACGCTACCTCTGAAGCTCCGAAGAGGGCTTCTTTCAACCCCTATTACTGTTCTCAGTCCTACTGTGAAATCACTATAAGGTGCACCCTCTATAGCGTTGCCGATAAGGAAATGCTGGAATGTCTGTATCCTGATAGTACTCTTCACGCAGGTGAAATAGTTCGGGGCAAGTCTTACACCTTCTACTTGAAAGCCTGTGAGGTAGGGCTATGGTGGTAGTCTTTGAAAGGAAAAAAGAGGACGGCAAGCTCAGGTTTGAAGTCATAAGAGGCTCCGAAAGGGATGAAAGACTCTTTATCAAGCTCTTTGCTAAATACGGACACGATATAGCAAAAAATGTCCCCGTAGGATACCCCATTAACCTTGATGTCTATAAACTCAAAAAGCTCCTTGAAGGAAAGAAAAAGAAAATTGCTTGACATTATGAGCAAAATTTGGTATAATTACTTTAAATTTTGAAAGGAGGTGAGCATCATGCTGAACAGGGCGGTTCTAATCGGAAGGCTGACGAAAGACCCCGAAGTCAGCATAAGCAAGAACAGGGAGAGGGCTGTGGCGAGGTTTTGCATAGCATACAACAGGAGATACAAGAGCGGTGAGGAGTGGAAGGAAGAGAGCCACTTCTTTGAGATAAAGGTATTCGGGAAACTTGCGAAGGTGATAGGAGAGAGGTATAGCAAGGGAGACCTCGTATTCGTGGAAGGCAGGCTTTCTCAGGACAGATGGGAGACCGAAGAAGGAGGGAAAAGGAGCAGGATAACCATAGTAGCGGACACGGTGAGGCTTTTGAGAACTAAGGGAGGGAACGTGACCGTTGAAGATACAAACGGTAAGGAGGAGGAAGATGAAGGAGAAATTAAGTTTTAGCACTTCGGAAGTAGCTAAGGAAAGGAGGAATGCTGTGTTTAAGGTTGTCCACAACACGCTTGCCGGATTTGTAAGGGAAGCTAAAAAGTCGGAGCTTCCCGTGAGAGTAGGAGTAAAAAACAAGTTGGGGGAAGCCGAGAGAAAGGGTGATGTTTCCTTCGTTTACTTTTACATCGTGGCGACTGCAGTAATAGACGGAATGCTTCACGAATACTGGGTTCTTGCAAAAGCTCTACCAATACCCTTTCTGGATGATGAGGTAGAAAAAGCAAGAACTAATGAAGACTGCAAGAAAACAGGGCGCTTTATAAAAGAGCAACTTGAAAAAGAGGGCGTAGAGGTTCTCATGAACAGCTATTACGAGGTAGCGGAAAATGAAAAGGTCTCTTGAGCTTCTTCCTCTTCTTCCCGTTCCTCAAGGAGAGTGGACAAGGGACTTAGGGTGGTTAAAGGAAGAGATAAAGGAAGAGAGGCTGAGAGCGGTCAAAGAAGGGAGAAAGGAGCTTATAGACTTTGCGAGCGATAGAGAAGTTCTCATGGTTTTATCGGAAAGCTCCTTAAGAGCTCCCATACACTCCGAGTATGTGGAAATCTTCATGTATCTCATGACTAAGGTTATGGGAGACAGGCTTCCCGACTACCTTAGAAAAGAAAAGCTGAGCGAGTATGAGATGTCTCTCCTTAAAGAGCTGAAGAAGGAAATAAGGGATAGGCAATGGAGGGCTTTAGAGAAGGCTCTGAAAAGAAGGAGGGTGAAAAAAAGATGAAGGAAAGAACCATTCTTGTCTCCTATGTCGGGGATAGGGGTGCTTGGGGTAACATTACCCTTGCTGTTACCCCTCCCGTATCTTTAGAGGAGATAACCCGAATAATTAAGAAACGAAGCGGTTTTAGAAATATCGTCATTATTGCAATTTCTGACATAACGGATCTTGTCACAACCAAAGACTAAGAGGTAAACAG
>Ga0256839_1003672_pt1 | contig 15636 bp, 15 predicted proteins | sample 354166metaG_FD_185968 | JGI IMG/M metagenome (GOLD analysis project Ga0256839, IMG submission 185968) | Hydrothermal vent microbial communities from Mid Atlantic Ridge, Atlantic Ocean - 354-166 | ecosystem: Environmental > Aquatic > Marine > Hydrothermal vents | place: Atlantic Ocean: Mid... | reverse complement strand
AAATAACGGAGAGTGAAGTTCCAAAAGACGTTGATATGCCGTGCGGAATACTCTCCAAGGTATCGCAGATAAAGCTTTTCCGGCAGCCTCTCCCGCCCCGCCGGCAATGTTTTAATGCCACTGTAAGATTAAGTTTCAGAACCGTTGGCATTTATAATGATATCATAATTTTTTTAGCAGGATAATCAGGTTGCGGGGAGTAAGTAATAACCCTCGATTAATTGTGAAGAACCTCCCGCAGGGCATATCGAAGTTTCGTGGGTCGTGTCCGTAGTTCGTGACCTATGCCGGCCGGCGTCATTTAATTGACGACCGCTGTCATCAGAATCCTTTAAAAATCCATAGTTGGTTTTTGGCATATATATTGCTGCTGTCAGGCGCATGAGAATGAATCGCCTGTATGCCTGTGTAGCGTTTATCCTGTTGGGCCTCGGCCTGTATGCGGACAACGCCGGGGCATATGCCGGGAAGGGCGGCGCCCCCCTGTTGAAAATCAGGGCTGGCCGCCATCCGGGCTTTCTGAGGATCGTCATCGAGGGACCGGGCGCTCTCATTTCAAAGGGCAAGGTGGCACGGAAAGACGGCGGTATCATCGTCAAATTTCCTGATGCAGGCTTTGCGGTTCAGAAGGACACGCTGCCGTTCGGACTGACTCAGGAGAAAAACATGCTCGCGTTCTCCCTCGATAACTTCGGCAACTTTAAAACCTTTTCCCTGAGAGAGCCGGATCGTCTTGTTATCGATGTCTATGGAACTGTTTATGAACGGAAGAAACAGGTTGTCCCGCCGCCGAAGACCGCATTGCGCAAAAGGAAAACCATAAAGGCAAAAAAACATCCGCAGGTTGAAAAGGCCGAAAAGAGCGCGGCACAGTCAGATGGGGGATCGGAAATCAAAAGGCCCGGAAACAACACCTACACCGCGGCCGTCAATAAACACACGAGGGACTACGGTTTCATCCCGGAGGAATATAATAGAGTCACCGCCATACTGAAATCCGGCAAGGCATATGCCGCGCTCAAGGAACTCGCCTCATTCAAACCCGGCAATGCCGCCTCCGTTGCAGCCCGTCACTACCTCTACGGCGAGGCATTCAGCATGCTGAAGAACTATCACGATGCGGTCAATCACTACCGGATGGCGTATATTTATGCCGTTGACCCTGAATTAAGAGAACACGCGCTTTTTAAAAGGGCGGAGACTTACCGGAAGATCGGCCTCCTGTACGAGGCAAGGGCGGACTATCTCGTATTTATCAAGGATTTCCCTTCATCGGCGTATATCGGAAAGGCGCACCTGAACCTTGCGGACACCCTCAAGGAGATGGGCAGATACAGGGAGGCGGTCGAACATTATGCAAAGGCGGGCACAGGGCCCGAGGCCCTTTTCGGAATGGCAAACGCCCTGCAAAGGCTCGGCCGCATCGAAGAGGCGCGAAAGGCATACGCCGTCGCGCTTGCGGCTTATAAAGATTACCCCAAAAAGTCACCCGAAACCTATTTCCTCATCGCTGAGAACATGCGTATGGCGGGCGAGACGGAGGAGGCAGAGAGACTCCTTTCAATGATACGGTACGGGCCGTTTAAATACAGGGCCGAGTTAAGCCTCGGGCTTATCGCCATGCAGCGGTCCGATCCGGATGAGGCCGTACAGAGGTTTAAGTCCGCGGCACGCTCGGAAGACAGAAGAATAAAGGTTCAGGCATTATTCAACCTCCATAAGGCGTATCTCGGAAAGAACAAACTGAAGGAGGCGATATCAGTCCTTGAAGAGATAAGAATCAACTACCCGGATTCACCGGCGTACAGGGCGGCGATTCTCGAGCTTTCCGGACTTTACAGGAAAGAAGGCAGGCTCAGGGATTCCGTCTCTCTCCTCAAGGAGCTTGTCTACGGGAAAGAACCGCCTGCGGAGGTGTTCACTATGCTTGAGGAAATACTGCTTGAGGCAAGTGGGAAGGCGGAGAACCGGCGTGCCGCCGGGGAGTTTACCGAACTGTGGAGAGAGGTCGGCCAATGGCTGCTGGATGAATCAAGGGAGAATTTCCTGATTAAAATCGCGGGGAGACTGAGGTATGAAGGCAGGGCGTTTCTGGATATATGCTCATGGCTCATAGAAAACGGCTCGGCCCGTGCGAGGGCAGGGGCAGCGGTCCTGCTGGCGGATTATTATATCGGGATGGGAGACGCGGAGGTCTCTGCCGGCTATCTTGAAATCGCAAGGCAGGCACACGCCGGGGGTGACGACTTCCTGAGGGTCAGGGCAAAGATAGCGCGCGCCGGCGGTGACCCTGTTTCCGCTCTGGAGAGCATCATGGCCGTTAAGGAGTTTAAGGACGACGATCTTGCGATGCTCGGCGACATTATATATGATCTGGCGGAAAAAAAACGTATGAAAAAGGTATGGAAGGCCGTTGCGTTGTATGAAAAAAAACTCGCCGCCTCGCAATGGAAGGCCGCGGATTACGTGCGGCTGGCCGACATCCTGTATGAGAATAACGAAAAAAAGAAGGCGCTCAGGTACTACAGGGCCGCCTACAGGAAAGACCCTTCCGACGAATGGACGGTTTACAGGATAGCTTATCTCACCGGCATGCCCCGCTCAAAGGACCTCTACAGCCGTATAGAAAAGGGGGATACCCTGCTGAGCCGCCTTGCAGGCATAAGGCTTATGGAAATCGGCATCATGGATAAAGTGAAAGAGGTGTATTGATGGAGAAGGCCGTAAAGCTCAACGAGGCCTTCCGGAGTTTTACACAGGCGTCAAAGAGCCTTGAGACATACTATGCAAGGCTTGCCGAAAAGGTCCAGTACCTGACACAGGAGCTTGAGAGGAAAAACGCCCAGCTCAATGACGCCCTCCTGGAGGCAAGGGAATCAAAGGATTTTCTTCAGGCGGTGTTGCAGAGTATCGGGGAGGCCATAGTCGTCCTTGACCGGGACGAGAGGATCACCATGATAAACAGGGCTGCGGAGGAACTGCTTTATCCCGGTTCAGGAGATGTAAGGGGAATGATGTTCGGCCAGGCTGATTTTACAATCAGGGACACCGGAGGCGCGGGCGCGGTACTGAACGTCAGCGGGAAAAACTATGACATAATCATTTCCCGCTCAACGGTGCGCGATGCAGGGGGGCGGGTAAGGGGCTACGTAATCCTGATCAAGGACATAACCCCGTTCAAGGAACTGGAGAGGCGTAATGAGAGAAACCAGCGGCTCATTTCCATGGGTGAAATGGCCGCGAAAATCGTCCATGAAATAAGGAGCCCCCTTTGCAGCATCGAGCTTTTCTCCAACATGCTCTCAAACGACCTCAGGGGCACGGCCCACTCTGAAATGGCCGAGGGCATATCAACAGGGATAAGGAGCCTCAACAATATCCTCACGAATATGCTTTTGTTTGCAAAACCGCGGAAACTCTCTTTCACCGACGTGAGCCTCGGCGCGGTGATAGGGGAATCCGCCGCCATGCTCGCCCCTCTCATGAAGACAAGGGGAATAGATTTTTCCCTGGAGGCAGGCGACAAGCGTGTAAGCGGTGATCCGGAACTGCTCAAACAGGTCTTCATGAACATACTGCTGAACGCAGTGCAGGCCATGCCCCGCGGCGGCCCGCTGAAAGTCCGCACAGGGGAGACCGGCGAGTTTACGGTTGTTTCTGTTATCGACGAGGGCGGCGGAATCGCCCCGGCTGACATGGAGAAGATATTCGACCCTTTTTTCAGCACAAAGGACAGGGGCACGGGGCTCGGGCTTGCCATTGCACACAAGATAATGCAGGGCCATAACGGCTTTATCAGGGCATTCAACAACCGGGGCAGGGGCAGCACGTTCCGTATTTATTTTCCCGGTCAGGCCGCATCTCCCGTGCGGGGAGGTAATTACGCGAAGGGGGAAACTCAATATGAAATCAATACTTCTTGTGGATGACGACCGCCAGATGAGGTCGGCTTTGAAAGAGGCCGTCGTCAGGATGGGTTACAGGGCGGTGGTTGCGGAAGGCCCGGTCGAGGCCCTCAGGCGGCTCGATGATTCGCCGGTATCAATGATACTGACGGATATGAGGATGCCCGAAATGGACGGCGTCGTATTCATAAGGGAGGCGAGAAAGAAGGCCGGAAACCTCCCCATTCTCGTCATAACCGGGTTTGCGACTGTTGAGAATGCTGTCGAGGCCATGAAGGAAGGTGCATGCGATTACCTGATGAAGCCCTTTTCATTCGATTCCCTTACAAGGTCGATTAATTCCGTCATGTCGGGCAGCTCATACGAAAGCAGCGAGATAATCACTGAAAACGAAGGCATGAAGAACCTGTTGCAACTGGCGGGCAGCGTGGCCGCGAGCGACATGACGGTGCTCATACTCGGTGAAAGCGGGACCGGCAAGGAACTGCTGGCCCGCTTCATTCACAAGTCAAGCGGCAGGAGCGCGAAGCCCCTTGTGGCGGTAAACTGCGCTGCAATTCCGGACAATCTCCTGGAGTCCGAACTGTTCGGACATGAAAAGGGTGCCTTTACCGGCGCGGTCGAGAAAAAGACAGGCAAATTCGAGCTTGCCCACGGCGGCACCATATTACTTGACGAGATAGGCGAGATGTCTTCCACATTGCAGGCAAAGCTGCTGAGAGTGCTGCAGGAGAGGGAGATAGACAGGGTGGGCGGCAGGCGGCCCATCCCCGTTGACGTGAGGGTCATAGCCACAACCAACCGCGACCTCCAGAAAGAGATAGCCGCGGGCAGGTTCAGGGAGGACCTGTTTTACAGGTTAAGCGTCTTCCCCCTTCAACTGCCGCCCCTGAGGGAGAGGCCGGAGGATATAAATCTCCTCGCAGGGCACTTTGCCGCAAAGTTTTCCGCAAAGCTCAATAAAACAGTCAGGGGTTTTACGGAGGAGACGATAGAGTTCCTCAGGAGCAGGCAGTGGAAGGGCAACATAAGGGAATTTGAAAACGCCATCCAGAGGGCCGTGCTTGTGGCCAGGTCCGACCTGATATGCACGGATGATTTCATGATCGGCGGAAATCCGTCCACATCTCCGTCACGGAACGGCAGCCTGAGGGATATGGAGATGGACCTGATCCTGAAGACCCTTGAGGATACAAAGGGCAACAAGGCAAAGGCCGCCAAGGCCCTCGGTGTAAGCGTAAGGACCATCAGGAACAAGCTGAATGCCTACGGGAAAAAGTTTCCGGAGGTGTGAAAACCTTGCCCGGTGGTGTTGAGAAGACGGGATACAGGGGGGGGCGTGCAGTGTGATCGTGACGCACCTGCAGGGAGGAGCGGGTGTGGCATGGATTTTGATAATTTTTTTGACGGTGGTTACAGGAAGTTCGACATGCGGGAGGTATGAAACATGGACACCAACTTTGAGATTCTCCACAGGATACTGCAGGCAACGGGCATGAGGCAGAAGGTCATCGCCTCCAATATCGCCAATGCGGATACGCCGGGCTACAAGGCAAAGGATGTGAAATTCGGCAATATCCTCGGCAGGCAGCTCGGTCTTGCAACCACGGCGCCCGGCCATATCAGCGGCGCAGACAGCGGCACCGGCGGGAGCTTTGTGATTGAAAAGAATCCATCCTGGGGCGACGGCAATAACGTGGAGCTTGATATCGAGGTCGCAAAGATGACCGAAAACGCCCTCGTACACGATGCCGCGCTGAAGATACTCTCTACAAAGATAAAGATGTTCAGAGCCGCTGTCAGGAGTAAATAAACCTTAATGTGGCATAAGCAGGCAGGAGAGTCCGGCGTAAAACCTTTATAAAGCGATTGGATATCGGAAATATGTCTTTATCGCAGGACGTAACGGAGAGTGAAATCCCAAAAGATGTCGATATGCCGTACGGGATATGTCCTGAAGGTATCGCAGATAAAGCTTTTCCGCCGGACTCCCATGACCCGGCGGCATTTTATGCGGCTGTAAGGTAAAAACAAAACCAGCAGGAGGCAGGCATGGATATTTTCAGAGTAAGCGCATCAGCGCTTGATGCCCAGCGCATAAGGATGAACACAATAGCGTCCAACATGGCCAACGCCCAGTCAACCAGGACGGACAAGGGCGGCCCTTACGTGAAGAAAGAGGTCGTGTTTGAGACAATGCCCGTGGGCCGGGGGAGGGCGCCGGGGCTTGAGGGGGTGAGGGTGAGGGAGATCGTGGAAGACGCGGGGCCACCCATTACGGTGTACGACCCGGGACATCCCGATGCGGATGGAAACGGTTATGTGAAGATGCCGGATATTAACGTCATAGAAGAGATGGTTAACATGATGACGGCCCTGCGGGCATATGAGGCGAACATCAGGGCGTTCAACATATCAAAGGGCATGTACCAGAAGGCCCTTCAACTCGGGAGGCTATAGATGGCGGATATCAATATCGGCAACATTACCGGCAATACGGAACCCGGCGGCACGGGCCGGACAAGGGAGCTGAACGATGAAAAGGCGGGTGCCTTTGATGCGGTTATCAACGAGGCCCTGGCCAAGGTCTCGGAAGTCCAGAACGATGTGGATACAGCGGTGAAGGAACTCGCCGCAGGCGGCGATATCACAAATGCGGTGCTTGCCGTTGAAAAGGCTGACATGACATTTCAGTTGATGGTGGAGATAAGGAACAAGCTCCTGCGGAGTTACGAGGAGATAATGAGGATGCAGGTTTAAGAAATGGCCGGTATGGATGACTTTTTCAGACAGGTGAAATCCCTGCCAACGGGCAAGATGCTTGTTCTCATACTCGTTGTGGTGCTGAGTATAAGCGGCATGGTTCTCCTGTTTTCGTGGGTCCGGAAGGCCGATTACCAGGTGCTGTATTCAAACCTCTCCGAGGATGACGCGGGAAGGATAGTGCAGGAACTGACGGACAGGAAAGTGCCCTATGAACTCGCCCCCGGCGGCACGGTGCTCGTGCCCTCGGGCAAGGTATACGAACTCAGGCTTCAGCTTGCGTCACAGGGGCTTCCGCAGGGTGCCGGGGTCGGTTTTGAAATCTTTGACAACACGAGCTTTACAACGAGCGAGTTCGTCCAGAAGCTCAACTACAGGAGGGCGCTGGAGGGCGAGCTGGCACGGACCATAAGGTCACTGGCCGGCGTACGGCAGGCAAGGGTGCACCTCGTGGTGCCTGACAAGTCCATGTTTGCATTCCAGGAAGACAAGACACGTCCGTCCGCGGCCGTTTTCGTCTCCCTGCAGCAGGGAAGGAGGCTTAACAACAGGGAGGTCGAGGGAATAATATACCTCGTATCAAGCAGCGTGGAGGACCTGTCTCCCGATAATATCACGGTGGTGGACGACAGTGGCGAGCTGCTTACAAAACCCGGCGGTGACAGCATGATGAGCCTGAGCACCACCCAGATGGAATACCAGCATAATTTCGAGAAAAAGATGGCTTCCAAGATAGTCAGCATCCTTGAACCGGTTGTCGGCAGGGGGAGGGTGAAGGCACGGGTCTCATCGGAGTTCGATTTCACCCGGAGCGAGAGGACCGAAGAGATTTACGACCCTGACGGGGCGGTTGTGAGAAGCGAACAGAAGAGCGTCGAAAAGACGACATCGGGCGGTCCTGCGGGCATACCCGGCGTTGCATCAAACCTGCCCGGCGGTGCAGCGGGCAATTTCGCCTCTTCGATAGGACAGTCCCAGAAGCAGGATGAGACGATCAATTATGAAACAAGCAAGACCGTGACACGTATAGTGGAGTCGCCGGTGACGCTGGAACGGCTTACCGTGGCGATACTTATCGACGGTATACTGCCCTCTCAGAAGGATTCGCTTGAAAATGCTGAAAAGTACATCGTCCACAGCGAGGAGGATATTAAATATTACGAGGATATAGTCAAGAAGACGGTGGGATTCAACGATGAGAGGGGTGACGAGATAAGCATGACCGTCATGCCGTTCAGGGAGATTGACACCGGTGAGACCGTGGAAGCCGGCAAGGACTATCTTCCCCTGGTCTATACAATCCTGAGATATCTCTCGCCTGTGGCAGTGGCATTGCTGTTTTTCCTTTTCATACTGAGGCCGTTGATACGCTCGCTTTCAAGGATGTCGCCGGCGCCGGCCGGCGTACCTGCTGCACCTGAGGCCGGTGCGGAACAGCAGGCTCAGCCTGCAAAGCCGAAGGAGATCTCCGTGGAAAAGCAGATCGTCGAGTGGGCGGATAAACATCCCGAGCAGGCGGCGGGCATAGTGAAGGGCTGGCTGGAGGAGCGTTAGATGGCGGCCAACGGGTATGAAAAGGCTGCGATATTCCTGAGCGCGGTGGGGGAAGATGTTGCGGCCAGGATACTGAGAAACCTTGATGCTGATGTCATCGGCAAGATATCCTCCTACATGGCAAGAATAAAGACCAATGACCGTTCCGAGGTGGAGGACGTGTTCCTGGAGGTTTCGGAGAAGATAGAGGCGGGCGCCATCCAACTGGGCGGAGAGGAATATGTAAAGAAGATACTGACCAAGGGTCTCGGAAACGATGATGCCGAAAAGATACTGGAAATGGTGGAGAAAGAGAGCCCCTTTGATTCACTCAAGTGGGTCAATCCCCGGACATTGTCGAATTTCCTTGTCACCGAGCATCCCCAGACCATAGCGCTCATACTGTGTTTTCTCGAGCCCGAGCAGGCGGCTGAAGTCATGCTCAACCTGCCGGAGCATTTAAGAGGCGATGTCGCCCTGAGGGTGGCCGAGACCGAGAGGATACCCGAGAGCGCCCTTGAAGACATAGAAGAGGTGCTGAAAGTCCAGCTTGACGTGGGCAAGGGCAGGGAGAGCAAGACATTCCAGGGCACAAAGGTAATCGCCGAGATACTGAACCAGTGTGAAAGGAGCACGGAACAGAGCATCTTAGAGAAGATCGAAGAGGAGAACAGCGAGATAGCAGAGGCCATAAGAGAACTGATGCTCGTATTTGACGACATAGAGAAGATAGATGACAAGGGTATCCAGATGATACTGAAGGAGGTAAGCACGGAAGACCTCTCGCTTGCATTGAAAGGCGCCTCCGGCAGCCTCAAGGAAAAGATATTCAGCAATATGTCTCAGAGGGCGGTCAAGATACTGAAGGAAGAGATGGAGACCAAGGGGCCTGTGAGGGTATCCGATGTTGAAAAGGCCCAGCGCAATATCATCAACGTTGCAAGGAAGCTCGAGGAAGAAGGCCTGATCGTGATTGCGGGCAGGGGCAAGGAGGAGCTTGTTGAATAACGGCAGGATCATGAAAAACAGCGATGCAGCCCTGTACGCCATGCCTTCACTGGAGGAGGACACGGCCCCGGCCGGCAGTGATGCAGTGCTGCAGAATGCCGAAGAGATACAGAGGAAGGCATACGAGGAGGGTTTTGCCTCCGGCGAAAAGGCGGGTTTTGCGGAGGGGGAACAAAAGGCGGTCATACTCATGGAGCGCCTGGAGAAAATCCTGAAAGAGACGGCGGACCTCAGGGATAAGACTGCCCGTGAGCTCGAATCGCAGGTCGTGGAGCTTGCAACCGCCATAGCGCGGAAGATAATAATCGAGGAAATCACCGCAAGGCCCGAAATCATCGTAACAATGGTAAGGGAGGCCATGAAAAAGATGCAGAGGACGGGGAGGGTCACCATCAGGATCAACCCGGCCCTGCATGATATCTTCATGAAGAGGAAACCGGATCTGGCCGCTGTCCACCCGGACATAGTTTTTGAGGTGAAGCCGAATCTGCCGGTCACCGGCCCTCTCGTGACAAGCGACACCGAAGAGGCGGTGACGGATATTGATTCCCTGCTTGAGAACATTTCGGAAGAAATGAAAAATGCCCCCATCGGCGGTGACCATGACGGCGATTGACCTCAGCCCGTACATCTCCGCTGTAAACAAAACCGATCCCCTGAAGGTATACGGGAGGGTGGTGGAGATAACAGGCCTTACCATCAAGGCCACCGGCCTCGATGTGAGCATTGGAGAGGCGTGCCGGATATACCCGGACGGCGCAGCCCCCGTGGATGCAGAGGTGGTCGGTTTCAAAGAGGGAAAGATCGTGCTCATGGCGGCCGGCGGGATGTCCGGCATAAGGCATGGGAGCAGGGTGATGCCCCTGGGCAGGAATATCTCGGTAAAGGTCGGCGATGAACTCATAGGGAGGGTGGTTGACGCGGGAGGGAATCCGATAGACGGCAGGGGGCCTTTCAGCGGCGTGGATTATCCCCTGTTTGCATCGTCGCCGAATCCGCTCAAAAGGCAGAGGATCACCGAGCCCATGGATATCGGCATAAGGGCGATAAACGGCCTCCTTACCTGCGGCAAAGGCCAGAGGATCGGCATAATGGCCGGCTCGGGGGTGGGCAAGAGCATCCTGCTGAGCATGATAGCGAGGTACTCCGAGGCATCCGTCAATGTAATAGCGCTGATCGGCGAGAGGAGCCGTGAGGTGCGGGAGTTTGTCGAGAAAAACCTCGGTCCCCGGGGACTCGCGAAATCCATTGTTGTTGTATCCACCTCCGAGCAGACACCGCTGGCAAAGGTGAGGGGCGCGTTCACGGCCACTGCCGTTGCCGAGTATTTCAGGAACCGCGGGGACGACGTGCTCCTCCTGATGGATTCACTGACGCGCGTGGCCATGGCCCAGAGGGAGATAGGGCTTGCAGTCGGAGAGCCGCCGACCACGAGGGGATACACCCCGTCGGTCTTCGCCCTGCTGCCCAAACTGCTGGAGAGGGTGGGCACATGCGAGGACTCGGGCAGCATCACGGGACTTTATACAGTGCTGGTTGAGGGGGATGACATGCTGGAACCCGTGGCTGACATGTCGAGGTCGGTGCTCGACGGGCATATCGTGCTTTCACGCGACCTTGCAATGGAGAATCATTACCCCGCCATCGACGTCCTGCAGTCCATAAGCAGGGTCATGCCCCACATAATCGACGGCAAGCACAAAGAATATGCGGGTAAGTTTATCGACACCCTGTCCACGTACAAAAAGTTTGAAGACATGATAAATCTCGGGGCATACAAGCAGGGTTCCAGCCCGAAGGTTGATTATGCAATAAGGATAATCGACAGGCTGAACAGTTACCTGAGGCAGGACAGCAATGAATTTATCGATTACGCCGATGCACTGCAGAGCCTGTACTTTATATTCGATGAAGCGGAGAGGGAAGGGGATGTTAACCTTAATGTTGCATAAAGCGGGCAGGAGAGTCCGCCGGAAAACCTTTATAAAGCGATTGGATATCGGAAATATGCCCCTGTTGCAGGAAGTAACGGAAAGTGAAGTTCAAAAAGACGTCGATACGCTGTGCGGAATACTTCCTGAAGGTATCGCGGATAAAGCTTTCCCGGCGGACTCCCCTGCACCCCTGGCGGTATTTTATGCGACTGTAAGGTTAAAGTCGCCGTGAGTTAAGGATTACATCGTGCGCAGGAACAGGACATTGCCCAAGATTCTTAAACTGAAGGACAACAGGAAAAAGGAGCTCGAAATCGAAGTGAAAAAGGCCGCTGACAGGGTCGATGAAGAGGAGTCCAGGCTCCGCGAGCTTGAAAAACGCTACACGGATACGCTCAGGATATTTGATGAGAAGCAGTCAGGCGGCGGAATGGATGCAAAGGACATAACCTCATACTATAATTTTTTTTCAAGGATAAACGTGATGATAGACGAGCAGAGAAGGATTCACTCCCGATGCAGGGATGAGCTCAGGATGCTGAAGGATACGCTTGTAACAGCCCACCGTGACAAGAAGATGTTCGAGATACTGAATGACAGGGCCGTCAGGGGCGAGACCAGGGAGAGAGAGGTCTCGGAACGGAAAGAGACCGATTTTTTCACTCTTACGAGGAAGTTGAGATGAGCAGTCAATCAGGGCGCGGCATGATGAAAACCGTAATCCTTCTTATCGCCGGGGCTGTTTTTGCCTTCTTTTCGATGAATACTTTTGCCCTCAAAGCCTTTGCAGAGGAAGACATGGTGAGCCTTATCGAGCAGCAGCGTCTCGCGCTTCAGAAGAAAGAAGAGACGGTGAGGCGGGAGACGGCGAGGCTCAGGATACTGAAAGACGAGGTGAACCGGGACATAGAGAGATATGAAAAGCTTCTTAAGGAGATAGACAAATCTCTGAAAAAGGCCGAAGAAACCGGCAACAAGAGATTGAAGCATATTGCAAAGGCCTACGAGGCCATGGCGCCGGAGGATGCCGCATCAAGACTTTCAGGGCTTGACAACAAGACAGCCGTGCAGATACTGCTTAAGATGAAGAGCAAAAAGGCCGGCCTTGTAATAGGCAACATGAAGCCCCGCAAGGCCACGCTGTTGACAAAAGAGATTGCGAGGCTGAAAAAATAACCGTTATTTTCCCGCTGCATTCCGGAGAATGTCCCCGCGTGTATGACATAACGACGTTGACTGTGCTAAAATTTCCTGACGTAAAACCTGCGGACTCTCCTGCCCGCAGGCGATGTTTTTATGCAACCGTAAGGGGAACTTCGCCGCCGGCGTGGTGGAACGGCAGACGCGTCGGACTCAAAATCCGATGGGCTTCGGCCCGTGTGGGTTCAACTCCCACCGCCGGCACCATGTTTTTCAATTCAGTTGCATTTGCCTGATCCTGAATGTTGCATGAGCCGGCGGATGCCGGTTTATGCAACATTAAAAATACTACAGTCGACGGAGACTCTTGCAAAGGTATGAAAATGCCTGTATATGTCATTCCGGCCGGAGGGAGAAATCTTTTGGTATCGATGAGTTATAAGACCTTTCTCTGTGCTGCAGGTGACAGACGGAGGATTTTTGCAAGCGCCTCAACAGATTTGATGAATTTAAACATAAGATTATGTTATTCTAATATATTAGAATGTTATTTTACGTTTTTTATTGTTTGTAGGCGTTTTTACCGCTTGTTTTTAATTAAATGATTAAAATTCGGTGTGCTGCCAATATCAGGTTCATTGCAAGCTTCTGGGCGCTTTTAATTATACTCTTACCTTCACTGAACGCTCATGCATTTCCGTACAAGGGTGTGGATATCAACATCCAGACCTCTGTTACGGAAACCTATGATGACAACCTGACTTTCGCCAGAAAGGACAAAAAAGAAGATTTTATCACGGCGCTGGGACTTAATATGGGGGTGCGATATGAGGGTAGAAGGCGTTCACTGTCGCTTAACGCTGGTATCAATGAACGTTTTCACAGCAGGTATGACGAAATCAAGAGCTCCTCGGAGAGTGTATCACTGAATTTTCTGAATGAGTTTTCAGCGTATGACAGGATAAGGTTGACGGATACCTTTTCGCATTCCCGGACGCCGGCGGGTTTCGAGGAGGAATTCGGAAGGGTGAGGGGAAGGCGGGAGACCTTCCGTAACAGGGCTGCCGTCAATTACCAGAGGAGGCTGGGTGAACATTTCACCGTCAATTCACAGTATGCATATACGGTGAACAGGTTTCCCAAGGGTGATTTAAGGGATTCATCCCGCAATGACATGGGATTCAATGTTAATTACCGGCGCAATATCGCCACAACTCTTTTCCTCTCGTACCGTTTTTCCAGAAACAGCTTTGATATTTCAAATCACACCGCCGCTGTCGGCATAAAACAGTATTTGAAAAAGAAGCTTCATTTCAATGCAAGGGTGGGGATGAGCTATCTGCCGTCTTTTGATGTTACGAGGAGTTACCTCCAGGGTTCACTTACCGACGAGATAGACAGGAAAACCAAGGTGAAGCTCTTATTTGCAAGACGTGAGAGGTCGGTGTCCTACAGAAAGGATGTCTTCAGTAACTGGCGGGTCTCTGCAAATTTCATAAGACAGGTATCGGACAAACTCAACTTTAAACTCCTGGGTTTTTATGGTGAGGGAAAATTCATTGAGACAGGTGTGATCAACACGCTCACGGGAGCGGACGTCGCATTCTCATATGCCTTCCTTGAAGATTTTACCGGACAGCTCCGCTATGCCTTTTCCGATTATGATTCCACACGGGAAGATTACGGATACAGACGTAATACGGTTTCCATAAGTTTAACAAAGACGTTCTGATTTTATGATAAAAGAACAGAACAGGATATTCAAAAGAGTCGAGATAATCAGCGATCTCTGCCTTGTCGCGGTGTCATTTTTTATAGGCTACCTGCTGAGGGACGAGATCCTCAATATCTACCCTGTAAGCTTCCTGGGGAACTATTTAACGGATGAAAATCTCAGATCCATAGGATATTATGCGGGGTTTCTGCCGTTGCTCCTTGTTATATGGGGAGTCCTCTTGTCTTACTTCGGCATGTACAAATCCCCCGGGGTGGTGCGGATGCCTTCAGTTCTGCTTATCGTGTTCAAAACAACCATTGTGGGATTTATTATCTTCGGGAGTTATGTCTTTATTCTCAGGAGACAGGAGGACATCAGCAGGCTGTTCATAGGTTTCACGTTTCTTTCCGCGGCGATTCTTATCAGCCTCGAGAAGATCCTGCTTCTGCATATAGTCAAAGTGCTCAGAAGACGTGACACCAGCTTCAGAAGCGCCCTGATCGTGTTCAGGAGAATACTCGTTGTAGGCACTAACAAGAGGGCGAGGAATTTCATGGACATCGTTCACAACAACCCGGACTGGGGCATAAAGATTATCGGGCTTATAGATATGGACCCTGAAAAAAAGGGGGAAATCATAAACGGATATGAGGTCCTGGGGTCACTGGATGATGTGCCGGAAATAATAAGCAAAAATGTCGTGGATGAAATTGTATTTATTGTCCCCCGCTCCTCGCTGAACAGGATAGAGAATGCAATTCTCTACTGTGAGAGCGCCGGCCTGAAGGTCAATCTGGCCGTGGATTTGTTCGAGCTGAAATTCTCAAGGGCCAAACAGACCGATCTCCAGGGCTTCCCGCTGATTGCCTTTGAGAGCACGACCGACAAACTGGGGCACCTTTTCGTGAAACGGATATTCGATTTTTCGGCCTCGCTGGCCGGACTCGTACTGTTCGCCCCCCTCTTTGTGGTTATATGTATTCTTATAAAGGCGACATCTCCCGGCCCGGTCTTCTTTAAACAGGAAAGGTGCACTTTGTACGGCAGGAAGTTCATGTTTTACAAGTTCAGGACAATGATAGTCGAGGCTGAATCCAAACTGAAAGACATACTCCAATATAATGAAATGAACGGCCCGGTATTCAAGATGACGAATGACCCGAGAATAACGAAGATCGGCAAATGGCTTAGAAAGTACAGCCTGGATGAGCTCCCGCAGTTATGGAATGTGGCGAAGGGGGATATGAGCCTGGTCGGTCCGAGGCCGCCCCTGCCCTCGGAAGTGGAGAAATACACGGTCTGGCAGAGACGAAGACTCAGTATGAGACCCGGTATCACCTGCCTGTGGCAGATAAGCGGCAGAAACGAAATAGTCGATTTTAATGAATGGATGAGGCTTGACCTTCAGTACATTGATAACTGGTCGTTGTGGCTTGATTTCAAGATACTTTTCATGACCATTCCGGTTGTGTTAAGGGGGATCGGCGCAAGGTGAAAAGGATGTTCCCGAAATTATAAACCTGAGCCTTTTGCGAGAGGCTCGGGCGATAGGAAAGAGGAGGCATTTTCAGAAGAGTTTTCCGACCGGAGGGAAAAAAGGAATCAAATTATGGGGGAGATAGCGGAAATGAAGGGA
>Ga0256839_1003671_pt1 | contig 15639 bp, 12 predicted proteins | sample 354166metaG_FD_185968 | JGI IMG/M metagenome (GOLD analysis project Ga0256839, IMG submission 185968) | Hydrothermal vent microbial communities from Mid Atlantic Ridge, Atlantic Ocean - 354-166 | ecosystem: Environmental > Aquatic > Marine > Hydrothermal vents | place: Atlantic Ocean: Mid... | reverse complement strand
GCCCTGATGCGACAGATCAAAGCCATGCTCGACCCCAAAGGTCTGATGAATCCCGGAAAGATGTTGTAAATCCCGTCCGAGATCCTTAATTTAGAACCAATATAAAGCAGCTTTCACAGGAATTTTCATGCTTGTTCTTCTCTCCCCCGCCAAAAATATGAATTTCGAACAAAGAGGCGTGCCGATCAGGCCGACCAAGCCGCTATTACAAAAACAGGCCAATGCATTGGCCGAAGTGATGCGCCGCCAGACCGCCCGGGATTTGTCACGGCTGATGGGCATTTCCGACAAGCTTGCCGAATTAAACACCGCCCGTTTTCAGGCCTTTGAACCAAGCCCGAAAGCCGATCTTACCCATCCGGCAATTTTTGCTTTCAATGGCGATGTCTATCAGGGCTTGGAGGCCCATAGTTTAAGCGAAGACGACATTGCCTACGCACAGGAGCATTTGCGGATTCTTTCCGGTCTTTACGGGGTGCTGCGACCTCTGGATGCGATCCAGCCCTATCGTCTGGAAATGGGCACAAAATTGCTCACCGAGCGCGGCTCAAACCTCTATGAATATTGGGGCGATGCGCCGGCAAAATTATTGCGCAAGGATTTGAAAAAACAAAAAGCACCAATAGTGGTCAATCTTGCATCTGATGAATATTTTTCTGTCATCGACAAAAAGGCCCTAAACGCGCCAATCATCACCCCGAGCTTCAAAGAGGTCAAAGATGGCAAGGCGCGGGCTTTGAGTTTTTATCTGAAACGCGCAAGGGGCATGATGGCCAAATGGATTATCCAGAACCGCATTGAGACCCCGGAAGAATTGAAAAAATTCAAAGCGGGCGGCTATCGCTTTGACGCCAAGGCCTCCTCGAGCGACAAGCTGGTCTTTTACCGCCCCCAGCCCAAGCCGAAAAAATAAGGCCAAAATTAGCAGATGGTTTCTCGAGGCCCTATAGGCGGCGCGGATATAGCCGCTATGAACCCTCAAATACCGTGCTATACTCGCCAATGGAATGATATCAGGGCTGGCGCGGGGGCGAATGGCACCTTCTTTTACGCTTGATAAAAGTTGGACCGCCGGAAGAGGAGATGGCTATCATGAGTTTTATTATCGCAGGAGCGCTGGCAATTTCACTATTGGGTAATTCCGGGGAGCCCCCCCTTGTGGCAAAACTTGTCTATGCAAGCATGCCGGAATGGACACAACAGGAGGAGGAGACAGAATCCGCGCCCCCGCCTTGGGTGACCAGCGATCATGAAAGCAATGAAGCGCAAGGTGCCATAATTGAAAAACCATTGCCTGCCGACAGCGATTTTGTGCGCGGTATTCTCGTCACCTCTTTCGAAACCAGTATTTTCAAGCCTTGCAATAAATCCGAGCAATGGCTGTTTACCACCGATCCCGAAAACTGGCAGGTGATGGATGATATTCGCACCGCCATTGGCAAGGCTCTGGGGCGTCAGGATTTTAATTTATGGCGACAAATCATTGTGCTGGAGGCCGCCGGTACGCTTGGACCTTCCGGTGATTTCGGATTTGCCAATAGTCTCACAGTCGAATCCGTGCGCAATATTGCCCTTGCCAGCGAACAGGATATCAACCAATGCGGGGCGCAAAAGCTGAAACCCAGGAAAAACTCCCTATTTTAGAAACCCTCCAATAACTTGACCTCTGCTGCAAATGGATTAGGAACAAAAACATGTTTGGATTATTCAAAAGAAAGAAGAGGCCCGAAATGGCAATCACCCTTCCTGCCCTGCCCTATGCTGACACCGCATTGGAGCCCCATATCTCCGCCAATACGATCTCTTTCCATTATGGCAAACATCACAAAGCCTATGTGGATAATCTCAACAAAATGATCGAAGGCACAGATTTGGCCGGGAAAAGCCTTGAAGAAATCATCAAGGCCTCTGCGGGCAAAGCCGAACAGCAGGGCATTTTCAACAATGCCGCGCAGGTTTGGAACCACACTTTCTATTGGAATTCCATGGCCCCCAATGGCGGCGGCAAGCCATCAGGCGCATTGGCCAAGGCGATTGATGACAGTTTCGGGTCTTTTGAGGCTTTTGCCGAAAAATTCAAAACTGCCGGCGCAACGCAATTTGGTTCTGGCTGGGCCTGGCTCGTGGCCAAGGGCGGCAAGCTGGAGGTGCGCAAAACCGCCAATGCCGACACGCCTCTAACGGAAGCTGGCGTCACCCCGCTCCTGACCATGGATGTCTGGGAACATGCCTATTATCTCGATTTCCAGAATCGCCGCCCCGATTATATGGGCGCATTTCTGGGTAATCTGGTGAATTGGGATTTCGCAGAGCAAAATTTCGCCGGCTAAAGCGTTTTCGGTTTTGATTGGTATCAAAACGAAAAAGGCTCTAAGATCAGCTTTCCTGCGTTAATTTTGCACCGAGGCCTTGCATCAGCGCAATAAAGCCGGGGAAAGATGTCGCGATCATAGCGCTTGAATCAATGGTCACCGGCAGTTTTGTTGCCAGTCCCATGACGAGGAAACTCATGGCGATGCGGTGATCCATATGGGTCGCAACCTCGCCACCGCCGGACACCGCACCGCCATCAATTTCCAGCCAGTCCTCCCCCAGACGGCGCGTCACGCCATTGCCCGCAAGCCCGTCGGCAATGGCCGCAAGGCGATCACTTTCCTTGAGGCGCAATTCGGCCAACCCCTCAAAACGGCTCGTGCCTTTGGTAAAGGCGGCCGCCACAGCAAGGATCGGATATTCATCAATCATCGACGCCGCCCGTTCCGGCCCGATATGAATAGCCTTCAATTCCGAAAAACGGGCCGTAATATCTCCCACTGGCTCGCCGCCCGCATCATGCTCATTGCCGAGACTTAAATCCGCCCCCATCTCTTTCAGCGCTTCCAGAAACCCGGTGCGCAAAGGATTGAGCAGGACATTTTGCACGGTGATTTCGGAGCCTTTGGTCAGCAAAGCCGCCACCAGCAGAAATGCTGCCGAGGAGGGATCGCCGGGGATGGTAATATCGGTGGCTGTCAGCCTTTGCGGTCCGGTCAGACTGATCCGCCGCCCGCCCTCGCCCGTGGCGCTTATGGTCAGCGCCCCGCCAAAAGCCTTGATCATGCGCTCTGTATGGTCGCGCGATCGCACTGGCTCCTCAATAATGGTTTCGCCCTCAGCCCCCAAAGCCGCCAGCATAATCGCCGATTTCACCTGCGCCGAAGCATTTTGCATCTCCCAGACAATGCCTTTTAGCGGGCTGGCTTCAAGACTGACCGGCAATTTGCCATCCTGATCTTCGGCGCAAAGCCCCATCTTGCGCAATGGTGCCAATATCCGCCCCATGGGCCGCGCCCGCAAGGAGGCATCGCCATCAAAGCTGGCGGCAATCTGCTGGCCCGCCACCGCCCCCATGAGAAGGCGCACGCCAGTGCCGGCATTACCGCAATAAAGCCCACGATCAGAGGGCTGCCAGCGTCGGCCAATAACATGGAAAACCCCATCCCGCCGTTCGATGGACACCCCCATGGCCCGCAGGCAGGCCGCCGTGCGCAGGACATCATCCCCCTGCAGCAGACCCCGAATACGGGTCTTGCCTTCGGCCAGCGCCCCCAAAATCAAGGCCCGATGGGACATGGACTTATCCCCCGGCACCTGAACCGTGCCGGAAAGCCCCTTTGACAGGCGTGATTGCACCGCGCCAGCCATAGATCCGGCCGCTGAACCGGCCTCTTTTGAGGGGAGATTATTCATAAATTTTGCCCAAGCGCACCGAAAACACCGATTTCTTTTTGACAGGGCCCGCAGGCCATGGCAACACCGCCTTTCACTAGGACAGTTCCCTATTTAAAACATTCATCAATTTGGAAGATTGACTCATGGCAAATGAAGACCTCGGCGTAAAACGCGATTGCCCTGAATGCAGCGCCCGTTTTTACGACCTGCAAAAAGACCCCTGCCTGTGCCCGAAATGCGGTCATGAATTTGAACCGGAAGTAATTTTAAAACCGCGCCGCCCGCGGCCCGTGGACGAAGTGGCTGAGGACCAGAACAAGGACGAAAAAGACACCGACGAAGAAGAGGCCGACGAGGTCGTCGCGCCGCTCGAAGCGGCCGATGAAGAAAACGCCGAAATCCCGTCCAAGCGCAAGGCCGGCCTCGACGAAGAAGATGACGAAGACGAAACCATGACCGAGGACGATATTCCCGATCTCGAAGATATCGAAGACGTCGAAATCGACGAAAATGACGACACCCTGCTCGATACCGGCGATGATGATGATGTGGAAGTGCTGGTCAGCGCCAAAGACAAGGGTGCCGATGCTTAAAAATAAAAGCGCAAAGTTTGCAGATGTAATTTTTCTCTGGACTTAGCCTTGGCGGCCCCCTAATTTGCCGCACCGAAAACAAGGTTTTCCGAACGCCTTGTCCCCCATGGGAACGCTTCAGGTTCGGGGCCATAGCTCAGTTGGTAGAGCGCTTGCATGGCATGCAAGAGGTCGGCGGTTCGATTCCGCCTGGCTCCACCACTTCAAATCCGGTTTGGCGAAGCCAAAATTTTTCATCCGGTGGATGAAAAATAGGTTTTGAAGGGTGAAACGGGATAATTGATCCTGTGAATCAATTATCCCTGTGAACGCAGTGGCTTTGTTCCGCCGGAGCGGGGCCAACTTCTAAAGCCTTTTCCCGCTTCTTCAGAACCCCTCACCCCATAATCAGCGGGGTCAGCCAATAGACAATGAGGGTGATTAAAACCACGCCGATGAGGTTTAGCCGCAAGCCAATGGCTGCCATGCGCGGGATGGAAATTTCTCCCGACGCATAGACAATCGCATTGGGGCCGGTGGCCATAGGCAACATGAAAGCGCAGCTTGCGGCCATGGCAACGGGAATCGCCAGCAATGCCGGATCGGCCCCGCCCCCTGCGGCAATAGCGACGACCACCGGCAATAGCGCCGAGGCGGTGGCCACATTGGAGGTCAGCTCGGTGGCGAAAATCACAAAGGTCACCAAAGTCAGTATAATGACAATGGTCGGCAAAGCCGTCAGCCCGGCCATCTGCACCCCGAGCCATGCCGCAAGGCCGCTTGAGGTAATCGCCGCCGCAAGGCTCAACCCACCGCCAAATAATAGCAACACCCCCCAGGGAATTTGCGCGCCGGTTTCCCAGTCAAGCAGCATGGTGCCTTTTTCGTCTTTGGAACCGGATGGCACCAGAAACATGGCAATCGCACCGGCAATGGCAATCACATGATCGGTCAGTCCCGCAAAGGGTTTGACCCCGAACACTTCCATATCCTGCAATATCAACCGGCGAAACATCCACGCAAAAGCAATGACGGAGAACACCAGCAGCACCCGGATTTCCGGCGCGCTCCATTTGCCAAGCCGCGCCAGCGCGTCTTCAATCACGCTCTTGCCCGCATCGCCTTCTTGCACCTTTATTTTCACCGCCCATTTGGTCAGCACAAACCAAGCCGCCGGCAGCATCACCGCCACCACCGGCAGGCCAATCATCATCCAGCGATCAAAAGAAAACCGCATATCACCGGTGGATTCAAAATAATTGATAATGATGAGATTGGTTGGCGTGCCAATGGGCGTGGCAAGACCGCCAATGGAGGCCCCGTAAGCAATTGCAAGAATGATCGAAATTGTAAACGGTGCGCCGCCTGCTTTTTTACCCAGCACCGCCGCCGCCACAGACAAGGCGATGGGCGTTAACATGATGGTGGTGGCGGTATTGGATATCCACATGGACAATAAAGCCGAGGCGAGCATAAACCCCGCCACCAATCCCGATGGATGGGCGCCAAAGACATTGACAATGTTTAAGGCGAGCCTTGCGTGAAGATTCCAGCGCTCCACCGATTTGGCGATGATGAACCCGCCCAGCAGCAACATCACAATCGGGCTTGAATATTGCACCGCCGCTTCGGCGATGGATTTAATGCCGAATAAAGGCAACACCACCAAAGGCAGGAGCGAGGTGATAGGAATGGGTATGGCCTCCGTGACCCACCAAATGGCCATCAGCACCAAAAGCGCCACCACCGTCCAGGCCTCCCGCGACAGCCCTTCAGGCTTTGGCAAAAACAGCAGCAAAAGCGCCAGCCCTGCCCCTAAGAACAAACCAATCCATTGATAAGGTTTTTTACCGCCCGCTCTTTTTACCGGCATGCTCGCTTCGTCAAATGGCATTCATGACCCCTCTTCATTATCCTGACCCGCTTGCTTAGAGCACTTCCCGAAAAGTGGGAACCGGTTTTCGGATAAACCGGCTTTCGGATAAGAAGTGCTCAAAAACAAAGACTTAGAGCCCGGTTTTGATTCCATCAAAACGAAAATAGGCTCTAGCCGAACTTGCCCCCAGCGGCCAGATAAACCGCAACTGCATCCCATTCTTGACCCGATTTATGGATTAACCCAAAACTCTTATATTGCAGTGCAACAGACGGGGTTTTGAATGGTACAGATGATTGAACGCGAAGGCTTGGAAATTGATGCCAGTCTTTATGATTTTGTCGAAAAAAAATTATGCACCGGCATTGCCCTGACTCCGCAACAATTTTGGCAGACCCTGCATAATCTCGTAACAGATTTCAGCCCGCGCAATCAGGCGCTATTACAAAAGCGCGACAGGCTTCAGGCACAGCTCGACCAATGGCACAAGGAAAACGGCCCCGGCTGGGAACAGCTTGCGCATTATCAAGGCTTTTTACGCGAGATTGGCTATCTGGTACCACAGGGTGAGGATTTCACCATTGAAACCGATGGCGTCGATGACGAAATTGCCCTTGTTTCCGGCCCCCAATTGGTGGTGCCGGTTAAAAATGCCCGCTTTGCCATCAATGCCGCCAATGCCAGATGGGGCTCTCTTTACGATGCGTTTTATGGCACCGATGTGATAGAGCAAAGCGGCGCACTGGCCCCCGGCAAAATCTATAATGCAAAACGCGGCGCGGCAGTCATCGCCAAAGCGAAATCATTTCTGGATACGACCTTCCCTTTAACCGCTGGCAATCACAAAAGCGCCATCGGCTATAAAATTGACAAGGGCAAGCTGAACATTATTTTCGAAGATGCGGTTACGGATTTGCAGAACCCGGATCAGCTTGTGGGTTTTTCAGGCCATACAGAAAACCCGTCACATATTGTGCTGAAAAATAACGGCCTGCATGTGGTGCTGTTTATGGACCGGAGCCACCCAATTGGTCGCACAGACAAGGCCGGCCTTGCCGATATCTTGCTGGAATCGGCCCTGACCGTAATTCTGGATTGCGAGGATTCTGTCGCCGCGGTGGATGGTGAAGACAAGACAGAAATTTATACCAATCTGCTCGGCCTGTTTCAGCGCAATCTTTCCTGTGCAATGGAAAAGAACGGCAAAAAATTTCTGCGCAGGCTGGAGGACAATCATCACTATAAGACGGTCAATGGCAACACGCTCACCCTGTCCGGCTTATCGCTATTGCTGGTCCGCAATGTCGGACATTTAATGACCACACCGGCGGTCAAAAAAGATGGCACGGAAATTTACGAAACTATTCTTGATGCTTTGGTGAGCGGGGTTCTGGCCCTGCATGATCAGGCAAAAAAAGACCCCGACCTCAAAAACAGCCAAAGCGGCGCAGTCTATATCGTAAAACCAAAAATGCACGGACCGGAAGAAGTGGCTTTTGCCAATGATCTTTTTGCGGCGATTGAGGCAGCGCTGGGCCTGCCCGCCACAACCCTGAAAATGGGGATTATGGATGAGGAGCGGCGCACCTCTGTGAATCTCAAAGAATGCATTCGCGCCGCAAAATCGCGGGTGATTTTTATCAATACCGGCTTTCTTGATCGCACTGGCGATGAAATTCATAGCGCCATGGAGGCCGGGCCGATGGTGCGCAAGGACGAGATGAAAAACAGCACATGGCTGGACGCCTATGAACGCAATAATGTCGATATGGGACTGGCCTGTGGTTTTCAGGGTCGCGCGCAAATTGGCAAGGGCATGTGGGCCATGCCCGATGAGATGGCGGCCATGCTGGCGCAAAAACAGGCGCATCCGCAGGCCGGTGCCGATACCGCCTGGGCCCCCTCACCCACCGCCGCCACTTTGCACGCTCTGCATTATCATGCGGTCAATGTGGACCAGGTGCAGGAGAAGCTGCGTCAGCGCCCCCCTGCCCTGTTGGAAGATCTCTTGACCGCTCCAATTGCGCAAAAGGCGGATTGGCCGCAACAGGAAATCATTGCCGAGCTGGAAAATAATGCCCAAGGCATTCTTGGCTATGTGGTGCGCTGGATTGATCAAGGCATTGGCTGCTCCAAAGTGCCTGATCGCAATAATATCGGGCTGATGGAAGATCGCGCCACTTTGCGCATTTCAAGCCAGCACATTGCCAATTGGCTATATCATGGCATTTGCACCCGCGATCAGGTGATGGAAGTCATGAAGCGCATGGCAGTGCTGGTCGATCGGCAAAATTCCGATGACCCGGTCTATCAGCCCATGGCAAAAGATTTTGATACCTCCATCGCATTTCAGGCCGCCTGCGATTTGGTATTTGACGGGCGCACACAGCCCAATGGCTATACAGAACCAATTTTGCATCGCCGTCGATTGCAAAAAAAGGCCGACAAAAATTAACCATACGCCACAGACTCCACCGGGCCAAACCTTCATTAACAATCAGACATTCAAGTAAATTACCCTCTCCAGGGGTATTTTCCGGATTGCTGCAGTGCCGTATAGCCAAAGCTCAACTAACCCGTGTGGAGAATGCAACATGAAACAGAATATCAGGAATATTTTGCTGGCCAGCATTGCCATTGGCGCAATTGCCGGCACGGCCCAAGCGAGTGATGCCCCTTACAAATATGGGGATATTGGCGTTGAAAGAATCAATATTGATGTCGGCCCTGCTGACTTCAATTACACCAATCTGATGGTCCGTGGCGGCTGGCGTTTCAATGATTATTTTGGCGTCGAAGGCGAATTGGGCCGCGTATTGCGGGATGATAAAGTCACCATCAACAATGTCGAGGTCAAAGGCAAAATGAACTGGACCGCCGGCATTTACGGGGTTGGCTATTTGCCCTTGTCAGAAAATTTCGACCTTGTCGGGCGCGTTGGTTACCGGCAGGATTCGGTCAAATTTACCTCCCCTGCTTTACCCGCCGGTATATCGGCACAGGATGGTGGCATCGCCTGGTCGGTTGGTGGACAAATGTTCTTTACCGAAAGTCAGGGCGTGCGTCTCGATTATACCCAAGGCCAGGACGTCAAAGCCATTCGCCTTGGCTATACGTTAAAGTTCTGAGGCCAGACTCCACCTCGGTAGTGTGAAACAGGTCGGCACTCTTTTCTTTCATGACCCTGTTTTGCGCAATTACGGTCGCGGACAAAAGTCCGTGACCGTTTTTTGGTTTAAGGGGTTAAAACCCGCGCAGCTCCGCATAGCGATTGGTGTGAAATTGCTGACTGCCATAAAGAGCATCGGCCACGCGCACGCGTTTTATAAAGAAACCAATATCAAATTCATCGGTCATGCCAATGCCCCCATGCATCTGGATCGACTCTTGTGCCGCCAATAAAGCTACCTGACCAAGTTTGGCCTTGGCCGCCGATACCATCAGCGCCGCCATTTCCGGAGCGCTGTCCATCATCTGCAAAGCGCGGGCGACAATGGATTTGCCGATTTCTATTTCGCTATAAAGATGGGCAGCGCGATGTTGCAAGGCCTGAAAGGACCCGATGGTCTGGCCAAATTGCTTGCGCTCTTTCAAATAGGAAAGCGTGCGATCAAGACATTCCTGCGCCGCGCCGGACATTTCGGCTGCAAGGCCGGCGCGCCCGGCATCTAAAATGATATTCAGCGGAGCAAGGCCTTTATCCACCGCGCCCAGAACCGCATCACCCTCTAAGGCGACATCATCAAAAACGACCTTACCGGCATTGCGGCTGTCAATCATATTTTGATTTTCAACACTGATCCCTTGGGTGTCGCGGGACACCAGAAAAAGGGTAATGCCATCCGGATCTTGTTCTTCACCGCGCGTGCGCGCAGAAACGATAAACCCATCGGCGGCGGCGCAATCGGCCACAAAACATTTCTCGCCGCTAAGTTTAAACCCATTGCCCGCACGGACGGCCTGTAGTTTGACATGGGCCGGATTGTGATGGCGCTGCTCATCCACGGCGAGCGCAATGATTTTTTGCGCGCGCGCAATGGCAGGCAACCAGCCTTCCTGCTGGCTGGCATTGCCATATTTCGACAAGGCCACCGCCCCCATAATCGCGCTCGACAAAAAGGGCGATGCGGTCAGTGTACGGCCCATTTCTTCCATCAAAATGCCAGCCGCCCCATGCCCCATGGCGACACCTCCATGGGCCTCCTCAACCAGCACACCGGCCCAGCCCATGGCCCCCATTTCCGTCCATGTTTCTCTATCAAAGCCTTCCGCAATTTTGTCATCGCGCAAGCGACGCAGCTGGCTGATTGGCGCTTTTTCGCCCAAAAATCCACTGGCAGATGCGCGCAGCATTTCCATTTCTTCTTTGCTGGTCATGGGCAATATCCTATTGGCTTGGCAAATCGAGAATGCGCTTGGCGATAATATTGAGTTGCACTTCGGATGTGCCCCCTTCAATGGAATTGGCTTTGGTGCGCAGCCATTGGCTGGCCACATCCCCTTCCCCGCCCCAGACGAGGCCTGGCGATCCGGCGCTGTCCATCATCAGTTCCAGACGGCGCTTGTTTAATTCCGTGCCATAATATTTCAGCATGGAGGCATTGGCCCCAACCCCGCCGCCGGCTTTGGCTTGCTGCGTTATCCGGTCCATGGTCGCCATAAAGGCAAGCCCGTCAATTTCCATACGGGCAATATCCGCGCGCAATATCGGATCCTGCAAGCGACCATCTTCGCCCTTGCCAATCTGCTGAACCGCAATATCGCCAATCGGGCGCATGACATCACCGCCCATGCCGCCAATCATTTCACGCTCATGGGTGAGGAGATATTTAGCAATGGTCCAGCCTTTGTTGATTTCTCCAATCAGATTGTGTTTTTCGGCACGCGCCTCATCAAAAAAGGTTTCACAAAACGGGGAATTGCCGGAGATTAGCTTAATCGGCCTTGTGGTGACGCCGGGCTGATCCATATCGACCAGAATAAAACTTATGCCTTCATGTTTTTTGGCAGAAAAATCGGTCCGCACCAGAACAAAAATCCAGTCCGCCTGATCGGCGTAAGAGGTCCACACTTTTTGCCCGGTGATAGCGTAATGATCACCACGATCTTCGCATCTGGTTTTCAGCGAGGCGAGGTCCGACCCTGCATCCGGCTCGGAATAGCCTTGCGCCCAGCGAATTTCCCCGCGGGCGATTTTTGGCAAATGCTCCTGCCTTTGTGCATCGGAACCATATTTCAGCAAAGCGGGTCCGAGCATCCAAATGCCAAAAGACAATAATGGCGGGCGGGCCTTGATGCGTTTCATTTCCTTGCGCAGGATTTTGGCCTGCGCTTTGGACAACCCGGCACCGCCATAGGCTTTGGGCCATTCAGGCACGGTCCACCCCTTTTCGACCATGCGCTCAAGCCAGATCTTTTGCGCGTCACTGGAAAATTTCCAATGACGCCCGCCCCAACAAATATCTTGGCTATCCATGGGCTGGCGCATTTCTTCCGGACAGTTTTCGGCCAGCCAGTTTTGCACCTCTTTGCGAAAATCTTCCAAATCCTGCTCGCTCATAATCCGCGCTCTTTTTCGGTTTTAAAGTTTAATGCCCAAATGCTTGGCTGCCTTAAACGCAAATTTCATGGTTTGCGCCCCGCCCTGTTCCAGAATTTTGGCCTCATCCATATCCATGATCTCGTCCAGCAGCGCCATGACATTTTCCGGCGTCTGCTTTTCCGGCGGCAGATAAATACCATCGGTCTCCACAATCCGGGCGGCCGCAAAACCGCCACCACCAGCACACAGGATCAGGCGATTGGGAGCCTTGTCACAGACCAGTGGCAGCAGGCCGGCGCTCACGCTCTCGGTGGTAAAAATTGCATTGGCACCTGATGGAAACAGGCCTTCGGTCATGCGCGTGGTGGCAATTGGTGACAGGGCGTTGACATGGATATTATATTTCGCCCCTTCCAGACACAAAGTGTTCATCAAACCGACAACGCCCATTTTTGCTGCGCCATAATTGGATTGGCCAAAATTGCCATAAAGCCCGGACGAGGATGTGGTCATGACGATGCGGCCATATTGGCGCTCGCGCATATGCGCCCACAAGGCTTTGGTGCAATTGACCGAGCCCATCAAATGCACATTCATCACCGCTTCAAAATCGGCCATATCCATTTTGGCAAAGGATTTGTCCCGCAAAATGCCGGCATTATTCACCAGAATATCCACATGACCAAAAGCGGCGAGCGCTTTTTCAACCATGTCAGCAACGTCATCCATCTTGGTAACATTGGCTCCATGGGCAATGGCCGCGCCGCCCGCCTGTTTAATCTCTTCGGCAACATTTTCAGCAGCACTGGCCGAACCACCTGTGCCATCCACCGCACCGCCCAGATCATTGACGACAATTTTTACCCCGCGCGCCGCCAGCGCCAGCGCATGCGAACGCCCAAGCCCGGACCCCGCCCCGGTGATGATGGCGACACGATTATCAAAACGAATTTCGGACAACAACTTCTCCTGTATTTTTGTTATTTTTCTTCAGCTATTTGCAAAGCCAGCCAACGGGCAATCAGAGCTGGCTTGTCATTGCCTTTAATGTCCACCGTGACATCATAGGTCAATAAATATTCCCCCGGCTTGCGCCGGGCAAAATCGGCCAGCACAAAGCGCCCGCGAATCGCCGCCCCCGCCATCACCGGGTGAATAAAGCGCAATCGGTCAAAGCCATAATTGATCCCCATCTTTGCGCCTTCGAGGGTAAGGCTTGCCCCTTGCGCCAATTTTGACAGCAATGACAGGGTTAAAAATCCATGGGCCAAAGTACCGCCAAAAGGCGTTCTCGACGCCGCCTCTTCATCCACATGAATAAATTGGTGATCCCCGGTGCAATCGGCAAATTGATTGATGCGTTTTTGATCAACCACCATCCAATCGGAAATACCTATTTCCTGACCGATCAGTGCTTTTGCCTGCTCCGGTTGTATGCTGCGCATTCTATGTCGCTCCACTGGCGACATTGCCGTCGCTCTTTTAGAATTGCCCGCAGGCTAGAAGTGGTGCCTGCCTTTAGGCAATGAAATTGTGCAGTCATCAACCATCAAAGCGATAAAACAAATTAGCACCGTCTAATTTGTGCGGCGCAACAAAAAAATTTACCTGTGGCTTCGATAACACACCGTGACCGGATTACCCGAGATTACTGTTATTAACTAACACAAGTGATTGCTTGCGCCCTGTATCTGTGAAAAAACTAATTACTGGCTGTTCATGGGGCGAATTTGCTTAGGGGCATTCTTCGTAGACAGCGCATATCAAGCGATAGAGATTCTGGAATTTAGGGAATCAAAACAGAACAAACTTTTAGTGGAGGCACTGTTCGATGATTAGAAAATCAATTCTTCTGGGAACATCCATGCTAGTAGCGGCGGCAATCGCGGCACCGGCCATGGCCCAACAAGACGAAATCGTTATTACCGCGACCAAGCGCGAACAAACATTGCAGGATGTTCCCATCGCGGTTTCCGTCGTTTCTTCCGATACGATTGAAAAAGCATCCATTCAGGACATTGGCGATTTACAATCCATCGTCCCGTCTCTGCGGGTAACACAATTACAATCCTCCACCAATACCAATTTCGTCATTCGTGGCTTTGGTAATGGCGCCAATAATCCGGGCATTGAGCCTTCGGTTGGTGTTTTCATTGACGGCGTTTACCGTTCCCGTTCCGCTTCGCAAATCGGTGACTTGCTGGACATCCAGCGCGTTGAGGTTTTGCGCGGCCCGCAATCAACCCTGTTTGGTAAAAACGCTTCCGCCGGCGTTATCTCCGTTGTGACCGCCAAGCCATCTTTCGAGTGGGGCGGGTTTGCGGAAGCCACTTTGGGCAATTACGACACCCGTATCTTGAAGGGCAGAGTAACCGGCCCGCTCGGTGACAATCTTGCCTTTAGCCTTGCCGGTAGCGTCCGTCAGGCCGATGGCTATTTCGAGGTCATCAATCTTAACGAGAATATCAATAATCGTGACCGTTGGGATGTGCGCGCACAGCTTTTGTTTGAACCAACGGATAATTTCTCCGTGCGTATCATCGCTGACCAGAGCAAGATTGACGAAGAATGCTGCGGTGTTGCCAATCTCGTAAATGGCCCGACCGGCGCCATCATTACGGCCTTGGGCGGCAATATTTATACGGGTAGCCCGTTCGACCGACGCAACTATCTCAACTATCTGCCGAATAATGCCGTCAAGAATAAAGGCTATTCCGGTCATGTGGATTGGGAATTTGAAAATTTCAGCCTCACCTCGATCACGGCCTATCGCAAACAGTCTGCTGCATTTGACTATGATACAGACTTTACAAGCGCTGCTCTGATTGCCGAGAACTCAGCCAATCAGAATATTGACACCTTCACACAGGAATTCCGCATCACGTCCAATGGTGGCGGCATGGTTGACTGGCTGGTCGGTGGTTTCTACTTCGACGAAACGGTCAAATATGACAATTCCCTGACCTATGACGTGGCTTTCCGCCCCTATGCCGACCAATTGGTGGCCGCCCTTGGGGCACCGGGCGCTCTTGGTGGTTTGGAGGCCAGCCTCGGCCTACCTGGCGGTACATTCTTTGGTGCCGGACAGGGTGGTTTTGAACAAACCGGCCAAGACAACCAATCCTACAATATTTTCGCCAACACGGACTGGCATTTGTCGGATCGCCTGACCGCGACCATCGGCATTGCCTATGTCAATGACGAAAAGGACGTGTTCATCAACCAGACCAATACCGATGTGTTCTCTTCTCTGGATCTGGTGCAAATTGGCTTTGGCGGCGCCTTCTTCGCGATCACCGGCCTGCCAGCAACACCGGCCAATATCGCTGCCAATCCGGCAGCAGCAGCAGCGGCTGACGGGCTGAGCATTACAGAATGCTCGCCCAGCAACCCGCCACCTGCCTGTAACTCGGCTCTGGGTCTCAGACCATTGCAGTTCCTGGCCCCATTGGTTCCGTTCAACTCTTCATCGAGCGACAACAAAACCACCTATACGGCGCGTTTGGCTTATGACATGACAGACAGTATCAATGTCTATGCGTCCTATGCCACGGGCTATAAGGCAACCTCCTGGAACCTGTCACGGGATTCAAAACCGACACCGGCAGAGATTCCAAATCTGACGCCAACGGTTCTTGGTAACCCCAATCCGTTTGCCCGCTATGGTACAAGGCTGGCTGGTCCGGAAGATGCGGAAGTCTTTGAAATTGGTCTCAAAGGCCAGTGGGATAATTTTGCCCTTAATGTTGCCTGGTTTGACCAGACGATTAAAGGCTTCCAGTCCAATGTCTTTACCGGTACCGGCTTTAATCTGGCCAATGCTGGCGAGCAATCGACCAAAGGTCTTGAGGTCGACGCGCGCTGGACACCGTCTCCAAGCCTTGAATTTACCTTTGCAGGGACTTTCCTGGATCCGATCTATGACAGCTTTGTTGGTG